>Ga0256839_1003153_pt1 | contig 17330 bp, 12 predicted proteins | sample 354166metaG_FD_185968 | JGI IMG/M metagenome (GOLD analysis project Ga0256839, IMG submission 185968) | Hydrothermal vent microbial communities from Mid Atlantic Ridge, Atlantic Ocean - 354-166 | ecosystem: Environmental > Aquatic > Marine > Hydrothermal vents | place: Atlantic Ocean: Mid... | reverse complement strand
CCGCGCCGGAAACCGCAAGAGGGCGGTCACGACGTCCTGGACCATGCGCGACGACAGGTCGAGGGCGGACGAGACGGCGTAGGCGAAGCGGCCGCGGAGCGGTTCGAGGGGCGGACGAAACGTCCGTCGGTACGGGGTCGCGCCGAACTCGAGCATGCCGCGCGCAAGCCCACGGTCGTCCGTGCGCACCACGAATCGTTGGCGCACCGTGACCGTCCGCGGCGGCGCGCCCGGACGCGCCACGGTCAGCTCGACCGGGTTCAGATCCGCCGCGGACAGGCGCTCCATCAGGAACTCCCACCGGCCGAATCGGACGCCGTCCACCGCGACGATGCGGTCCTTCGGGGACAGGCCCGCGGCGGCGGCCGGCGAGTTCGGCGTCACCGTGCGGACGAAGGTGTTGGCGGGCAGCATGCCGGTGTCGAGGACGGCCCCGGCCGAGGCGAGGATCTGCGCGTGGTGGCTGTCGTAGTACAACCACGTCCCGAGCGCGTCCTTGCGCACCGACGGGCGCAGGTAGGTGAGCCGGACCTGCGATCGCTTCGACAGCCGAGGAAGCCAGCGTTCGAGCGCCTCGACGGTGGCGATCGGTTCTCCGTCGATGGACGTGACGACGTCCCCGGTGCGCAAGCCGGCCCGTGCGGCCGGTCCGTTCGGGTCGGTGATCCCGATCTGCGGGGCGTAGAACTCCGGCAACACGCCCAGGCGGCCGACGACCTTCGCGTCGCCGACGGCCGTCCGCGCCAGCGCCTTGCGCGGAACGACGAAGCGTTCGAGGTGTTCACCGCCGCGCACCAGATGGATCCGAAGGTCCTGCTGCGGGGCCGCCTCGATCCGGCGCGTCAGCTCGTCGAAGGAGCGGACGTCGTCGCCGTCGATGGCGACGATGCGGTCTCCGGGGCGCAGGCCCGCCGTCTGGGCGGCCGAGCCGTCCACGACGGTCCCGATGATCGGGGGTGCCACGTGGGTCTGCTGGATGAAGTGGCCGAACCAAAGAATCGTCGGGAAGGCGAGGTTGAACGCGGGACCGGCCAGCAGGACCAGGGCGCGCACCCAAAGGGGCCGGTTGCCCAGGGCGCGGTGCGCCGCCTCCGAGGGGACCGGGTCGGACGGGTCTCGCCCCAGCAGATCCACCAGGACGACGACGGGGACGAGCCCCACCCGCACGGGGACGCCGGCCACGCGGCCGCGCAGGAGGGTCGGGCCCACCCCGATGCGGACGCCGGCGATTCCCACGTCGAACAGGCGCGCGGCGGCCAGGTGGCCGAGTTCGTGGACCGCGACGACGGCGAGCGCGACGGCCAGGACGGCGAGGGGGGTTCCCACGGGGGCGGAGCATAGCCCTCCGGCGGTCGCCCCGGCCCCGTTCCACCCCTGCGGCTCGCCGGATCCCGCGGTTTTTCGTCCGGGGCGCGACGGGGTACCATCGAGCGGACCCGTGGCGACCTCCTCCCGTGCGTCCCGCCGAGGGGACGGCCCGCGTCGCCCCTCGGAGCGTCTCGACGAGCTCGAGCAGGGGATCGAACAACTCCGCGTGGCGTACGAGAAGTACTTTCTCGGTATCGAGAAGCGTCCGCCCGTCGAGCAGCACGACAAGGTCAAACGGATGCTGCGGGACGTGGAGAAGATGGGGCACGCAAGAGCGGCCCTGCGGTTTCGGTTGCAGGGGCTGCGCGCGCGGCTGGTCACCTACGAGCAGTACTGGACCCGCATCCTGCGCAAGATCGAGGAGGGCACCTACGAACGGCACGTGCGGCGGGCCAAGCAACGGGCCGCGCGTGCGGCGTCCCCCGCGCCCGTCGAGCCGGGCCCCGCCGATCCGGTCGATCCGGCCCTGGCACGGCGTCTGTACCGGGAGCTGGTCGCGGCGAAGAAGGCCGCCGGCGAGTCCACGAAGGGGCTCTCCTACGGCGGCTTCGTCAAGACCCTCGCCCAGGCCGTGCCGAAGCTGCGAAAGCGTCACGGCGGGGACGTGGATCTGGTGGTGGTGCAAAAGGGCGGGAAGGTCAAGCTGGTGGCCCGGCCGCGGTAGCGTGCGCCCGTGGGCCCATGGTAGCGTCCGCCTGCGGATCGACGGTGAATCGATCGGTCCGGCCGGTCGTCCAACAGCGGACCCGATCCGCGGAGGATCCCATGTACAACCCACGTTCCCTCGTCGTTCCGATCTTCCTGGTCGCCGGATGCGCGTCCACCGCCCAACCCGCGGGGCAGGGCACGAACGCCCCCGATGCCACGGCGGCGGCCCCGGCCGATCCAAACGCCCCCAAGCCCCGCAGCACGCTCGCCGTGCGCGGCGCCGACCCGATCAAGGGGCGCAAACTGGTGCCGAAGGAAAAGCCTCGCGATCCGTCGTGGACGCCGCCCCCGGTGCAGCCGCTGCCCACGTTCGCGGTCGCCGACCTGTACCCCTCCATGGCCGCGCCGGGATCGCTGGTGGAGATCCGCGGCGGCGGGTTCTCGAAGGGCGTGCAGGTCGAGGGCCCCGGCGGCGCCTGGGAGGTCGTCGAAGTCGGCATCGGCCGGATCGTGGCGCGGGTGCCCTCGGGTGCGAAGGCCGGCCCGCTCGCGGTCGTCCGCGGCAAGCAACGGGTGACGAGCCCCACGCCGTTCGTACCGCTGTCGCCCGACACCACCTTCGGCCGCCCGGTCGAGCGGCTCGACCGGGGGCTTGCGGCGCGGGTGTTCGTGATCGACGAGGGAACCCGGGAGCTGCCCAGCTTCGACGACGTCGGTGATCCGGTGGGCACGATCCATCTCGCCGGGGTGGACGTGCCCTCGGGCGCGTTCGCCGGTTTCGATCACCGGGGCGCGGCGCGCAACACCTTCTTCGCCTTGCACGCGACGGGGGGCCTGAACGTCACGCAGGAGGGCGAGGTGGAGCTTTGCGTCGAAAGCGACGACGGCGCCCAACTGTACGTGGAGCAGAACCTCGTCGTGGACAACGACGGCGTGCACGAAGCCAAGACGGCTTGCGAACTCGTCTACCTCGAACCGGGTCTTTACAAGGTGGACCTGCTCTACTTCCAGGCGGACGGGCCCGTGGCGCTGCGCCTTTCCTGGAAGCGGGAGGGCGGCGAGGCCGAGGCGATCCCGGTGGACGCGCTCTTCCGTCCCGAGCCGTAGCCGGCGCGCCGGGGCGGTGGTCCCCACCCGGGCGCGCCGGCCGTGGGGCGGTCTCAGCCGGTGCCCGTTGCGGCCTCGATCGTCTCCGCGGTGCGGTCGGCGAGCTTGGCGACGTCGTCGTCGGACAGGCACGCCGGCGGCATCCAGTACACCGTGTCGTGGAGCGGTCGCAGCAGGAGGCCGCGCGCGAGGGCGGCCTTGCGGATCGCCCGCGACACGCGGCCGCCCGGCACGTGTTCGCGCACCCAGGGGGCGAGGTCGAAGGCCACGATGAGGCCGGCGCTGCGGACGGCCTCGACGGCGCGGCAGGCCCCCGCCACGCGATCGGCCGCACCGGCGAGCGCGTCGGCCAGGCGGGCCAGGCGCGGCCCGGTCTCGGGCTCGGTCAGCATGGTCAGGCTCTCGGCGGCCGCGCGGCAGGTGATCGGGTTGCCCGTGAACGTGTGACTGTGCAGGAAGCTGCGGCTCGGCGGACCCTCGAAGGCCGTTTCGATCCCGGCCCGGACGACCACGGCGGCGAGCGGCAAGATCCCCCCCGAAAGCGCCTTGCTCACGCAGACGAAGTCCGGCTCGATCCCCGCCCACTGGCCCGCCAGCAGCCGCGTCGTTCGCCCGAGGCCCACGGCGATCTCGTCCGAGATCACCAGGATGCCGAGGGACTGGGCGGCCTCCACCACGCGCCGCAGGTAGCCGCTGCCCGGCATGTTCATGCGCCCGGCGCACTGCACCGCCGGCTCGACCACGAGGGCGGCCAGCGACCCGGCGTGCTCGCGCAACAGGTCCACCGCCGCGTCGGCCTCGGGGCTCGCGGCGCCGAGGTCCGTGGCGAGATCCGCCGTGGTGTGCCGCGGGTGGGAGGGCACGGGCAGCAGCACGGCGGGCTGCAGGAGCGGGTCGAACGGGGCGCGGAAGGTGGGCTCGCCGCAGGCTGCGAGGGCGCCGAGGGTCTCGCCGTGGTAGCCACGGCGCAGGGCGGCGAAGCGCCGGCGGTCCGGATCGCCCCGCTGCAGGTGGTACTGGAACGCCATCTTCATCGCCACCTCGACGGCGGCCGAGCCGCAGTCGGCGTAGAACACCTTGCCGTACCCGGGCCCCGCGACGGCCAGCAGCCGCTCCGCGAGATCGATGGCCGGCGCGTGGGTGAACCCGGCGAACATCACGTGGTCGAGCACGCCCACCTGGTCCTGCACGGCACGGACGATGCGCGGGTGGCAGTGACCGTGCAGGGCGGTCCACCACGACGAGATGGCGTCGAGGATCGGGCGGCCGTCGGCGTCGTAGAGGTAGGCGCCCGCGGCCCGCACGATGGGGACCGGCGGGAGCACGGCCTGGTCGGCGAAATGGGAGGCGGGGTGCCAGAGGACCTCGGCGTCGCGGTCGAACGGCTGCGGCATCGCCCGGACGATACCAGCGCGCGCGGGTCGCCTCGGGTCAGCGGGTCTCGTCGGCGCGCCCGTCGCTCGGGGACGGAGGCCTGCCTGCAATGGATCGGATCGGGGCGAACACCTGGAGGTGGCGGCGCAGTCGGGCCACGAGGGGTAGATCGGGATCGGCGTCCCGCCAATCGTCGAGCACGGTGCGCCGCAGGGCCTCGGCCCGCTCGGGGTCGCCGAGGCGCTCGGCCACCCGCGCCGCGAGCAGCCGGATCCACGGGTCCTGGGGCGCGAGCTCGGACAGGGCCGAGACGACGCGCCGGGCCCGTGTCACGTCGGCGCGCTCCGGCGCGTGCGCGCACAGGGCGTGGGCGACCTCCACCTGGGCCGCGTACAGCTCGAACGGGGCGGCGGTGTGCACCAGAAGGGGCGCCTTGTCGTCGTAGGTGGGGCGGCAGGCGCCGCGGTCGAGGGCCGCTTGTTGCCGCAAGAGCGTCGCCTCGTGCGGGGAGAGATGGCGCGCCAGGCGGGCGGCGCCGTCGAGGCCCCAAAGGCCGCGGACGAGGCCGTGCGGCAGGTCCCGGCAACGCTCCGGCACCTCGTCGAACTCGTAGCGGAAGGCGTAGCCGCACCACATGGAACGCAGGGCCGCGCGGTGGATCGGCGGGGCCGCGGCGATGGCCTTCCATGCGGCCGCCAGCCGACCACGCGCCAGCATGCGCCGGATCGAGGGGGTCGGGTCGAGCGGCGCCAGCGAATCGGCCAACTCGTGCACGAGCGAGTGCTGGCCGGAAAGCTCCGCCAGCCAGGCTTGCTTCGCCAGCACCCGCGGGTCCTTCGGGTGCTCCAGCGCCACGGCCGAAAGCGCCGTGCGGGCGCGGTCGATCTCGCCGCGGGCGATCAGCAGGTCCACGCGCGCGAGCTTCCAAAGCGCCGGCGTGACCCACCAACCGTCCCAGTCGGGCGGTCGAGCGAGGCGGTCGAGGACGCGCTGGGACACCCGCAGCGTCCGGTCGCGCGTCGCCGGACCGGCGCCTTCGAGGCGCTCGACCAGCGACCAGCGTACGGCCAGCGGCAGGAAGGGTTCCGGGGCGGCCCCAGGCTCCTCGGACACCAGCGCCAGCAGGGCCGGGGCCAGGCGAAACGGGTCCTGGCAGGCGTCGTCGGCCATGGCGCGATAGACCGCGCGCCCCCGCTCCGGCGGTGGGCCCGCGCACGCGCGTCGCCGGCCGGTCTCGTCGCTCGCGTCGAAGTGCACGAGAGCGCGCACGAAGCGGGCGGCGGCCGAGCCGGGGGAGCGCGCGTCCACCCGGTCGAGGTGACGCAGGGCGGCGCCGGCGTCCCCCGCGTCGAACGCACGCACCGCGGCGGCGAGGTCGGCGTGGGCCGACGGATCCGTCACCCCTTCCGCCGCGTAGGGGGGCGACCGCAGCACCACGTACGCCAGGAGGGCGAAGGCCGCCCCGGCCGCGAGCAGCGCCGTGATCTGCCGGCGCGTGCGGGCGCGCAGCGGCGAGATGATCCGGGCCGCGGCGGAGGCCGACGGCGGGCGGCGCTCGGGAACCTTGGCCATGCAGCGCTTGACCAGCACCGCCAGCGGCCAGGGCGTGTCCTTGCGCAGGCTGCGGACGGGCAGCGGCGTGTGGCTGTGGAGCTTCTCCAGGAAGGCCGTGGGGGAGGGGGCGTCGTAGGGCAGAACCCCCGTGAGCATCTGATAGAGCATGACCCCGAAGGCGTAGAGGTCCGATTGGACCGACGCGGGCGCGCCGTCCCACAGCTCGGGGGCCATGTAGGCGGGGCTGCCGAAGATCGTGCCAGCCTCCGTGTGCACGAGCGAGTCGAACCGCACGCCCATGCGCCGCCCCGTGACGTCGTCGCTGTCCTCGATCCCCGCCACGCCGAAGTCCATCACGATGGCGCCGCGGTGCGTGAGCATCACGTTCGACGGCTTGAGGTCGCGGTGGATGACGCCGGCGGCGTGCGCGGCCGCCATGGCCTGCAGCACGTCCAGGGCGATGTCGCGGATCTCGCGGATCGTCAGCGCGGCGTGGGGGTCGTGCTTGCCTTCCTGGATGATCCGGTCGAGCTGCTGGCCCGTCAGGTACTCCATCGTGAAGTACGGCATCCCCGCCGCCTCCCCCGTGTCGAAGATCCGCACCACGTTCGGGTGGGTCACGCTCTGGGCGAGCGCCACCTCCCGGTGGAAGCGGGCGACCACCTTGGGGTTGCGGGCGAGGTCGGGCCGCAGAGCCTTGAGCGCCACCTTCTTGCGCAGCAGGCGGTCGAAGGCCAGGAACACGACGCCCATGGCGCCCGCCCCCAGGCGCCGCTCGACGACGTAGCGCCCGGACACGACGCCGCCGATGCGCCAAGGGCCGTCCGCGGCCTTATCACCCTTCGGTGGGGGCGCCTTGCCGGTGGGCGTGCCGGCGCCATCGTCCGGGCGCGTCGATTCGAGGTCCGCCGCCATCGAACGCGATCATAGCCCAGCGGGGAGACTTCGGCCCAAGACGGGGCGGATCCCTACCACTCGGCCGCTTCCGGCCGTGAGGGGCGCCGCAGGGTGGAAAGCCCCAGGCCCACCACGCCCAGGCCGAGCAGGAGCAGGACGCCGCCGACGGCCAGCAGCAGCGGGTCGCGCATGCGCAGGAGGTTCGTGACCATGGCCGCCAGGGTCGAGGCGAGCATGACCACCGCGGGGATCGCGACGGGTGCGGTGGGGCGGCCGCGGGCCCGCAGGTAGACGGTGACGACCAGCAGGGTAAGACCGGCCAGGAGCTGGTTCGTCGTGCCGAAGAGCTGCCACAGGGCCAGGCCCGCGGGGCGACGGACCACCGCGTCGCCGACCGTCACGTCCACCTCGTAGAAGGCGAACAACGCGATGACGCCGCAGGCGGCCAGGGCCGACAGGGGACGGCGCTTCGTCCAGCGAACCCCGAAGGACGCCCCGATCTCCTCGATGTTGAAGCGCAACAGCCGGGTGGCCGAGTCGAGGGTCGTAAGGGCGAAAGAGACCACGACCATGGCGACGAGGGCGGCCGCGGCGTCGGCCGGAAGGCCGAGGGAGCCGAGGAAGGTGGTGGTCCCCTGGATGAACGCGTCGATCTTGCGCGGCAGGGCCTGGACGCGCCCCCAGTCCGCGTAGGCCTCGTGCCACACCTGCGGCGAGGCGACCCCCGCCGTGCAGGCCAAGGTGGCCAACAGCCCCAGCAGGCTCTCGCCGATCATCGCCCCGTAGCCCACGGGCCGGGCGTGGGTCTCGCGGGCCATCTGCTTGGCGGTCGTGCCGGAGGCCACGAGGCCGTGGAAGCCGCTGGCGGCGCCGCAGGCCACGACGATGAGCATGAACGGGACGAGCGGCGGGGCGCCGGGTGGGGACAGGCGCACCGCGGGTGCGGCGAAGCGGTGGTCGCCGGCGAACAGCCCGGCGTAGGCCAGGCCGAGCCCCAGGTAGAGCAGCAGGGCGTTGAGGAAGTCACGCGGCTGCAACAGCGCCCACACGGGCAGGACGGAGGCGGCGAAGGCGTAGGCCAGCAGCGCGAGCGTCCAGGTGGACGGGCCCGGCCAGGCGGCGGGCGGTAGCCCCAAGGTGGGGTGGTCCTTGCCCACGGCGATGAGCAGCAGTTCCAGGCAAAGGCCCACGACGGCCACCGCCGCCAGCGCGCCCGGGCGCCGGCGCAGTACGAGACCCGCGCCCACCGACAGCACCAGCAGGCCGACGGAGGGGAAGACGGCTTGCGGGTACCCCGGGTGCCCCGGGGCGAGTTCCACGGAGAACAGGCGGGCGAGGACGTAGACGAAGACCCCCATGGCGAGCGCCACGCCGAAGAAGATGACCAGGTGCATGAGCGTGCGGGCCTTGGGGCCGAGGACGTCGCCGGCCACCTCGCCCACGGAGAGCCCGCGGGTGCGCAGCGACACGACCAGCGCGGCCATGTCGTGCACGCAGCCGATGAAGATGGCGCCGAGCACCACCCAGCACAGGGCCGGCAGCCAGCCCCAGATGACGGCCACGGCCGGGCCGAGCATGGGCGCAAGACCGGTGATCGAGGCGAAGTGGTGGCTGAAGAGGATCGACGGCGCCGTGGGCACGTAGTCCACGCCGTCTTCGAGGGTCTGGGCGGGCGTGGGGCGCGCCGGGTCGAGGGCGAAGATCCGCTGTGCGAGGAACCGCGCGTAGAAGCGGTAGGCGAGCAGGTAGGCGGTGAACGCCAGGAGCGCGGCGGCGAGCGGTGTCACGGCCGACAGCGTGCCAAAGCCGCGCGGCCCCGGGAATTCGCCGGCGGAAAACATCCGCGCGGGGCCTCGTTTCGCCCGCCGGGGGCTCACCCGTGGCCTCGCGGCGTCGTGGCGCTATGCTTTGGATCATGCCCCCGACGGCCGTTCGTCTCGCCGCTGCGTGCGCACTGTTGCTCGGTGCGGCGGGTTGTCCGGTGTTCGTGGTGGTGGACGTGGAGGACGACCCGTGTGCGGACGTGGCGTGCGGCGCCTATGCCTACTGCGACGCGGGAGCGTGTGTGTGTGAGGCCGGGCACGTGCCCGACGACTTCGATCCGGCGTCCTGTGTGGCCGTGCAGAAGGTGCTGGTCGAAGACGGCTGCGACGACGGCCGGGACATCGCCTTCCGCCTGTGGTCGTCCGACGGGACCTGGGTGTGGCCGGGTGGAGACGACGTGTTCTGGACCCTCGGGTACGGCCTGGTGACCGTGGCCGAGATCGCCTGTGAGGACGGCACGACCGTGTGCTTCGGGGCCGAGGCCGACGGCCTGTCGTGGGGGGTGGGCCTCGACGGCACCGCGTCGTGCGCGGCCTGTTGTTTCGACTGCTTCGCGGGGACCGTGGACCTGGGGGTGCTCGCCTGCGACGCGGGGCCCATCGCCCCGTCGCCCGTGGCGCATGACGAAAACGGGTCGGTCCGTGCGGCCAATTCGGTCATAACCGCGGTCGTCGGGGCGCCGCTCGGGCCTCTTCGAGCCGGATCGCGCTAGGGACTCGACACCGCGCGGATCGGGTGGCATGTTGTCGCTGGTTACGCGAGGGCCCAGCCGGGGCCCATGGAGTGTCCCCATGACCGAGATCGCCCAACTATTCGAATCCGCGCTGCGCTCGAATCGTTCGCAAATGCTGCGTGAAGCCGCGATTCGTGCCATCCGAGAGCTTCCGCGCGACGCCACCTTGCGCGAACTCCTCGACAGCGACGCCGGGCCTGCCGTGCGTGAGCTGACCCTGCGGGAGTTTCGTGAGACCCTCGCCGAACTGCCCGCCCTGCGCCGCCGCATGCGCGGTCGTGTGGCCGTGCGCCGCCGGGTCGTGCGCGCGGCGGGTTCGCCGCCCGAGCCCAAGGCCGAGGGCAGCCCCGAAGAGCGCCTGTACCGCGACATCCTGCGCGCCCTCGAAGAGGGCCCGCTGACGATCGGCCAGCTCGCCAAGCGCCTGGGCAGCACGTCCGACGAGATCCGTTCGAGCGTCCGGTGGATGCGCAGTGTGGGCAAAATTGCCTCGGAGGGTCGTGCGCGCGCGACGCGGTACTTCTTGCCGGGCGGCGAGGCGTAGCTCGGGCGCCGGGGAAGGCGTCCAGATGGGGCCCACGAACGCCGCGTCCGAGGATGTTCGCGCCCGTGTGGATGGTCTGCGCCACGACCTGGGAAAGTACGTGGCGTGGATCTCCGCGAACCTGCCCGACGAGGCGTTCGGGCCGCCACCGTCGGACGAGGCCGTCGCCGCCCTGCGTGCGGACGTGCTGGCGACGCGCCGGGACCGTTCGGGGCGGCCGCTGGCGGCCTGGGAGGTCTACGAGCGTTGGGTGACCGGCCTCGGGGATGAGCGCGTGCTCGCGGCGCTGGCTCCCGTCGCGCGCGCCGTGGACACGCTGCGGGCGGCCGGGCCGGCGCTCGCAGGGGAGGACGAGGCGGCGCTCGCCGCGCACATTCCGGCGATCCGCGCCGCACAGCGGGTGATCCGCACGAAGCTGCGGGCGCTGTCGCGATCGCTTCGCGGTGGGGCACACTAACGGCGTGTCGTCGATCCTCATCGTCGACGACGAGGACAAGTACCTCGATCTGTGCCGGCGGTTCCTCCCCGAGCACCGCTACCTTCCGCCTGCGCGCAACTTCCGCGAGGTCGAGCGGACGCTGGCGGAGGGGGCGGGGGTGGACCTTGTCCTCCTGGATGTGCGCTTCGACCTGCCGGAGGCGGACCTTCTGCCCGAGGACAAGTCGGCGTTGTTCGAGCGGGAGCCGCGGGCGCGGGTCCTCGAGCGGTTGCGGCGCAGCCAGGGGCTGCTCATCCTCGACCGGCTGCGGGCGCGCTACCCGGACCTGCCGGTCATCGTCCTGACCTCGCAGCAGGATCTACCCATCGAGGCGGACGCCGAGCGCCTCGAAGCCGAGGCCTACACCTACCTGCTCGACGACGAGTACCTCGACGCCCGCTCGCTGCGCCTGCAGATCGAGAGCATCTTGGCCGCCACCCGGGCCGGGGGGGCGCCGGCGGCCGAGGACGCCTTCTACTGGGGGCCGTCCACCGCGATGCAGGCGCTTCGCCGGCGCCTTTCGATCCTCGCCCGCGGGCGGCTTCCGATCATCTTGCAGGGCGAGACGGGCACCGGCAAGAGCCTGCTCGCTCGCTCGTTCATCCACCGCAACGCGCACCGAGACGGCCCCTTCGTGACCGTGGATCTTTCGACGATCCCGCCGGATCTCATGGCGGCTCACCTGTTCGGGGTGGTCAAGGGAGCTTACACCGGCGCCACCGAGACGCGCCCGGGCGTGCTCGACCGCGCGGACGGCGGCGTGCTCTTCCTCGACGAGATCGGAAACCTCGGCACGGAGGTGCAAAAGCAGCTCCTGCTCGTGCTGCAGGAGGGGAAGTTTCGCCCCGTGGGCTCGGTGGAGGAGCGGCGGGTGGACGTCAAGCTCGTCGTCGCCACGAACCGGAACCTGGCCGACCTGGTGGCCGAGGGCGCGTTTCGGGAGGACCTCTACATGCGCCTGAACCCCGCCACGGCCGTGACCTTGCCGAGCTTGCGCGCACGCGGAGACGACTTCCACGAGCTGTTGGGCGTCTTCTTGCGCCGGGTGCTGGCCGACCCGTACAACCGCGACCTCCTGGAGCAGTACGCGCGGCGGCACGATCTGCCCCTCGACCTCGCGGATCCGGCGGTGGAGGTGGCCGTGGGCCGGCGCTTGCCGAGGGCGCGCCGCTCCGTCCTGACGTTCTTGTTCCACCGGCAAAGCTACGACGCGTTGGTGCGTTTCTCCTGGCCGGGGAATTTTCGGCAACTCGAGATGTTTCTGTCGAACCTGGTGACGCTGACGCTCGTGGACCTGGTGGAAGGGACCGTCGAGCCGTCGCCGGCGACGGCCCGGGGGCGGGCCCGCACGGACGTCGTCCCCGTACAGCCGCGCGTCGTGCGGGATCTGCTGCGCCCGATGCGTGCGGGGCCCCGGCCGGCGCCCTCGCAGGATGGGCGGGCGGCTGGGCAGGACCGCCACGCCGTGCCGGTGCGTATCGTCCCGGGGCGCACCTTGCACGACGTGGCGGCCGCAGTCGAGCGGCAGTACCTCGAACACCTGTACCTGCGCCACGGCGGGCGTCTGGCCGATGTGGCCGATACGCTGCTGGGCGATCGGACCGCCGCCCGAAAAGTCCAGCTTAGAATGAATCAGCTCGGGATGCGCTTGCGGGATCTCAAACGGCGCTTGCCGGCGGAGGGGGGGCGGTGAGCGCCGGGTGCTGGCTGTGTCTTTCGGGCCTGCTCGCCGCCGCGCCCGCCGGCGGCCGGCTCGCCGAGCGGCCGGGCGGGCGGGGTTTAGCGGCGGCGCCGGCGCCGGTCGCCCCGGCGCGGGAGGGGGCCGGCACGGCGGGACGATCGGACCCGTTTCCGGACCCGTTTCGGCCTCCGAAGGGCACGCCCAGTTACGAACAGCTCACCAAGGAGGAGCAGCGGGCGCTGGAGATGGAGCGTTTTGCGGCCTACATGGAGGAGGGGCGCCGGGCTCTCAAGGAGCGGCGCTACGACGACGCGGTGGACGCCTTCACACGGGCGCTCGGGGTGGTGCCGGGGGATCCCGAGGCTCTGGCCGGCCGCGCCCACGCCCGCAAGGCCCGCACCCCGCACCGCCGCTGTCCCCGCCGCGCCATCGCCGACTTGCTGATGCTCCAGACCTACGACCCGAAGGGGCGCTGGCTGGCCGAGCGCGGCAAGGCGTTCGCGTGGATGGAGGCGTGCGGGGAGACGTTCGCCGAGGACCGCCTCGAGCTGGCGCAGGAGCTGGCGGCGGCTCCCCGCGACGATCCGGGCCGTCCGAAGGACATCGCCTGGACGCTCGCCCGGCTGTTGCTGGAGCGGGCGAAGGAGGCCGACCGGCGTGCCGACCGCACGGCCCTCGAACAGCGCGCGCGGCAGGCGCTTTCGGCCTACCGGGCGGAGGCTGCCGCGGCGGGCGAGGCGCCCGCGCCCGAGGCCCTCGAGACGCTGGCGCGGCTGCACCACGCCTTCGGGGACATCGACGCGGCCCTGGAGGCCTACCGGGCGTTCGCGGCGACGCAGCACGGGTCGGCCCGCGCGGCGGCGGAGGCGAAGGTGGCGGCGCTGGAGGACGAGAAGACCCTGCTCGAGTGGGAGGAGATCTACGGCGGCCGGCCGACGCCGGAGGGGCGCGCGGCCTTCGACGTGGGGATGGAGGCGTACGACGCCGGGGATCTGCGGCGCGCCGAGGTGGCGTTCGACCGTGCCATCGACGCGTCGGAGTGGTATCCGCGGGGCTGGTACATGCGTGGGGTCGTGCGCGCCCGGCTGGGCAAGTTCGCCCGCGCCGCCGAGGATCTCGAGCGCGCGACGCGGCTCGATCGCACGTTCTTCGAGGCGTACCTCAAGCTTGGACTCATCTACAAGGAGGAGTTCGGCGGCACCCGGGACGAAGAGGCCCGCAAGGCGCTGGAGGCGGCGCTTCGGCTGCGGCCGGATCTTTCGCCGATCCACCTGTTGCTCGGGCAGCTCTACGCGCGCGTCGATCGCGACACGGCCCGGGCGCACCTACAGGCGTTCTTGCAGGCCGCGCCCGCCGACGATCCGGACGTGCCGCTGGCGCGGAAGATCCTGGACGAGCTCGACCGCGATCCTCGGCGGGACGCGGCCCGATGGGTGAGCCCGCCCCCGGAGGAATCGTTGCGGTTTCTCGACCCCACGCTGCAGCGGCTGGTCAACGAAGCCTACCTCAAGGTGCAGCAGGGCAACTGGGACCGGGCCGAGGCGATCCTGCAAGAGGCCCGCAAGCGGTTCCCCGACGAACCGGTGGTGCTCAACCAGCTCGCCCAGGTGATGTACGCCCGGCAGCGGTGGGGCGACGCGCGCGGCTTCTGGGAGGAGAGCCTCGCGCTGGATCCGCAACAGGTGCTCGTGCACGAACAGCTCGGCTTCCTGCTGCGCGACGACGCCACGGAGCTTGCGCGCAGCCACCTCGAAGCGGCGGCGCGGCTCGGTTCCCTGCGGGCGCGGTTCGCCCTGGCCCAGCTCCTCTGGGACGAGAACGACTGGCTCGCGGCCAAGGAAGCCCTCGACGCCTACTTCGAGCAGGCGGACAAATACGATCTCTATTGGCGGCAGGCCGAGGCCCTGCGCAGCCGGATCCGGCGGGCTACGATCTACGCGGGGGGTGGCGGCGTGCTGCTACTCGGCCTGTTCGTGGGGATCCCGGTGGTACGCCTCTATCGCCGGGTTCGGGGGCTTTCGCTGCGGCAGTTCCTCGCGCGGCACCCCAAGAGCTTCCCCGAAGTGGTGCGGGTCTTGAGCCTCATCCGGCACGAGATCCTCAAGCACAACACGGCGTTTTTGGGCGACGTGGGGCGGGCCCTCCAGTCGGGAGATCCGGCCGCGGCCGAACGCGCGCGGGTGCTCGGCCGCCGGCTGTTCGGCGAGCCCGGGGCCTCGGGCGGCCTTGCCGGGATCTACGGCCGTTTCGTGGGCTACGTCGAGGAGTTGCGCAAGACGGCCCGTGCCCATGGAGAGCGCCTGAACCTGCGCCGCAAGGATCCCATCTTCCGGCCGATGTTGCAGGCGTTCGAGGCGCTCGCGGACGTGGCGGACGAGCTGTACGACGTGGGGTCCGTCCGCCCGGGGCGGCGTCGGGAACTGGCGCGCCAGCTCGAAGAGGCGGGCGACGTCCTGGGCCGGCGGGCCTTCGAGCGGCTGTCGGGCCTTATCCGATCCATGTGCACGGTGGTGGTGGACGAGGCGTTCGTGCGCCGGGTGTTCGACCAGGTGCGCAACGAGGATGCCTTTCGCGGTGCGAAGGTGGCCCCGCTGCGGGTGCGGGGCCGGGGCGCGACGGTGCGGATCTTCGCCACGGATCTCGAGGACATCCTCGTCAACGTGTTGCGCAATTCCCTCGATGCCAGCTTGCGGTATTGTAAGCCCCCGGTGGCGCTCGAAGTGGAGCTTCGCACGGAGATCGACGAGATCACGGGGCACGCGTCGCTGGCGATCCGGATCAAGGACCTTTCGCCCGAGCGGCTGTCGAACGAGATGCTGCGTGGGCGCTACGTCGAGCGCGGCATGGGGATCACGGTGGATCTCTTGTCCCGTTACGACGGTTCCATTGCCGTCGAGGAGGAGCCGGGTTGGGCCAAGGCCGTGGTGTTGCGGTTCTTCGTGCTCGAGGAGAGCGAGGAAGGCGGCGGCGAGACCGCGAGGAGGATGGCCTCGTGACGCGGCCGCTCGCCGTCCTCGTCGTCGAAGACGGCGACGAGTACCTGACGAACCTCACCACCTTCGTGTCCGACGGGTTCGCCTATACCCAGGCGAAGAGCGGCGCCGAGGCCTGCCGGTTGCTGGCGGAGGGCACGTTCGATGCCGTGTACCTGGACATGCGATTCGATCGGACGCCGCACGTGGATCTGCTGGGCGATCTCGTGCAACTGACCGCCCGCTTCAACGGGGACATCGGCCGGGCGCGGCGGTTCCAGCAGGACAACCAGGGCCTTTTCATCCTGCGGGCGCTGCGGGAGTCGGGGTTTCGCGGCCCGGTGATCTTGAGCTACGACTTCTCGGCGGAGGAGCGGCGCTTCGCCTCGATCCGGGCGCGCGACCGGTTCGTGTCCTATTGTCCGGACTACGCGGACGCGCAGACGATCCGGCGGGCGATCCTGGACGCCGTGGCCTTTGCGCGTTCCGCCGGTTCGGGGTAGACGACGCCCATGCCCCACCGCGACGACGAGATCCTGGCCATCCGCACCGTCACGCTCCCGCGCGACACGAACGCGTACGGGACGATCTTCGGCGGGTACATCCTGTCGCTCATCGACCAGGCGGGGGCGATCGCCTGCCACGCGGTGGGGGCGGGCACGCTGGTCACGGTCGCCATGCGGGAGGTGGAGTTCAAGTCGCCGGTACGGGTCGGGGACCTGGTGACGTGCTACGCGCGGGTGCTTCGGGTCGGGCGCACCTCGATCACGGCGACGGTGCGCGTCGAGGCGGTGGCCCCGGCGGCGCCCGGGCTGCGGGGCCGGGCGCGGGAGGTCACGGAGGCGGAGGTGGTCTACGTGCAGGTGGGGGACGACGGCCGCCCCTGTCCGATCGTGGTGAAGGACGACCAGGCCCCCGCGTGAACCGCTTGCGCTCGTCGCGGGCCCGCGGTCCATCGGCCCCCTTGGGGGTGCCCGGTTCCGGGTCGGGAACACGGCGGGCCGCGGGTGCCGGGGGGTGGGGGCGCGCCCGGCCGATCCGGCGCTCGCAGGGACGAGAGGGGGCGCGCGGGGACGGGCGGCGCGAAAAGGCTGCGGCGGGCGACGTGGTGCGTTGACGCCGGCGCCGGGCGGGCGCACGATCGCGGGGTCATGCGATGCAAGTGTCTGCCCACGTTCGTTGTGCTCTCGCTGTTCGCGGCCGGCTGCCCGGAGCGGCCGGGGGTGAAGAAGGACGAACGGCGCACCCAGAAGGCGGGGGACGAGGCGTCCAAGAAGGCCGGGGCGCCCGTGTCCGCCAAGGAGAAGAAGAAGTAAGGGGCAGGAGGGGGCCTCGAGCCTCCATTCGTCCCGGCCGGCCCGATCCGAACCGGCCTGGGGATCTCCCTCCGCCCCGTCACCGGTCGAGCCCCGTGCCGATGCACGTCACGGCCCCGGTCCCCACTGGCGCTGGATGCACCGATTCGCCGCGGTTCCCGTGCGCGTGTGCGTCCCAGTATCCGCGCCGGACCCCGTGCGCGTGCCTGTTCCCGTGCGCGTGTGCGTCCCCGGCCCCGTACCGGGCCCCGTGCGCGTGCCCGTAGCCGTACACACCAATGTTGGAGGGTTCCCGATGCCCCGGCCGGCCGGTGGCGCGGGCGGCATAGGCGCCCCCGGGCCCCGGGCCTCTTGGGCTTTCGCGCGTCGGCCCGCGGGCCGGTCCTCGGCCGGCTGGCTTCTCGTAGGTCTCGGAGGCAGGAGCTCGGCCTGCGGATTGGCCCGCGGTCCGACGCGCTGCGCCCGCGGCCCTCGGAGGTTCCTCGGGGCAACCCGCCGGACCCCGGGCCGGCCTGCCGGTGGCGCGGTGCGTCCGTGAACCCCCGTCCCCGTCGCGGACCCAGTCCCTGTGCCGGTTCCCGCGCGCGTGTCCGTTTGCGTACCCGTCCGCTCCAGCGCTGGATGCACCGAGCCGCTGCGGTGCCCGTGCCGGTGCCCGTGCGCGTCCCCGTGCCCGTCCCCGTAAACCGGAGCGCTGGAGGGACCGCCGAACCCCGGCCAGCGGGCCCACCCAGACGCTGCCGGGCCCGATTCGCCGTCACCGAGCCTTCCGAAGGAGCCCCCAGGTCAGCGCCCCCGCCCGGTCGAGCTCCCGCCACCATCGCCGCGCCTGCT
>Ga0256839_1003152_pt1 | contig 17331 bp, 13 predicted proteins | sample 354166metaG_FD_185968 | JGI IMG/M metagenome (GOLD analysis project Ga0256839, IMG submission 185968) | Hydrothermal vent microbial communities from Mid Atlantic Ridge, Atlantic Ocean - 354-166 | ecosystem: Environmental > Aquatic > Marine > Hydrothermal vents | place: Atlantic Ocean: Mid... | reverse complement strand
GAACCCAGCTTTGCAAGGTTTTGACCCACGCCAAAAAAGAGGCGGCAAAATCCGGCCCCGGCAAAAAAGTCAGCGCTATGGTTTTTGTTGGTGATGCAATGGAAGAAGCCATTGATGAACTCTCTCACCGGGCCGGCGAACTTGGCCTGTTGGGCATTCCGGTATTTATGTTTCAGGAAGGGCACGACCCTATTGCCGAGCGGGCATTTCGTGAGGTGGCAAAACTGACCGGCGGTGCCTATATGCGGTTTGATACGGGGTCTGCAGCAGAACTTGCGCATTTGTTGGCGGCTGTGGCAAAGTTTGCCAGTGGCGGATTGAAAGCGCTGGTTTCAGATAGAAACAAATCTGTGCAAGGATTGTTAAGACAGTTAAATAAATGATCGGACATTATAGATAATGATAATTGCCAACTTTCTATTGATTGTGTTTGTTGCCGGTTTACTTGGCTGGATATTGTTGAGTGTCGAGCCGCGTAAACTGGCCGCGGCCATACGAATGATTATTCCGCTAGTGCTCATTGCTGGCGGTGGCCTCTTAATGTTTGTTGGTCGCGGTGGTCTTGGTTTGCCGTTGGCGGGTTTTGGCCTTGCGCTCTATGGGCGCATGCGTTCGGTCGGTAAGATCAACGCCGGCAAACCGGGGGCGACTTCTAATGTTCGATCAGCCGCGCTTGAAATGCAATTGGACCATGACAGTGGTGAAATGGATGGTATCGTTCTGGCGGGCGGATTTGAGGGGCAAAAATTAAGTGACCTGGACCAAGGCGAGCTCAATATGTTGCTCTATGAGCTTCGCAGTGATGAGGAGAGCGTGTTGCTTTTAGAGGCGTATCTTGACCGCCGCATTCCCGGATGGCGTGAAAACGCTGATGGAGACATTGGTTCTGGGCATGTTGGAACGCCGAGCACGGGCCCCATGAGTAAGCAGGAGGCCTATGAGATTTTGGGGCTTGATCCGGGGGTGGGGACGAGCGAAATTCGCAAGGCCCATCGAAGGCTGATGAAAGGGATGCATCCCGATAGTGGCGGCTCCACCTTTCTTGCGGCCAAAATCAACGAGGCCAAAGAGGTTCTTTTGAATAGTCATGGTTAGGTTCCCTTTACTAAACTGGTACAAATCGGGATTTAATAAACTTTAGTGTAATGAACTTAGTTGTTAAGAATTGTCAGGCAGGCAAACTTTCTTCTTTTTAAATATTTGCACGCTTTTTTGGCAGAACGCTTTGATGAAAACCCTGCAAATCGTGCTCTGATGAGTGTGGTATTTCCTTCCACAACAACTGGCTCCATATAGTTATCGGTGGAGGACAATATGTTTTTTGCTTTGGTGCGAGCCGATGTCAGCAGCTTTTCAGCGGATGCTCTCGATGGAGTTGCGCCAATTTGTATTTGCCAGCCTTTTCGGTTTTTGCTTATCGGTTGATTCATTGCCACATATTTTACCTTCGAGACCGAGCCTGTAAGTATCGGGTCGCTGTTTTTAGGGCTTGGTTTTGGCAATGGCATAGATCGGGCTGCAAGCTCGATCAGTTTTGCGCGAATTGCAGAAACATTGGCCGTAGTACTGGCAAAGCTACTGGTTTGGTAGGCAATTTCAATCCGGCCTGGCTTGGTGTTTGAAAAAGGTGCTTTGGGCCGATTGGTTGGCATTGCGACAAAAGCCAAAAGTGACGTTGGTTTTGCTTCCGGTTTTACTGTATTCTGTTTTTTGCTGTTAAGTGGTTTGGCTTTGGCAATAAGAGTTTTTGCGCGGCCACGGGTGGCTCGAGGCAGATATTTGCCAATTAATTTTGCCATTTGTGCATTACGTGTGCGCCCGGTTTTTCCGCCAAGAACAACTGCAACAATACGCCTGTTTCCGCGACTTACCGATGAAACCAGATTAAAGCCGGATGCTCTTGTGTAACCGGTCTTAATGCCGTCGACACCCTTAATTTTTCCGAGCAAACGGTTGTGATTGGGATATTTACGGCTACCATATTTGAAACTTCTGGTTTTGAAATATTTAAATTCCTTCGGGAAGTGCTCTTTGAGTGCAAGCCCCAGTTTTGACATGTCGCGGGCGGTCGTTACCTGTTGGCGGTTGGGTAAACCATTGGCGTTTTTAAATGTGGTCCGGTGCATTCCCAGCTGGCGGGCCTTGATTGTCATTCGACGAGCAAAGGCTTTTTCAGATCCAGACAGTTTTTCACCAATAGCCGTTGCTACATCGTTAGCAGACTTTGTTACAAGTGCATAAATTCCCTGACGCACTGTAAAAGTTTTGCCTGGCTTAATTCCCAATTTGGATGGTGGCTGACTGGCCGCGTATCGTGACATCTTTATGCGAGTGTTAAGGCTGATTTTGCCACGCTTCAAATCTTCAAAAACAAGATAAAGCGTCATCATTTTTGTTAAAGACGCCGGATAACGGCGTGCATCAGCATAGCGAGAATAAAGAACTTTTCCGCTCTTTGCATCAATTACGAAGCCCGCATATTTTGTCGCTGCAAATGTAGTCGCCTGCATTGCTGCAATATTTATAAGCAATCCCATTGCAATTACTGCAACAGCATATGATAAGTTCGACACCGACAAACGACGCGACTTAAATCCAAAAAAGGTACGCACAACAAGATCCTGTTTCAGACCGGCAAACTGAGCCGGGGTAAATATGATTCATCAGGAAGTTAATTCTTCTTCCCTGCATAAGAGAAAGTAAACCAACGTCCTTACCAAACTTCTAATGCGGCAAAAAAAGTTCAGAATTTGTTGATCATAACCTCTTGATCAACGCGGCTTATAATAAATACAATGAAATTTGTGATGTTTTTGTGGTTATGGTTGACGCTAAAATTTGTGGGTAGCCTTGATGAAAATTTTGTTAGGGGCTTAAATCACTCCCTGTTATGCCTATATGGTATTAACTGAATGGGTTGGAGCGCCAGCGAAACAGTGCTCCAAATTGACAAATTGAATAGAGATTGAATTGAACGACTACTGGAATAGCCAAACAAAATTGCAGGATGAAGATCATCGTGATGATGATTACGATGGAGGTGGAGCGGGCACGGGCGTTGTTACCCGTGTCAAACCGAAGATTAAAAAGCCCAACCTTTATCGGGTTTTGCTATTGAATGATGATTTTACGCCGATGGAATTTGTTATTCATGTTTTGGAACAGCATTTTTCAAAAACGCCGGAGCAGGCAACTGAAATCATGCTGCATGTTCATAATAACGGGGTAGGGGAATGCGGTGTATTCACCTATGAAGTTGCGGAAACCAAAGTTGCGCATGTGATGAATTCTGCCCGAAAAAACCAGCATCCGCTGCAATGTGTTATGGAAAAAAAATAAACTTGAAAGGGGCCTTCGTTGCCATCATTTTCTGAAAGTCTGGAACGCGCTCTTCACAGGGCTTTGACATTCGCCAACGAACGTTCGCAGGAATATGCGACGCTGGAGCACTTGTTGCTGGCGCTGATTGATGATCGCGATGCAGCATCTGTTATGCGGGCCTGCAATGTTTCGCTGGATTCGTTGCGTGATAACCTGATTGATTATATTGATACCGAGCTGGCCAATCTGGTGACGGATTTTGACGAGGATTCAAAACCCACGGCTGGTTTTCAGCGGGTAATCCAGCGGGCGGTTATTCATGTGCAATCTTCCGGGCGCGATGAGGTAACTGGTGCCAATGTGCTGGTGGCTATATTTGCCGAACGTGAGAGCCATGCGGCCTATTTTCTGCAGGAACATGATATGACCCGCTATGATGCGGTCAATTATATTTCGCACGGCATTGCCAAACGCCCGGGTTCATCAGAACCACGCACAGTGCGTGGTATTGAAGACGAGCACACGACAATTGGTGATGATGATGGCGATGGAAAAAAGGCCTCAGCGCTCGATTCCTATTGTGTAAACCTCAATAAGAAAGCCGAAGATGGTAAGATCGACCCGCTTATTGGTCGCGCGTCGGAAGTAAACCGGACCATTCAGGTGCTATGCCGCCGTTCAAAAAACAACCCGCTTTATGTGGGCGACCCCGGCGTTGGTAAAACCGCCATTGCTGAAGGGTTGGCGAAGAAAATTATTGATGGCGAAGTGCCTGAGGTTTTGGAAAACGCCACTATATTTGCGCTTGATCTGGGCATGTTGCTTGCCGGAACGCGTTATCGTGGTGATTTTGAAGAGCGGCTTAAACAGGTGATCAAGGAAATTGAAGATTATGATGGTGCCATCATGTTCATTGATGAAATTCATACCATCATTGGTGCCGGTGCCACTTCTGGTGGGGCGATGGATGCCTCTAATCTGCTAAAGCCCGCCCTGGCCGGTGGTGCGATTCGCTGCATTGGTTCGACCACTTATAAAGAGTACCGTCAGTTTTTTGAAAAGGACCGCGCGCTTGTTCGCCGGTTCCAGAAAATTGATGTGAATGAGCCTTCGGTTAGTGAGGCGATTGATATTTTACGTGGGCTTCAGCCTTATTTTGAGGATTTCCACAAGATCAAATATGCGGAAGACGCAATAGTTTCAGCTGTTGAGCTGTCAGACCGGTATATCGGTGATCGCAAGTTGCCTGACAAAGCCATTGATGTGATCGACGAGACTGGCGCTTCGCAAATGCTGATCGCCAAGGATAAGCGCAAGAAGATGATTACCGTTACGGATATTGAAGCAACGATTGCCACAATGGCGCGCATTCCGCCGAAATCGGTTTCCAAAGACGATGCGGAAGTGCTTTCCAATCTGGAGAAGCAGCTTAAGCGCATGGTTTACGGTCAGGATAAGGCGATCACGGCGCTTTCCTCAGCAATCAAGCTTGCGCGAGCTGGCCTGCGTGAGCCTGAAAAGCCGATTGGTTCCTATCTGTTTTCCGGCCCAACCGGGGTTGGTAAAACCGAAGTTGCCAAGCAATTGGCCGATACGCTGGGCGTTGAATTGCTGCGCTTTGATATGTCTGAATATATGGAGCGGCATACGGTTTCGCGCCTGATTGGTGCGCCTCCGGGCTATGTGGGCTTTGACCAGGGTGGCTTGCTGACCGACGGGGTCGACCAGCATCCGCATTGTGTATTGCTGTTGGATGAGATCGAAAAAGCTCATCCGGACCTGTTCAATATTTTGTTGCAGGTTATGGATAACGGCAAATTGACCGATCACAATGGCAAGCAGATTGATTTCCGCAATGTTATTTTAATAATGACCACCAATGCGGGGGCATCAGAGGCTGCAAAGGCCGCGATTGGCTTTGGTTCCACCAAACGTACCGGTGACGACGAGGAGGCGATTAATCGCCTGTTCACACCGGAATTCCGCAACAGACTGGATGCAACAATCCAGTTTGGTTCTTTGCCAATGAAGGTTGTGCATCAGATTGTTGAAAAGTTCGTTATGCAGCTTGAAGCACAGCTTTCCGAGCGCGGTGTTATGTTTGAATTGACCAAACAGGCGATCAACTGGATTGCCAAAAAGGGCTATGACGACCGCATGGGAGCCAGACCGCTTGGTCGGGTTATTCAGGAATATGTGAAAAAACCGCTGGCTGACGAAGTGTTGTTTGGCAAGCTTAAAAAAGGTGGCACTGTCAAAGTGTCTGTGGTCAAAGATGCTAAAGGTGAGGATAGTTTGAAGCTTGAGGCGATAAAAGATACGCCAATCAAGCCGAAGAAAGATCCTGTTCCTAAGGCTCCGGCTAAAGCCAAGCCTGAGGCAAAACCCAAAGCGAAAGCAAAAACGCCCAAAAAACCGGGCGGAACGGCGGTGCCGCGTGTACCTTTAAAGGGGTGAGTATTTGATTGAATTGAATTTTAAGAGCAATTTTATTTTGAATTCGTTGACTATTTTTAAAATTTTTTCGAATTGTACTTGTAATGTTGATCAAAGACTGCAATCTATAGGCAATCGACTTTGGCCGGACGACTTGTCTGCTGCGCAATGATTTTTCTTGCGCAATCTGAATTCTCCCAAAAATCAATCGATGAATTAGTAGACCCGCGTTTATGCATTTGCATGTTCGTTGGTTGTTTTAGAAACCATGTTTCAGGTAAGGAAAAATTATGGAAACAGGCACAGTAAAATTTTATAATGACCAAAAAGGTTTTGGTTTTATCGCTCCAGACAATGGCGGAGCAGATGCTTTTGTTCATGCAACAGCACTTGAACGTGCAGGCATTTCTGGCCTCACTGAAGGTGACAAAGTATCTTTTGATACTGAAGTAGACAAACGCACTGGCAAAAATGCCGTTGCAAACATCCAGATGGCATAACCATCTTGGGAAACATCAATTTCTTATAGATTGAGTTTTCCCTATCAAGACATACAGGAGCCATTGTTTTATAACGGTGGCTCCTGTTTTTTTTGGCCAAATAAATCGCCTAGAGCACTTTCGCGGTTGTCTGAATCGCTCCAGCGCTCTATCTATTCGTTTCTACGCACTTCTTATCTGAAAACCGGCTACCACTTTTCGGGAAGTGCTCTAACAATGATGCTTTGAGGAATTTATATTCCCGAGGATACCCGCTAGCGGGCTGATTCGTTCAGTTAGCTGGTTGCGATATTTGCCGCACCATTACAATCTTCATCCATTCCGGATAACTGTTTCGAGTATCTTTCATTGTTTGATAGTCGTAAACAGGCGCAATAATATTGCGGAGATTCTCTAAATGGGTACGACGGTTTTTTTTAGCAGTCATTTGCGCGGCACTATTGCACGCATCGTGGAATGCACTTGTAAAAGGTGGTGCAGACAAACGGATGAATATGGGAGCCGTTGTGCTTGGCCATGTTCCGTTGGCGCTCGTTGCTTTACCGTTTGTTCCAATGCCTGCATTGGCAAGCCTTCCTTATCTCCTGGTAGGCATTATCTTGCATTTTGGGTATCAGATTTTTTTGCTCAGATCGTATGAGAAGGGAGATCTAACTCAAGTCTATCCAATTGCGCGTGGCTCCGCACCTCTTATGGTGGCGCTGTTTTCAGTTGTTGTGCTTGGCGTTCACCTAAGCGGGATAGAGGTAGTTGCTATTGTTGTAATTGGCGTGGGCATCCTTAGCCTGGCCTTAGTGCGCCAGGCAGATGGGCTGCGAAATGGCAAGGCCGCACGACTGGCTTTAGTCACCGGATTATTCATTGATTGACGGGCTGGGCGCTCGCCTTGCTGGAACATCGCTTGGATTTTACAGCTGGCTTGCGATTGGCAACGGTGTGGTGATGGCGCTTTATTTGCTGAAGACGTCGCCCGATATTCTGGGTTTTATATATAGCAAAGGGCGAATGGTCTTCGTATTAGGGGGAAGTGCCTCTTTCATAGCCTATGCGCTTGTTACATGGGCATTTACCCAAGCGCCGATTGCCCTTGTTACGGCATTGCGCGAAACGAGTATTATTTTTGCATTGTTGATTGGCGTGTTCTTTTTGAAAGAGCGCATTGATCTGGTTAAGGTATTTTCAACCGCCACAACGCTTTTGGGTGTAATCCTTCTGCGCTATTCGAAATATTCGTGAGGCAAAATGAAGATACTGGCTTTTTCATATCGTGCCATTTTTGAAGTTAGTCGGTCAGCCAAGCTTTGATGCAATTGCTTTGTAAGCATCATTATTGCTTGGATAATTTGTGCGGTTTTCTTTGAAAAGCCGAATGCCGTGAGCGCGGAATTCAGACGTGTAGGTCGGGGTATGTTTTTTCTGTGTCATGGGGTCCATCCTGTGAGAGTTTTACTCTTCGGTAAACCCGGGGCGGTTCAGGCTGCAATTACTGCTGCGCGAGTTTTAGCGAATGTTCTTGGGTGTTTGGCGCGGAGATAACCCACGTTTATGCTTCAAAATATTAATGCCATTGGTAATTATGTGTTCTAATTGGCATGCCCGCGCGTTCGTGCTAGCCAGCATTTATGACCAACTCCATTATTCAGCCAGCGATTGATGCCTTTCAAGAACGTACCCCATTGCGGGTTGGGTCGCTATTGGTGACAATTTTTGGCGATTCTGTTCTGCCCTATGGCGACTTCGTCAAGCTTTCGTCTTTGCTAGAAATCACCTCGGCCATTGGTATTGATGATGGTGCGGTGCGCGTTGCTATCCATCGGTTGGAAAAGGTTGGCTGGTTGAAAAAGAGAAAGGTTGGGCGAAATGCACATTATGGGCTTGGCAAAGCGGGGGAGGAGGAATCCCGCCAAGCGGCAAAGTTGATTTACGACTTTGAGCAACCGCAATCATTTGGTGAGTTGCAAATGTTGGTGCTCCGCGAGGGGTCGGGCAGGGCGGAATTCCGCGATAACCTAGTGGCCTCAGGCTGGGGATTGGTTGCCCCGAATATCTTGCTGACCTCCGGTTCAGATCAACAACTCGCAGCGCTCGAAAATCGTGAAAAGGAAACGCCGGATTTTCGTTTTCCATTGAATGCAGAAACGGAAGATATTCGTCGTCTTTGTATAAAGGGTTTTGAGCTTGATGAGCTAAATGCGGCTTATCGTGCCTATGTGGAGCTTTATAAAAATATATTGAATGGTAAGCCAGCGCCTCAGTTGCTGAATATGCAAGATGCATTGATTTTGCGCATTCTAATGATCCACGATTATCGACGGCTGATATTAAAAGAGCCGCGCCTTGCGCCATATTGTCTGCCGAAAGACTGGTATGGAAATGCTACGCGAAAATTATTGTTCGAGCATTATCCGGTATTGAAGAAACGTACAAAGAACTGGATGGATTGAGTTTCCATTCAGTCAAGTTTTGGTTGGAATGCAAAAATGGAGATGGGCATTTCGCGGCCACGAATTTCTCTTGTGCCAACGCTTTCAAACTCAAATCGACTGCTGGCTTTTTGTTTGGCCGCAGCTGTCGCCAAAATGATATATTCATCGTCGCCAATCAGGTCTTTGCCCATTTGTTCCAGCCGCTGGGTCACATTTACCGCATCGCCAATAATGGTGTAATTTCGCCGGTCTCCACCGCCAATATTACCCACCACCACGTGGCCGGTGTGAATGCCAATGCGCAATTGCAGTTTTTTCTCACCGCGATCAATCCGGGCCTGATTGTCTTTTAGCAAGGCTTTGGCGATGTTGGTCGCTGCTTGAAATGCATGATCTGCATGGTCCGAATCGATTTCTGGCGCTCCCCAATAGGCCATAATGCCATCACCCATAAATTTGTCGACAGTGCCTTCGCAGGTGTCAATTTCGGTGCAGGCCAGTTCGAAGTGTTCGTTCAGGAGATTGGCAGTTTCGACCGCATTTAAGTGTTCGCTCATTTTGGTGAAGCCAACAATATCTGAAAATAATATCGTCACCTCGCGTTCGACAGACCGGGTGGCATCCATGCCGGTGCGCACCAGACCGCTTACAAGTGATTTTGGCACATAGTGAGAAAATTCTGACATTGCCGTTCGCACAGAATTGATGGCCGATGCCTGTTCGTTGATTTCCTTTATCCGGCTTGGTGGAATGGGTTCAATATCGTCGATTTCAAATCGGGTGAATTTACCGGCAACATGGGAAATATCGCGCAAGGGGCGGGAGATTTTGGCAGCTAGATATATGGCCGCGATCACTGCCAGCACCAATGCAAGCAGGCCGACCATAGCGGATTTAAACATCCGTTCTATTTCGTCCATCACATCATATTTGTTGAAATAGGCGCCAAGCGTATATGGTGCGCTGGAATAACCGGGCAAGGTTTTGGTTAGATAAATATAGCCATGTTTATCGCCAGATTGGCGGATTGTTACCTTGGATGCGTTATCAATTGCTCTTTGGTTCACAATTTTTGCCATGCGGATGTCGCGAAGTGCAGGATCTGGAAATTCTTCAAGTTTCGCTTTTGGTACACCTTGGAAGAAGTCCGGGTTTTTTGAATGGGCGATCACTTCGTTTTTCTGGTTTAATACAAATGCTGTTGTGTCATTGGCCTTGCCCAAATTTACGATAATCCGGTTGATGGAACGCCGACCTATGGAAGCAACTACCGTACCCATAACCTTGCCGTTACGGGTTAGCGATATATACACATTGTGAAACAGCGCATTGTTTATTACCAGCGGTTCGCCCCACAGCGGTTTGCTAATTTCTGGAAATTGCCCCGGTGTGAACAGATAGGAATCATTGAAATTTTTGAGCGGGTCGAATTCCATATCCCCATTTGGTTTGCGAAATATTCCAGTTTTGATATTCTCCGGTCCATATATATGAATCATCTCAATAATTGGAATTGCGCGTAAAATGAATTTTAGTCTCAGTCTAACGGCCTTTTGATTGTCGATTTCAAACAATTCATCCTGGTAGGACGCAGCCAGGCTTTGCAAAACCCGTTCAGCCTGATTTGTCTCGCTGCGGATTTCGCGCTCCATACTATCAAGCAGGGTAACCGATCTTTGATTGAGTAAAGAAATTGTATTAGAGAAATTAGAATAAACCGAAAAACCCAGAACTGTCGCAACTGACAGGAATACCAATCCGCCAAATGTTGTAATTAACAACAGCCGTAGCGATATGGTCCAATGTTGTTTAGTTGCGGGCATTTGCGATAATTTGCCAAGTCTTCTGGTTTTAATCAGGCCTGCGCGAGTGGCGGTCTGATTGTATAGATCACCATATAATGGTGTAGGATTAATTTACGAGTGCCGCGCCAATTCAATAGCAATCTTTGCCGCAAGTTTTGCATTGTTTTTTACCAGTGCGATATTTGTGTCTAAGCTTTTGCCGCCGGTGAGTTCTAATATTCGCGACAGCAGCCAGGGTGTAACCTCTTTGCCGGAAATACCGGCTTTACCGGCTTCAGTTGTTGCCTGTTCGATATATATAGCCATTTTGCTGGCCGGTATTTCATCTTCTTTTGGTATCGGGTTGGCAATCAGGATACCGCCTTTTAGGCCGATTTTTTGGCGCATCTGCGAAAAGCGCGCAATTTCACTTGCCTTATCCAACCTTAAAGGGGAACGGATTGTGCTGTGCCGCGACCAGAAAGCCGGCAAAATATCCGATTGATATGTCACCACCGGCACGCCTTGGGTTTCCAGCACTTCGATGGTTTTTTCGCCATCCAATATGGCTTTGGGGCCGGCAGAAACAACAATCGTGTTGGTTTTTGCAAGTTCGGTCAGATCAGCCGATATATCAAATGTGTTTTCAGCCCCCTTGTGCACGCCGCCAATGCCGCCGGTGGCAAATACCTCAATGCCTGCGAGTGAGGCGGCAATCATGGTTGCGGCTACTGTTGTGGCTCCGTTGCGTTTGGTGGCAATTGCAAAAGCCAGGTCGGCACGCGAAAGCTTCATGACGTCTTTGGCCTGGCCTAAAAAAGTTAGCTGGTCGCTGCTCAGCCCAATGTGAATATTGCCATCGAATACGGCAATGGTTGCGGGAATGGCACCTGAGTTACGCACCACGCCTTCGACTGCGCGGGCAACTTCGACATTTTGCGGCCAGGGCATGCCGTGAGTAATGATGGTGGATTCTAACGCTACCACGGCATTTCCCTGATCAAGTGCGGATTTAACTTCTGGATGAAATTTTATGGGAACCATTTGAATGATCTTTGCTGTGTAACAGAGGTGCCATGACGAATCAGGATGAATAAGCGCCGGGTATTCCTAGCACTTTTTGTGCCGTGTATATTCCCTGTTGAATTGCATCAGATAGGCTTTTGCCCTGTAATGTTGCTGCCAAAGTGCCTGCCGCAAGCGCATCGCCCGCGCCAACCACATCAGTGATATTTTCCATTTGCGGAATGGTTATTGAGTTGGTTTTACCATTTTGCCAATAAAATACCGGCTCTCCACCATTGCTGATAATACCGGCCTTTACTGTTGTTAAGGCCATCATTTTTGCGAGATTTTCAGTGCTTGTTCCAGAAGGTGCCTTTAAGAGTGCCGTTGCCTCGGCCACATTGGTAAACAATATGTCGATAAGATTGAAGTTTTGTTTTAGCTGAGAGGCTTTGGACGGAGAAACGGTTGTTGCGCATTTAAGGCCATGCGGGATTAATTCAAAAGCTCGTTTGATTATGATGGCGGGCAAATTGGCATCACAAAATACGGCGCTAATATTGCCCAAATCAAATAGCCGCAATTGTTGCTCTAATAAATCAATTGAGAATTCCTGGTTGATCTTCATATCATTGCAGGCGATTTTTAACATTCCATCTGGTTCCAGTAGAGAGATATACCGACCGCTTGCAGCAGTTGAATGTATGATCAGTCCATTCTCCACATTGGCCAATTCTAGCGCATCTGCAATTTGATGTGCGCCGTCGTCTTCACCCACCAGACCTATAAACCGGGTGCGTGTTTTTGATGCCGCCAATATTCTGGCCGTATTCAGTGCGGCCCCGCCAACACTTTGCGATATTGATGCCGGATTGGATGCGCCACCTACTGAAAATTGTTCAAAGGCGCAACGTATGTCTAGATTTGCGGCTCCGATGCAGATGACTGTATTCGGTTCTTGTGATTTTTGAGATTTGGGGTTTTGCATTGTTGCGCCGGATGGATTCTACTCGAATAAATAATGTGTCGTGGCTATTATAAACGATAAGTATAATTGTAGTTTGCAGACATGGCCAATCTAATGTTGGCAAAGAGGGCTCTGTCCTGACAATTGGTCGCTCTGGACACTCATCCCGTGATGGTTTAGCGAATGGAATATACAGGAGGAATTATGAAAATAATTGTTACGGGTGGTGCAGGTTTTATTGGATCTGCTGTTGTCAGAAGGCTGGTAAATGACGGACATCAGGTTTTGAACCTCGATAATCTGACCTATGCTGGCAATCTGAAAAGTGTTGCAGAAGTTACCGGCATGTCTAATTATCGCTATGCGCGGGCTGATATTTGCAGTGGCCGGGCAGTTTCTCACGCTATTAATGAGTTCCAACCTGATGCAATTATGCATCTGGCAGCTGAATCGCATGTGGATCGTTCAATTCAGGGACCATTGGTATTCGTTCAAACCAATGTGGTTGGAACGGCCGTGTTGCTTGAAGCTGCCTATGAATATTGGGTTGAGCTGAGCGATGAACAGAAGCGGAATTTCAGATTTATTCATGTTTCAACCGATGAGGTGTTTGGTGACTTGGGAACAGATGGCGGTCAGTTTACCGAAGACAGCCCCTATCGGCCAAGTTCTCCTTATGCGGCAAGCAAGGCTGCATCTGATCATTTTGCCCGGGCCTGGAACCGGACATTTGGCTTGCCGGTAATTAACACCAATTGCTCCAATAATATTGGACCGTTTCAGTATCCCGAAAAGCTGGTTCCATCTGCCATTAGAACGGCTCTTGCAGGAGATGCAATTCAAATTTTTGGCGATGGAACCAATATTCGCGATTGGCTTTATGTCGATGATCATGTGAGTGGATTGGTGCTGACACTGGAAAAAGGTCAACCTGGTCAATCCTATAATTTTGGTGGTGTCAGTGAGTGCAGCAATAGCGATCTGGTTGATTTGCTGTGCAGCCATTTGGATGCATTGAGGCCGCGCACTGATGGCAAATCTTATCGTGAGCAGGTTAAATTTATAGATGATCGCCTTGGGCACGATTTGCGGTATTCGATTGATTCATCGCGGGCGCGTAAAGAACTTGGTTGGTCGCCAATTGATACGCTTGCAACATCTGTTGAAAAAACCCTTTCTTGGTATCTGGAAAATCCGGAATGGCTGGAATTCAGTGATTCCTATGGAAGCCGCGTAGGCATGCCTTACTAACTTCCTTTTGCATCTGATTCTATATATTTTTGGATCAGGCATGCATGTTGATATTTTGTTCCGGTATGGGAACATTTTTAGAACAAATATTATTTGCCGATATATTTCAATGGTTTACCAGTGTTTACAATACGGAACATATAGGGTACAAATAAACAGCATTGCAAGGGTAAGTCACCCATGAAATAAGGAGTTAGTAATGGCACAATCTGCATTGAAACTGGTTAAGGACAATTCCGTGGATAAATCCAAGGCGCTGGATGCGGCGCTTTCTCAAATCGAGCGGGCCTTTGGTAAAGGTTCGATTATGCGGCTTGGCGCCAATGATAAAGTGGTTGAGGTGGAGTCAATCCCAACCGGTTGTCTGGGCTTGGATATCGCGCTTGGAATTGGTGGTTTGCCAAAAGGCCGGGTTATTGAAATTTATGGCCCTGAATCCTCTGGTAAGACCACCATGGCGTTGCATGTAATTGCTGAAGCGCAGAAAAAGGGTGGTATTTGTGCCTTTGTTGATGCGGAACATGCGCTTGATCCTGTTTATGCTCGCAAGCTTGGTGTTGATCTTGAAAACCTGTTGATTTCACAGCCCGATACGGGGGAGCAGGGGTTGGAAATTACCGATACACTGGTTCGCTCGGGGGCTTGCGATATTTTGGTGATTGATTCTGTTGCAGCTCTTACGCCGCGTGCGGAAATTGAAGGTGATATGGGCGATTCGCTGCCGGGTTTGCAAGCACGGTTGATGAGCCAGGCATTGCGTAAACTGACGGCTTCAATATCGCGTTCAAATACCATGGTGATTTTCATCAATCAGATAAGAATGAAGATTGGTGTGATGTTTGGTTCGCCTGAAACCACCACCGGTGGCAATGCGTTGAAGTTCTATGCTTCTGTTCGATTGGATATTCGCCGCATTGGTGCTGTTAAGGACCGTGATGAGGTTGTTGGCAACCAGACACGGATTAAGGTTGTAAAAAACAAGCTAGCGCCTCCATTCAAGCAGGTTGAGTTCGATATTATGTATGGTGAAGGGGTATCACGCACAGGTGAGCTGATTGATCTTGGTGTTACCGCCGGGATCGTTGAAAAAGCCGGTTCCTGGTATTCCTATGATAGTCAGCGGTTGGGGCAGGGGCGTGAAAACGCCAAAACTTTCCTGAAGGAAAACGGCGATGTTGCTGATGAGATCGAGTTGGCTATTCGTCAGAGTGCCGGTCTGATTGGTGAGAAAATGCTGGATGGTGAAGTTGAGCAGGGCAGTGATGATGAAATTGAAGTTCCTGTGGACAATGCCGGCTGATTAAGCCGATAAAATTTGAGATATTAGAAACCGCGGCTGATTGCTGCGGTTTTTTGTTTTAGGTATTTGGTTTGAGGTGTAAAATTCACGTTTTATGGGCTGAATTCAAAACCATCCAGCTCCTATTGTTGTCCGCCAACTGATTGATAAATGAGGGGCTGTCGTTAATTCCAATTTCATTTTTTCGGTTGTAGTAGACAGCCTGCCAAGGCATGGTTACAAGTCTCGCGAAATGCAATCATATGATTTATTTTTGGATGGCTTTAATGTTTTTAACGGATGAATGGGTAAGTTGATGAGCGGTGTAAACGAAATCAGGTCAGCATTTCTGAGCTATTTCGAAAAGAATGGTCATACGGTGGTGAGTTCTTCGCCACTTGTACCTCGCAATGATCCAACCTTGATGTTTGTCAATGCTGGTATGGTTCAGTTTAAAAATGTTTTCACCGGTTTGGAAAATCGCGATTATGTTCGCGCCGCGTCGTCGCAAAAATGTGTGCGTGCGGGCGGTAAGCATAATGATCTGGACAATGTCGGCTATACTGCACGTCACCACACATTTTTCGAAATGCTGGGTAATTTTTCGTTTGGCGATTATTTCAAAGAACACGCTATTGAACTTGCATGGAACCTGCTGACAAAGGAGTTTGAACTGCCTGCTGATAAATTGCTTGTTACCGTTTATCATACGGATGATCAGGCATTTGATCTTTGGAAAAAAATTGCCGGACTTTCTGATGACAAGATCATTCGTATTCCAACCAGTGACAATTTCTGGGCAATGGGTGAAACCGGACCGTGTGGCCCTTGTTCTGAGATTTTCTTTGATCATGGTGAAGGTGTTTTTGGTGGCCCTCCAGGATCAGCTGATGAGGATGGTGATCGGTTTATCGAAATCTGGAACCTGGTGTTTATGCAGTATGAGCAGATGAGCGTTGATGAACGCGTTGATTTACCAAAGCCTTCTATTGATACCGGCATGGGGTTGGAGAGGATTGCCGCTGTATTGCAGGGGCAGCATGATAATTATGAAATTGATTTGTTTCGTGCGCTCATTCGCGCCGGGGAAGAGGCGACCGGCGTTGAAGCGTCTGGCGATAATAGAGCCAGCCACCGGGTGATAGCCGACCATTTGCGCACCTCCTGTTTCTTAATTGCTGATGGTGTTTTGCCATCTAATGAAGGTCGTGGTTATGTGCTTCGCAGAATTATGCGACGTGCTATGCGACACGGTAGTTTGCTCGGTTCACGTGATCCGTTGTTGTGGAGTCTGGTTCCGGCACTTATTACCCAGATGGGTGCTGCCTATCCGGAACTTGTGCGTGCGGAATCTTTGATAACTGAGACCTTGAAACTTGAGGAAACTAAATTTCGTAAAACCCTATCCCGCGGCATAGATTTGTTGGGTGCCGAAACTCAAAACCTAGGCAAAGGTGATGTTTTGGCCGGTGATACCGCATTTAAGTTATATGACACCTATGGCTTTCCATTGGACCTTACTCAAGATGCATTACGTCAACGTGGAATTGAGGTTGATATTGCCGGGTTTGACAAAGCAATGGATCGACAAAAGGCCGAAGCGCGCGCATCCTGGTCTGGTTCCGGTGATGCGGCTGATGATCGTATATGGTTTGAAATCAAGGACAAAAATGGTCCAACCGAGTTTCTGGGTTATGATACCGAAACGGCTGAGGGTGTCATTCTTGCATTGGTTAAAGATAGTAAGGATGTATCATCCGCCGGTGTAGGTGATGAAATTGCGATCATAGTCAATCAAACTCCATTTTATGGTGAGTCTGGTGGGCAGCAAGGAGATACTGGTGTTATTCATAACGGTGTTAACAAAGCCATTGTCACTGACACACTCAAGAAAGCCGATGGATTGTTTATTCATTTTGCCAAGATAGTAAGTGGCAAATTTTCTAAAGATGAAGCCGTCGTAATGGATGTTGATAATTCGCGTCGCCGTCGGCTTCGTTCCAATCATTCAGCTACGCATCTTATTCATGAAGGCTTGCGATTGGTTCTAGGTGACCATGTTGCTCAAAAAGGCTCACTTGTTTCGCCGGATCGATTGCGGTTTGACTTCTCCCATCCTAAGCCCATTTCTTCAGAAGAATTGGTGAGGGTTGAGAATATTTCTAATCAGGTTGTTTTGCAAAATGCGCCAGTTGAAACCCGAATTATGGCCGTGGATGATGCGATAGAAGCCGGAGCTATGGCGTTGTTCGGTGAAAAGTATGGGGATGAGGTTCGCGTTGTCAGCATGGGTTCTTCGGTGGACGATGAATCTTCCGATGCACCATATTCTGTGGAGCTTTGTGGCGGTACACATGTTCGC
>Ga0256839_1003151_pt1 | contig 17332 bp, 16 predicted proteins | sample 354166metaG_FD_185968 | JGI IMG/M metagenome (GOLD analysis project Ga0256839, IMG submission 185968) | Hydrothermal vent microbial communities from Mid Atlantic Ridge, Atlantic Ocean - 354-166 | ecosystem: Environmental > Aquatic > Marine > Hydrothermal vents | place: Atlantic Ocean: Mid... | reverse complement strand
CGTTCCCCCTGGCAGTGGAACACCGGTTCGAACAGGGGAGTCTTGTTGCGGGCCAGGTGTTCGACGAAAGCCCGGATGCCGCCCTGGAACTGGAACACGTCCTCGCGGTCGGTCCGTTCGTCGCGCAGGACGATGCGCACGCCGGAGTTGAGGAACGACAGCTCCCGCAGCCGCTTGGCGAGGATGTCGTAGTGGAACTCGGTATCGCTGAAGATGTCCGGGCTGGGTTTGAAGCGCACCTTGGTGCCCGTGTGCTTGGCCTTGCCGATCACTTCCAGGGGGGTCACCGGCTCCCCCAGGCGGTAGACCTGACGGTAGTGCTTGCCGTCCCGCTTGATCTCCAGGACCAGCTCCTCCGACAGGGCGTTGACCACCGATACCCCGACGCCGTGGAGACCGCCGGACACCTTGTAGGCGTTGTCGTCGAACTTGCCGCCGGCGTGGAGCACGGTCATGATGACCTCCGCCGCCGGGCGACCCTCCTCCTCGAGGATGTCGACGGGAATGCCGCGCCCGTCGTCCTCCACCGACACCGAACCATCGGCATGGATGGTGACGACGATGTTCTTGCAGTAGCCGGCCAGGGCCTCGTCGATGGCGTTGTCCACCACCTCGAACACCATATGGTGAAGCCCGGTGCCGTCGTCGGTGTCGCCGATGTACATGCCGGGGCGTTTGCGGACCGCTTCCAGACCTTTGAGGACCTGGATGCTGGAACTGTCGTAGGCTCGTGCGGCTGCTCTGTTCATCGATATCGGTTTTCCTTGAGTTGAGGGGGATGGTCAGACCGGGACGACCCGACCCTGTTCCACGTGAAACATCCGGTGACGCTGGGATCCGAAACCCGCCAGCGTCTCCGGCTGAGTGGCGGTGATGAAGATCTGCTCCTTGGTTTGGACGAGTAATTCACGCAAAAGTGCCTGATTTTCAAGGTCCAACTCGGATGCCAGATCATCGATCAGCAAGATGGCGGGACGGTCGAGCAACTGGCCCTGAGTCACCACCAGGGCGTGCACCAGCAGCTTCATCTGGCCCCGGGAAAAGCGGTGCCGCACCCCGTGACCATCGACCAGAACGCAAAAGTCGCCCCGATGGGGGCCGCTGTGGGTGCAGCCGTGACGCAAATCCCGCTGCAAGTCGTCCCGCAGCACGGCATCCAAGGCGTTTTCCGCGTTCCAGCCGGGCAGGTAACGCACGGTTATCGCCGCTCCCAAACCCAGTCGCCCTCCTACGGCCTTCAACCGGGCCTCGAAGGCCTGCAGGTAGCACCGCCGGCTCTGATCGACAATTTTACCGTATTTCGCCATCTCCCGCCCCCACAGCTGCGCCCCCCCCCGGTCGCCGGCCTTCAGGGCCGCGTTGCGTTGCTGCAAGGCGCGGCGATAACGGCGCCAGGCCGGCAGGAAACCGGCATCGTGATAAAACACCCCCCAGTCCAGAAAGCGGCGCCGCAACCGTGGCGCTTCCTCCAGCAGACGGTAAAGGGAGGGATCGACGATGCGGACGGGCACCCGCTCGAGCAGCTCGGCACGCGAGTCCACTCCGCGGCCATCGATGCGAATCCGGCGCTCTCCGGTCGCCAATCGGATGCCGATGCGGTGGACGAAATCCCCCTCCCTGAAACGGCCCGCCACGATGCAATCGGCTTGCCCGTCGCTGATCAAGCGGCTGTTCACCGAGGTTCGGAACGACTGCCCCCGTCCCAGCAGGTAAACGGCCTCCAGTAGCGAAGTCTTGCCGCTGGCGTTGGGTCCGACGATCAGATTGAGGTGGGGATGGGGCACCAGGGAGACGGAAAGCAGATTGCGCAGCCGCAGGATGTCTAGGGAAATCAAGGACATCCTGTTATGATACCGAATCCGGTCCGGTCAAGACACCAAACGGTAGGCACAGAAGCGCTCGCGCCACGCCAGCAGACGGGCGATGCGCGCCGTCCCCCCGTCGATCAGCACCTCCATCCCCGGCTTCAACTTGACCGGCGGCAACAGCAGAACGTCACCATCTCCTTCCCGGGCGACCAGAACGGCGTCACCGGGGCCACGCCCGGGCACGATGGCCTTGACCAGGGTAGCCCGCCCCACGAACAGATCCAGGCCGAAAAGCCCCGGATTGCCGAACCGGCCGGGACGGGCCCAACACACCTCAGCCAGTTGCAATCCCCCGTCCAGAAATCTCAGAGCCACCAAATCGCCACCCGCGATCGGGACCTCGGTCGCCAACAGCGCCCGCCCCCCGTCCCCGCTCTGTTTCAGCACGGCCCCGAGGCGACGCTGGATACGGCCGCCTTCGACCGCTGCCGGGCCGGGGCCATCGGGAACGCTCAGCTCGAATTCGGGGACTTCCAGCCATCCCACGTGCTGCCGCCGGCTTTGGCGGCGCGACAACTCGGTGACGATCGTCTCCCACCCCAGCCACAACTCCTCCACCCGGCGCTCGACCGGATAAGCCGCTTCATCGGCTTGGCCTGTGTAATGCTGCAGACGCAGCCAGATCGTCTCGTCGACGGAGTCGGGACAAGCGGCGAGGGAGAAACCCAAACATTGCACCGTCCCCGACGGCCGCGCCAGCCCGTCCGTCGGCCACGGGCCTTTCGGCCGCGCCGGATCGAAGCACCAACCGGGAGCCGACACGCCGAACCGGACCTCGACGACGCCGCGCTGCAACAGGGCGAACAGCTCGCCCATCTCACCGGCATCGAAGTACATCGGTGTCAGGGCGACGAAGCCCAATACCTGCTGGAATTGCTGTAACGGGGAAATTTGCCGCCCCAGCAACGGTTCTTCCACGGGCTCCGCCTCCCAACCCCGCCGGCGGGCCTCCGAATAACGGCGGTACAAACGTCGCCAAACGGCCGAGCCGAGGGGCTCGCCCATCTGCACGACCCGCAAAATCATTTGCCCCAGGGAGGCGATGGCCCTTTGCCCCGCCACCGGGCCGGGCAACGCCTCGTAGCCGGCAGCAAGCTCATGGTGAAGAAAGGCGCTCAGCTTGGCCGTGTTCCGCGGCCCTTCCTGCCACGGCGTCGGCGAGCGGCCGAACTCTCGGGCCAGCAATTCCGAGGCGGCGAAGACCGGTTGTCTCAACGTCTCCAACAGCGACAGACGCCGGTCCTCGTCCAGCGACATCTCATTGAGCCCCCTGGCGGCCTCGTAAAGCGACCGCGCCCGACCTCGGATTCCGGCACCCTCCAGATCAGACAGCCAGCGGGACAGTGCTTCCGGCTCAGGCGCAAAAGGTACGGATGCCATAAAGTCTTTCCCGACGGCGGATCTGGGATTGGCCTATTCCTGCACTACAGTCTAGCCCAGAAAAGAGGGTCGATCAGACAAGCAGCACGATTTTGCCGATCACTTCCCCCTTCTCCAAGAGACGATGGGCCTCCGCCGCCTCGGCCAACGGCAAGGTGGCATGGACGATCGGGCGCACCCGCCCGGCCGCCAGCAACGGCCACACGTGTTTCCGCAACTGGCCGGCGATGGCCGCCTTTTCCCGTACCGGTCGCGGCCGGAGGGTGGCGCCGGTGACCGTCAACCGCTTCAGGAAAATCGGCAGCAGATTGACCTCGGCCTTGGGACCGCCCTGAACCGCGATGATCACCAGCCGCCCGGCGACGGCGAGCGACTTGAGATTTCTCTGGAAATAGGGGCCGCCGACGATGTCCAGGATCAGATTCACCCCCTCGCCCCCGGTCAGACGGGCGATTTCATCGGCGAAATCCCGCTGGCGATAATCGATAGCCGCCGCGGCGCCCAATCGCCGGCAGAAGCGGCATTTGGCATCGCTGCCGCAGGTGGTGTAGATTTCCGCCCGACGCAGTTCCCTGGCCAGCTGAATGGCGGTGGTTCCGATACCGCCGGCGCCCCCGTGGACCAGAAACCGTTCGCCGGGTTGCAGCCGGCCACGCTCGAGCACGTTGTCCCAGACAGTGAAATAAGTCTCCGGTATCGCCGCGGCCTGAACAAGATCCAACCCCTCGGGGATCGGCAGACAAAGAGCGGCCGATGCCACACAATATTCCGCATAGCCCCCACCGGTCAGCAGGGCGCACACCTGATCGCCCGGACGCCAGCGCGTCACCTCCCCGCCCAGGGCGGCCACCGTCCCCACCACTTCCAGACCGGGAATGTCCGAGGCCCCCGGTGGTGGCGGATAGAGCCCCCGGCGCTGCATGACGTCGGGTCGGTTGACTCCGGCGGCCGCCACCCGGATCAGCACCTCGTCCGGCCCCGGCTCTGGCATCGGCCGTTCCACCAGCCGCAACACTTCCGGCCCGCCCGGCCGGCTGATTTCGATCGCCTTCATCCTCCTTTCCCCCTATCGCTTGAAACAGACCGTCTCCCGATGGTTGACCAAAATGGTTCATTCCTCCTACCAACTGTCGCCGATAGGCGACACCCTATTTCCCTTTGAATTTCATGTAATTAACAAGATACCAACATTATCTGTCGCTTACCGGCATCACTTCCACGACTCGGTTGTCTTCGTTTTCCCGCAAACGGCCGCCACAGCGCCGCATGGCCCATTTCTTGCGTAACAAAGGGCCGGATTCTGTTCATGTTCCATTAAGAATTGTTCAAGGAGGGGATTCATGTTTGACGATCGCTATCGGGCAGTCATCGCCGACACCGGGGAAAGCAAGTCCATTCACTATCATCTCCGTTATCGGGTCTATTGCCTGGAAAAGCGTTTCGAGCCGGTGGATCATTTCGAGGATCAAATGGAAATCGATTGCTATGACGAACGCTCGATCCACCTGTTGATCCAACACAAACCCACCGGCCAATGGATCGCCACGGCACGCCTGGTGCTCGGCCCTCCGGAAACCCTGCCCGTCGCACGCATCGCACGCTTCTCCCTGGACGGCTTCGATACGAAAGGCAAGCGGTTCGCCGAACTGTCACGCCTTTCCATACTCAAATCCTACCGCCGCCACGGTGAGCGCCAGCAAATCAACGAGCCGGAAGTCCTGCTGGGGCTGATCCGGGCCGCCAAGGATTGCAGCGCCCAAGTGGGACTCGATTACTGGTTGTTCCTTTGCCGTCGCTCCATCATGCGCATCATCGGCCACTTCGGCATGGAAATGCATGTCATCGGCGAAGCCTGCGAACATCGGGGCACCCGTTACCCCTACCTGGGCGACCTGGCCAATGGCTTCGACGGCATCGCTAAACGTTCGTCGGAAGTCAACGCCATGTTCTCGAGAAAGAACACCTTGATTCCCTACTCCAAGCTCTATCCGGAAACCAAACCGGCATTGGCGGCATGAGAGCGCCGGCGGAAATTCGGTTACCCGCACCGAAGGCCGTGGCGGTACAATGGATCTTTCGTCTCAACCCTGCGTAACGCCATGCCTCTGGAAGAATACGACGTCCGCAAACTCAACAATCCGATCTACGCCCTCCACTGCCTGTGGCGGGGAATCGCCCTGCTGCCGCAGCCGACCCTGCGCCGCTTCGTCCTGATTCCGCTGGCGATCAACCTGCTGCTGTACAGCGGCGCCTTCGCGGTGGCCGGCTATTTCTTCGCCGACTTTCTCGACTGGCTGATTCCCGGCTGGCTCGACTGGCTGCGCTGGTTGCTGTGGCCCCTGTTCGGCCTCGCCTTCATCCTCATCACCTTCTTCAGTTTCACCCTGGTGGCCAATCTTTTGGCCTCCCCCTTCTACGACAAGCTGGCCGAGCGCACCGAGGAACTGCTCACCGGCGTCCCCCCCCAGCCGCCGGAAACCAGCCTGACCCGGGCGGTGGTCCGGGAGATGGGGGCCGAACTGCGCCGTCTGGGTTATTTCGTCACCCGGGCGGTTCCCCTCGCCATCGTGTCGGTGATTCCCGGCCTGAACCTGGCGGCGCCGTTTCTGTGGCTGTTGTTCAACGCCTGGTTCATGGGACTGGAATACACCGCCTATCCCCTGGCCAACCACGGCATCCTCTTCCCGGAGCAGCGCCGCCTGCTGGCCAAGGCCAGGCTGGGCAACCTGACCCTTGGCGGGGTGGTGATGTTCGGCATCGGCGTGCCGCTGCTCAACATCGTCATGCCGCCGGCGGCGGTGATCGCCGCCACCGTCTATTTCGTCGGCGCCCGCCGCCCGGGCTAGACCGGCTCGGCGATCAGCCGGTCGCCTTCGGGGGCGATGCCGGTCAGCTTCACGGTCTGGATGCGGTTGCCCAGATCGGCTTCCGGCGTCGCCGCCATCCAGGCCCGCAGGTAGTGGGGAGTGTAGCCGGAAAAGCCGGTACGGCCGGTGCGCGTCTCCGCCTTTTCCCACAACACCTCTGCGGTGCGACCGACGTGGGCTTCCAAAGCCCGCCGCCGCAGTCGGGCGGCCAGTTCGTGGAGACGGCGGCTGCGCGCCCGCTTGATCCGCTCGTCCACCTGGCCGGGAAAGGCGGCCGCGGCCGTCCCTTGCCGGGGAGAATAAGGAAAGATGTGCACGTGGGCGAAACCGATCTCCGCCACCAGCGCCAAGGTGCGCTCGAAATCGGTGTCGGTTTCCCCGGGAAAGCCGACGATGATGTCGGTGGTCAATACCAGATCGGGACGATAACGGCGCGCCAGACGCACCAGCTCGCGGAAATCGTCCACCCGGCAGCGACGCGCCATGCGCTTGAGCACCGCGTCGGAACCGCTCTGCAGCGGCAGGTGCAGGTGCGGCATCAGGCGCGGGTTCTCGAATAGGGCGAAGAAACCTTCGTCCAGCTCCCAAGGCTCCAGGGAACCGAGGCGCAGACGCGGCAGATCGGTCCGCGCCAGCACCGTGGCCAGCAGATCGGTGAGCGACACCCCCAGATCGCTGCCGTAGCCGCCCAGATGCACGCCGCTAAGCACCGCCTCCTGCACCCCCTCGGCGCGCAGAGCGCGGATCTCGGCCACCACCGCGTCGATGGGACGGCTGCGTTCCCCGCCCCGGGCGACGGTGACGATGCAGAAGGTGCAGCGGTGGCGGCAGCCGTCCTGCACCTTGACGAAGGCGCGCTGCCGGCTGCGGGGGAAAACCGGGGGTTCGGTCGGGGCCGCCGCGAACGGGAACAGCTGCCGCACCCGTTCCACCAGACGGTCCTTGTCGCGGTTGGGAACCACCAGATCCACCCCCAGCTCCCGGGCCAACTGATCGGGATGAAGAGTGGCGTAGCAGCCGCTCACCACCAGCCGGGCGCGCGGGTTGGCGCGCCGCAGCCGCCGCACCCATTGGCGCGACTTGCGGACCGCCTCACCGGTGACCGCACAGGTGTTGAGCACCACCACGTCGGCCTGCGCCGCCGGCACCACCGCCGCCCCAGCGGCGCGGAACTGGCGCGCCCAGGCTTCGGTTTCCGCCTCGTTGAGGCGGCACCCGAGGGTTTGGAAAGCGACTTGCATTGTCATCCGAAGAACCAGTAGCCAATCACAACCGCCGCGGTCAGACCGGCGGCATCGGTGATCAAGGCGCAGGAAAGCGCGTGACCCACCCGCCGGATGCCCACCGCCCCGCCATAGACCGCCAGCACGTAGAAAGTGGTTTCGGTGCTGCCCTGCATGATCGAGGCGATCCGGCTGGGCAGCGGGGCTGCCGGCGTGGACGGCGCTTTTAGGGTGTCGATCGCGTAACTGTTCAATATATCACGCAATCCTTCCAAAACCCAGGTCAGGGCGCCGGTTTTCTTGCCACCTGATTTCTTTCGGAGGGGACCGGAAAACCCCAAGCGATAGATGTCGAGTACCGGCTTTATCAATACCTCTCGCTGATCCGCCGGGGCCGCTTCAGATGGCTGACAAGAAAACCCCGGCCCGGCCGTCCTGGCCGATCCCGGGGCCAGGTCGCCGCCGGTGGCAGCGGAGGGAGGAGGGGATAGAGGGCAGATTCACCACCATCCGCACGACGACCATGGTCTTAAGTGTGGCAGAAAACCGTCGCTTTACTGTGACCGGGTTCACAAAATCGACGACTGAACACCCACGCCAACGATTTCACCAGAATCCAGCCACAAAACCCCGGATAGCGGAATGTCTCCGATCTGTCACGGAAGCGTCATCGGTTCGTCAATCGTGGAGGGTTAAATGCCCCCCATCCTCACCACAAATCAGGAGGGCAACGATGAAGACGACCATGAAAACCTGTCTCCTCGCGGCAGCGCTGGGACACCTGACGACGGCGATGGCCGAAGACGCGAAGGGTTGGTTCGACGCCGGACGGCAGACCATCGCCCGACATCAAGCGGCCCAAACGACCGCCGCAGGCAAGGCGAAACGGATCATCCTGTTCGTCGGCGACGGAATGGGGATTTCCACCGTCACCGCCGCCCGAATCCTGGAAGGACAGTTGCGAGGGGAACCGGGGGAAGAGAACTTTCTGGCATTCGAAAAACTTCCCTATACGGCACTGGCCAAAACCTACAACACCAATCAACAAACCCCCGACTCGGCTGGCACCATGACGGCGATGATGACCGGCGTCAAAACCAAAGCCGGCGTCATCTCCGTGGATCAGAGCGTCGTTCGCGGCGATTGTGCCAGCTCTCAAGGAAAGGCGTTGACGACGCTGCTCGAGTATGCGGAGATGGCCGGCTACGCCACTGGTATCGTGACCACCGCTCGGATCACCCATGCCACGCCGGCGGCCACTTACGCCCACGTACCGGAGCGCAATTGGGAAGACGATCACGATCTGACCGAGGAAGCCAAGCAAAACGGTTGCAAGGACATCGCACGACAGTTGATCGAATTCCCCTACGGGGACGGAATCGATGTGGCGTTGGGAGGCGGACGTCGAAGCTTCCTGCCACGGACCCAACCGGATCCGGAAAACCCTGAAAAAACCGGGGAGCGGGACGACGGTCGTGATCTGACCGCTGAATGGATATCGCGCTACCCCAATGCCGCCTACGTCTGGAACAAGGAGCAATTCGATGCTATCGATACCGAAAAAGTGACGCACTTGCTCGGTCTTTTCAATCGCTCCCATATGGAATACGAGTACGATCGCCCCGACGATGTCGGCGGCGAGCCGTCTTTGAGCGAGATGACCGAAAAGGCGATCTGCATACTCGACAAAAATCCCAACGGATTTTTCCTCATGGTGGAAGCGGGGCGGATCGATCATGCCCATCATGCCGGCAACGCCTTCCGCGCTCTGACCGATACCATCGAACTGGCGAAAGCGGTCGAAACGGCACGTAAACTGACCGATCCAGGCGATACGTTGATCATCGTGACCGCCGACCACAGTCACGTGTTCACCATCGCCGGCTATCCGACGCGGGGAAACCCCATTCTGGGGAAAGTGATCGGCAACGATTCCGCCGGCAATCCCAAGAATGAGCCAACCCTGGCGAAAGACGGCAAACCCTACACCACCCTCTCCTACGCCAACGGGAGAGGCTTCGCCTTCCTCGAAACCGGCGGCGACACCCATTACGATGTCGATCCGGTCGCCGGGCGGGAAGGTCATGATCTGAGCACGATCGATACGACGGACGAAGGCTTCCATCAAGAAGCGCTGGTACCCCTGGCCGCCGAAACCCATGCTGCCGAGGACGTGGCGATCTATGCGGAAGGGCCGGGTGCGTACTTGTTGCACGGGGTGTTGGAGCAGAACGTCATCTTCCACGCCATGTGGACAGCCGCCGTCGGCGAGCCTCCCCAAGCGAAATGATCCGGTGAAGGAAAATGGGATCTCATAGCTACTGGAAAAGGATAGGAACGGCGTTGCTTCTGGTGTTGGCGGGATGCGCCGACACCACCCGACGCATCACTCCGCCGGCGGTTCATGCCGCCGGCGACGTTCCGTTAGTGGTTCAGTACGAAACTTCCCACGGGAACGACCACGTATCCCAAAGCTGGTGGTATCTGCGAAGCGCGAATCGCATCGAGAAACGGATCCCCGATTTGGGCATGGTGTGGATCTGGCATCGCCATAAGAACCGAGTGACGATGCAACAGGCATGGTTGAAAGAAAGACGAGCGATCGACTACACCACTTCGGATCTCAAGAGCACACGAAATCTCCCCGAATGGGAAACGTTGCGACACATGCTCGATCCTTCGCTGCTGTCTCGTCTTCAACCGCGCGCCCGCCGCTCGGTGATGGGGCATCCGGCACGTTGGTACGCCGGGAAAATCGCCGACACGCGGCTGAAGATCCTATGGATGGAAGATCTCGGCCTACCCGCCGAAATCCTCAGAACCCGCCGCGGGCATACGAGTCGAGTCCGAATGACAGCGATCTATCCGGAATCTCAAGCCCCCATTCAACCCATCCGGCTCGACGATTTCGCCCACATGGATTTCGCCGATCTGGGAGACAACGAAGCCGATCCCATCTGGGGACGTTTCGCGCATCCCCATTGACGGGCGACCCACGCTTCATATCCCCTCCGCCAACCGGCGGGCCAGGCCGGTGTAGTCCGCCGGGGTCAAATCCTGCAGACGGCGTTTGGCGTCCTCGGGGATGTCCAGCCCGGCGATAAAGGCGCGCAAACCGGCGGCGTCGATACGGCGGCCGCGGGTCAGTTCCTTGAGCTTCTCGTAGGGGCGCTCGACGCCGTAGCGGCGCATCACCGTCTGCACCGCCTCGGCTAGTACTTCCCAGTTGGTGTCCAGGTCTTCCGCCAGGCGCCCTTCGTCCACCTCGAGCTTGGCCAGCCCCTTGAGGGTGCTCTGCAGGGCCAGTCGGGTGTGGGCCAGGGCCACCCCAAGGTTGCGCAGCACGGTGGAGTCGGTCAGATCCCGCTGCCAGCGAGAGACGGGCAGCTTCTCCGCCAGATGGCGGGCGACGGCGTTGGCGATCCCCAGGTTGCCTTCGGAATTTTCGAAGTCGATGGGATTGACCTTGTGGGGCATGGTGGAGGACCCCACCTCGGAAGCCGCGGTCTTCTGGCGGAAATATCCCAGGCTGATGTAACCCCACACGTCGCGGTCGAAGTCGATGAGGACGGTGCCCAGACGGGCGAGGGCGTCGAAGAATTCGGCGATCCAGTCGTGGGGTTCGATCTGGGTGGTGTAGGGATTCCAGACCAGGCCCAGCCCCTCGACGAAACGCTGGGACAGGGCCGGCCAGTCCACTTCCGGATAGGCGATCACGTGGGCGTTGTAATTGCCCACCGCGCCGTTGATCTTGCCGAGGATTTCCACGGCGGCCAACTGGCGGCGCTGCCGCCGCAGGCGGTGGACGACGTTGGCCATCTCCTTGCCCAAGGTGGTAGGGCTGGCGGGCTGGCCGTGGGTGCGCGACAGCATCGGCACGGCGGCGGTGCGGTGCGCCAGGCGGGCGATCTCCTCGACGACCTCGTCCACCAGAGGCAGCAGGGTTTCGTCGCGGCCGGTCTTCACCATCAGGGCGTAGGCCAGGTTGTTGATGTCCTCGGAGGTGCAGGCAAAGTGGATGAACTCGGCGATCCGGGCCAGTTCCGTCTCGCCGGCCACTTTCTCCTTGAGGAAGTACTCGACGGCCTTGACGTCGTGGTTGGTGGTGCGTTCGATGGCCTTGACCCGCTCGGCGTCGGCCTCGCTGAAATTGGTGACGATATCCTCGAGGAAGCGCTGAGCTTCGGGCGAGAGGGGCGGCACCTCGACGATGGCCGGTTCCGCCGCCAGGGCCTGGAGCCAGCGGACTTCCACCAGCACCCGGTGACGGATCAGACCGTATTCGCTGAACAGGGGGCGCAGCGCCTCGTTCTTGTCGGCGTAACGGCCGTCGATGGGGGAGATGGCGGTCAGGGGAGTGTGCATGGTTCAGGCTCCTTGGTTCAGGGTTTCGATGACGCCGCCGCCGAGACAAACCTCACCGTCGTAGAACACCACCGACTGCCCCGGGGTGACGGCCCGCTGGGGCTGATCGAAGGTGACCTGGACCCGGTCCTCGCCGAGGCGGCGGACACGGCAGGGCTGATCCGGCTGCCGGTAGCGGATCTTGGCGGTGCAGCGGAAGTCGTCGCCGGGGGGACGACCGGCGAACCATTCCAATTGGCCCGCCTCGAGGCCGCGCTGGAACAATAACGGATGGTCATGGCCCTGGACCACGACCAGGGCGTTTCGCTCCAGATCCTTGGCGGCCACGTACCAGGGCCGACCGGCGCCGCCAGCGCGCCCGCCGATGCCCAGCCCCTGGCGCTGGCCCAGGGTGTAGTACATCAGCCCCTGATGCTCGCCGATCACCTCCCCCTCGGGGGTGACGATGGGACCGGGACGGGCCGGCAGATAGCGCTGGAGAAAATCGCGGAACTTGCGTTCGCCGATGAAGCAGATGCCGGTGCTGTCCTTCTTGGCGTGGTTGGGAAAACCGGCGGCGGCGGCGATGCGGCGCACTTCGGCCTTTTCCAGATGGCCGATGGGGAACCAGGTCCGGGACAGGGCTTCCTGCCCCATGGCGTAGAGAAAATAACTCTGGTCCTTGGCGGCGTCGCGGCCGCGCAGCAGTTCGAAGCGCCCCAGATGGCGGCGCACCCGGGCGTAGTGGCCGGTGGCGATGACCTCGGCGCCCAGATCCAGGGCATAGTCCAGGAACGCCTTGAACTTGATGTGTTTGTTGCAGAGGATGTCCGGATTGGGGGTGCGGCCGACGCGGTATTCCTCGAGGAAATGGGTGAACACCCGGTCCCAGTATTCGGCGGCGAAGTTGACCGCGTGCAGCTCGATGCCCAGGCGGTCGCACACCTGCCGGGCGTCCTCGAAGTCGCGCAGCGCGGTGCAGTGTTCGGTACCGTCGTCCTCGTCCCAGTTCTTCATGAACAGGCCGGTGACCTCGTGACCCTCCTCCAACAGCTTGAGGGCGGTGACCGATGAATCGACCCCGCCGGACATGCCGACGATGACGTTGCTCATGGATAGTGTTCCAACAGGTTCAGGGGACAACGCCGACCCGATTCGTAGGCGGCGATGGAATCGAGGACCAGCGGACTGCGCAGCCGTTCCCGGCGGGCCTCGATCTCGGCCCGGCTCAGCCAGTGGACGGCGAGAATGTCCGGGTCCTGGGGGCGGTCGGGACGGTGGTCGTCCACCTGGCCGCAGAAAGTGAAGCGCAGGAAGGTCAAGGTCTCCGACACCGGCAGCAGTTGCACCGCCACCAGGGCTTCGGGCGTGAACAGCCGCCCCGTTTCCTCGAGCACCTCCCGGCGGGCGGCGTCCGGCAGCGATTCGCCCTGCTCCAGGTGGCCGGCGGGCTGGTTGAAGACCCGGCGGCCCTCGACGACCTCCTCCACCAGGAGATAGCGGCCATCTCGTTCGATCACGGCGGCGACGGTGACGTTGGGTTTCCAGATCATGGGCGATACGTCTGCAAAGGGCCGTCTATTTTACTGGATTTCGTCTTGCCAAACGCCAAGCCGCGGCAAATAATGAAAACGGTAACTTCCGATCCACCGTTCTCGCTGCCATCCAGGAATCATTCATGACCTACGAACTGCGCAATCTGCCGTTTTCCGCCAAGGTGCTGTTCTCCGCCTACCTCATCATCATCGCCATCGGCTATTTCGTCGCCATGCTGCAGATTCTGTTCACCCACGGCCTGGCGGACGGCAAGTTCGGCCTTTCCATCGAGGACATCGTCTACAGCTATTACGGCAACCGCTCCGGCTCCAAGCTGGAGATCATGCTCAACGGCTCCATGAAACCTTTCGCCCCCCCCGAAGAGCGATTCAAGATCATTCAATGGGTACGAAACGGCGCCCCCAGGGACGAATACGAAAAGACCGTCAAACCGATCGTCGAAACGCGTTGCATCACCTGCCACAACGCCAATTCCTCCCTGCCGGACTTCACCCGCTACGAGGCGCTGAAGAAACGGGCCGAAACCGACACCGGCGCCACGATCCAGTCGCTGGTGCGGGTTTCCCACATTCATCTGTTCGGCATCGCCTTCATCTTCATGTTCGTCGGGATCATCTTCTGTTTCGCCTCGGGGGTGCCCGAGCTGCTGAAAGCGGTGGCGGTGTCCATGCCTTTCGTGTTCCAGATGACCGACATCGCCTCGTGGTGGCTGACCAAGCTGTCGCCCCATTTCGCCTGGCTGGTGGTGGCCGGCGGGGCCGGGATGGCGATGTCGTTCGTGTTCATGTGGATCGTGTCCATGTACGAAATGTGGATCCTTCCCCTGCGGGGAGGACGCCGAACGATCCGGACCGAATCCTACGCCCGCTACTTACGGCCACGCCGTTGAACCTGATCCGAACGAAACGGTCGAAGACGAGGCCAGCCATGAACGACTTCCGCCAACGACCGAGGAGATTCCCGCAACGAGCGATGTCACAATATAATGACGAGGTGCAGACGGGTGACGGCGGCACCGGTACGGCGGTCCAGGAGGCCCGCCCCAAGCTCAAGCGACCGCCGCTGTACAAGGTCATCCTGCTGAACGACGACTTCACCCCGATGGATTTCGTCGTCGAGGTGCTGATGCGCTTCTTCGGCATGAGCGAGGAAAAGGCCACCCAGATCATGCTGCACGTCCACACCCGCGGGGTCGGGGTATGCGGCGTCTTCACCCGCGACGTGGCGGAAACCAAGGTTCAGCAGGTCAACGAATATTCCCGTCGCCATCAGCATCCGTTGTTGTGTACGATGGAAGAAGCCTGAAGATCAACAGACCGAACGGGTCCTGTCATGTTAAGCAAAGAGCTGGAACAATCCCTCAACGCGGCTTTCAAATACGCCCACACCAAGCGCCACGAATACATCACCGTCGAGCACCTGTTGCTGGCGATGCTCGACAACGCCAGCGCCGTGGAGGTGTTGAAGGCGTGCGGCGGCAATCTCGATCAGTTGCGTGAGGAATTGGTCCAGTTCCTCGACGAAACCACCCCCCTCATCCCCCCCGGAGTCAACCGGGAAACCCAGCCGACCCTCGGGTTTCAGCGGGTGCTGCAGCGGGCGGTGTTCCACGTCCAGTCCTCGGGGAAGAAGGAGGTCACCGGCGCCAACATCCTCGTGGCCATCTTCAGCGAACAGGACTCCCACGCCGTCTATCTGCTCCACAAGCAGGACATCACCCGCCTCGACGTGGTGAACTACATCGCCCACGGCATATCCAAGGTGAGAGACGAGCAGGAAAGCGACCCTTCCCCCCAAGAGATGGGCGAGAACAACGAGGAGAGCCAGAACGCAGGCGCCGGCAATCCCCTGGCCAAATACGCCACCAATCTCAACGAGGCCGCCCGGGCCGGTCGCATCGATCCCCTGATCGGCCGGGAGGCGGAAATCGAGCGCACCATCCAGGTGTTGTGCCGGCGGCGCAAGAACAACCCACTGCTGGTGGGTGAGGCCGGGGTCGGCAAGACCGCCATCGCCGAAGGGCTGGCCAAGAAGATCGTCGAGGAGGAAGTCCCCGAGGTGCTGCGGAACGCGGTGATCTACGCCCTCGACCTGGGCGCTCTGGTGGCCGGCACCAAGTACCGCGGCGATTTCGAAAAACGCCTCAAGGCGCTGCTGGCCCAGTTGAAGCGCCAGCCGGAGGCGATCCTGTTCATCGACGAAATCCACACCATCATCGGCGCCGGCTCCGCCTCCGGCGGGGTGATGGACGCCTCCAACCTGATCAAACCGGTGCTGGCCTCCGGTGAGCTGCGCTGCATCGGCTCGACCACCTATCAGGAATACCGCGGCATCTTCGAGAAGGACCGGGCGCTGGCCCGCCGTTTCCAGAAGATCGACATCCACGAGCCCAGCGTCGAGGAAACCTTCGAAATCCTCAAGGGCCTCAAGTCCCGCTTCGAGGAGCATCACCAGGTCCAATACACCGAAGAGGCCCTCCGGGCGGCGGCGGAGCTGTCGGCGCGCTACATCACCGACCGCCACCTGCCCGACAAGGCCATCGACGTCATCGACGAGGCCGGTGCCCGCCAGCGTCTGCTCGCCGAAGACAAGCGCAAGGCGGTCATCGATACCGGGGAGATCGAGCAGGTCGTCGCCAAGATCGCCCGTATTCCGCCGCGGACGGTATCGGCCAACGACAAGGAAAAGCTGCGCGATCTGGAAAAGAACCTGAAGATGCTGGTGTATGGCCAGGACGAGGCCATCGAGGAACTGGCGGCGGCGATCAAGCTGGCCCGTGCCGGTCTGCGGACGGAACAGAAGCCCATCGGCGCCTTCCTGCTCGCCGGTCCCACCGGCGTGGGCAAGACCGAAGTCACCCGCCAACTGGCCAAACTGCTGGGGCTGGAGCTGATCCGCTTCGACATGTCCGAGTACATGGAACGGCATACGGTGTCGCGGCTGATCGGCGCGCCGCCGGGGTACGTGGGCTACGACCAGGGCGGGCTGCTCACCGAGGAGGTCAACAAGCACCCCCACGCGGTGCTGCTCCTCGACGAGATCGAAAAGGCCCACCCGGACGTCTTCAACCTGCTGCTCCAGGTGATGGACCACGGCACCCTGACCGACAACAACGGCCGCAAGGCGGATTTCCGCAACATCATCCTGATCATGACCACCAACGCCGGCGCAGCGGAAACCAGCCGCGCCTCCATCGGCTTCACCCCCCAGGATCACTCCTCCGACAGCATGAAGGTGATCGAGAAGACCTTCACCCCGGAGTTCCGCAACCGCCTCGACGCCATCATCCAGTTCCGCCCCCTGGACCGCAAGGTCATCGGCCAGGTGGTGGACAAGTTCATCTTCGAACTGGAATCGCAACTGGCCGAGCGCGGTGTGACCCTGCAACTGACGCCCCAGGCGCGGGAATGGCTGGCCGAGCGCGGTTACGATCCCAAGATGGGAGCGCGGCCGATGGCGCGGGTGATCCAGGAACACGTGAAGAAGCCGCTGGCCGAAGACCTGCTGTTCGGTCGCCTGACCGAAGGCGGTCACGTGAAGTTTTTCGTCCAGAACGGCGAGCTGAAGTTCTCGGTGGAAAGCGGCAAGCCGGTCACCCCGGCATGACGGGGCACCGGATCACTTGAGGCGGAAGGTGATGCGGCCTTTGGTCAGGTCGTAGGGGGTCATCTCCACCTTGACCCGATCCCCGGTGAGGATGCGGATGTAATGCTTGCGCATCTTCCCCGAGATGTGGGCGGTGATGACGTGACCGTTGTCGAGCCTCACCCGGAACATGGTGTTGGGCAGGGTCTCGATCACGGTTCCCTCCATTTCGATGACGTCTTCTTTAGCCATGAATACGCGGTCTTGGTTCGTTGTGCCGATGGAAAACAGTGGCGAAATGGTATCACAAAGCTGAAACGCCAACCAATGCTCCGCCCCGTTCCGCCCTGGTGGCGCGCCTGAGCCGGCTGGCGGCGTTCTGGCACTACTTCTGGCGCCGGTTCGACGAAAGTCGGTGTACCCACAGCGCCGCCGCCCTTTCCTACACCACCCTGCTCGCCCTGGTCCCCTTGCTGGCCCTGTCGCTGGCCGTCTTCACCGCCTTCCC
>Ga0256839_1003150_pt1 | contig 17333 bp, 12 predicted proteins | sample 354166metaG_FD_185968 | JGI IMG/M metagenome (GOLD analysis project Ga0256839, IMG submission 185968) | Hydrothermal vent microbial communities from Mid Atlantic Ridge, Atlantic Ocean - 354-166 | ecosystem: Environmental > Aquatic > Marine > Hydrothermal vents | place: Atlantic Ocean: Mid... | reverse complement strand
CGCATGTTCCGCATCAACTACGCCTTCAATCACATCAAAAAAGGCAAAAGCATCACCACCTCGGCATTCGATAGCGGTTATGACTCTTTGAGCGGATTTAACCAAAGCTTCCAAAGCATTTTTGGTCACAGTGCCAACAAAAGCAAACACAGCAACATCATCAATGTTGCACGAATCGCATCGCCCATCGGTGCATTAATTGCCTGTGCCTCAGAAAAAGGCATCTGTTTTTTAGGCTTTGTCGGGCAAAAGCATTTGCAAAGAAATTTTGCCTTGATTCAAAAACATTTCAATGCCGTCATCCTACCAACACCCAATCGACATCTGAAAGTTTTGGAAAACGAACTCAAACACTACTTTGCAGGCAAACGCCAAACCTTTGAAGTGCCCCTAGACATCATCGGCACAGAATTCCAACAAAAAGTCTGGCAAACCTTGATGAAAATTCCCTACGGACAAACCTCAACCTACAAACAACAAGCCCTCTCAATGGGCAAACTCAAAGCCATCCGTGCCGTCGCTACCGCCAACGGTGCCAATAAAATCAGCATCATTATTCCCTGTCATCGTATCATCGGCTCAGATGGTTCGTTGACGGGTTATGCAGGAGGGTTGCACCGTAAGAGATGGTTGTTGGATTTTGAGGGTGGGGGTGGTTAACGGTTTGGCTATGAGCTGTGCGAGGTGCGAGCATTGCTTATAGCCTGTGTTATCGGTTGGATTACTTTCAACTTTGACTAATAAACTCCTCATAAGTTCCATTTTTTGAAAAATTGATTTCATAATCTTGGTTATCAATTTTATCTATTCTTACTGAATCAATTCCTAATAATTGTAATTTTTCATAAGTTACTAATTCTCCAATTTTTAGATGTAATCCATCTCTTAAAATTAGTTTTCCTAATTTCCTATTAGATTGAGTCATTAATGCTTTACCATTCTCTTGACATATTTTAGCTACTACTTTTTCTCCATCTGGAAATGTTAGATTAAAAGGAGTGTCTCTATCAGGAAAAAAATCAGGAAATAGCTTATGTATAATTATTGGAACAGGAATATACACTTCATCGTGGTGTCTATCACGACCTCCAGCATTCCATTGATTAAGACCACTTCTTTCAAAAACAGTCTGATTTCTCCCATAAAGTGGTAAAAAAATAGTTTGCTGTATTTTAAACTTTTGTAATGCTAATTCTTTTTCTTTATAAAGACATTTTTGCAAATCTAATAATGGATCATCTAAAATAGCAACATCAAATTCATGAATAATATTTTCAATAACAAATCTTTTTGTTAATGTACTTTTTGATAGTAAAAATGAATATTCATATATTCCATCATTAAAGATTATTGAACTTTTATTCTCTTTTATATTTGAAATATTCGCAATATCAATTCTGTCCATTTTTTCTTCAAAAATTTTAAAACTATTTTTACCCCTTAAAACACAGTGGTATATTGAGTGGTCTAATGAATGCAAGGTTTCTGTAAAATTAATCCGATTGTTTCTTAACTCTGAAACTTTTTTTATTAGTTGTTTGGGTGATAAACCTGTATATAAATTTCTATCGGCATTAAATTCTGCAACTTTTTGAAAAGTCTTATTGTTACCTGCCAGAAAAGTCTTTAATCCTATTCCTAAAAGATCTTTTTTTGCATCTGCTGAAACATCACTACGAGATAAATCTGTTGCATTAAATGCTCTACAAAATATTTTTTCAGCGATTCTATAATACAAATACGGAACATTGGAATCTGAAAACAAATTTGACAAACTACCAACAATAGTTAAAAAGTCTTGGTATTGTTTTTTGTTTATGTCTTGCTGGTTCGAATAAAACATTATAACCCCATAGCTTTTTTTATTTGTTTTGCAACTCTTTCTATAACTGGAATGGATACCGAATTACCTATCTGTTTATATAACTGAGAATCTGCAATTTTAGGTAACATGTATTCAGACGGAAACCCTTGGAAATTAGCACATTCACGAGGTGTTAATTTGCGAATACCATAATCGTCTAAAATTATAGGAACATTATGACCGCCAGTCCCCATATTTGCCGTTAATGTGGGACAAACATTGCTTTTATTTTCTCTTACATATTTTCTACGCCATTGATAAACTGTATCTCGTTTATTCACATCATCTTTCAACTTTTCATGTAATGGCTTTCCATTGTAATAATATTTATCATCAACCTTATATTGGAGAAGACAATCGTGAATTGTTTTTGTTAACTTGATTTTTTTTGGAAAAACAAATTTATCTGCTTCATTTCTTGATAAAAAACCAACAATATAAATTCGTTCTCTATTTTGCGGTAAATCCCCATATTCCATCGTGTTTAAAACTGCATCATTAACGAAATATCCAAGATTTTCTAACTCATCATAGATTAGCTTTAAGGTATTTCCCTTATCATGAGTTTTTAAATTTTTTACATTCTCTAATAAAAAAGCTTTTGGTTTTCTATCTCGTAAAATTCTTATAATTTCAAAAAATAAATCACCTCTTCCTTTGTCGGTAAAACCTTTTCTATATCCTGCAATTGAAAAAGGCTGACATGGAAATCCGCCTGTAAGCAGGCTGAATTCTGGAAATTTATCTGATGAGACTTGAGCAATATCTTTAAGATATAATTTTGTTTCCTGCTGAAATATCTCAGAAAAATTATGATCAAAAGTTGTTTTACAGTATGCATCAAAATCATTTGAAAAAACGGCTTTGAATCCATTTTTCTCAAAGCCAAGTTTTATACCTCCAATTCCAGCAAATAAATCTATAAAATTCATATTTTTTTCTTTCAAGGCTATCATTTTTACTCTCTATATCTAATATAAGTTATTATCTCTATTCTATTCTATATTATCATATTTATCTCATTATGATAATCGTTCATCCACATTATTAAAACTATCTGACCGATAACATCGTAATATACACACAATTGCATATAGCACGGATTATAAATTGTTTATATTACGAAGAATGACTCCGTAATGATTGTTTTTTTTCGCTTGAAATATGAAAGGGTACTAAAATCAATTTTAGCGGATTGCTTTATTGTAGCTTATGGGTGGTTTTGGGGCAATGGGTTTTTTTATCAGTTTTTTGTGCGAGTTTTTGGTTCTTTTTGAAATTACGGTTCGTTTAAGAGGTTGCCGCGTCGCTAATGTTCCTCGCAACAACGGTTTTAGTTTGGTTTTGAGTGGGATAAATCCCACTTACCAATGGAAGCGATTGGTTGGAGGATTTGACTGCTGCTTTTTTGGTTTAGTTTGGCTTTGAGTGGGATAAATTCCACTTTCCAACAGCATGTAGTTTTTTTGGATTGTCGGTTTCAATCAAGCTAAGTTTATTCTTGCTGCGTGCTTAGTTTTAATGCTGGGTCTCCCAGTAAATTCCAACCAATAATCACGTCTCGATAGTCGCCTTGTTTTGCCAACTCTTTTTTAGCGTTGAGCATGGCTTGTCCAATGGTTAGATTTGGCTTTGCAAGCTGAGGCAAAATTACTGTTGCTAATGCTTTTTCAGAACGCACAGATGTTAAAGCTGATGCACCAAATACCGCAACAGCTCCTTTGTCATTGTTAAATAAGAAGCGGTGTGCCATGGTATTAGCCTCTGGTTCAACATAGTAACTATTCCAGCAACCCCATTGCATTACCACTGATGCAGAGAGGCTGTTGTCTATGTCAATAATGTCATTGAAAGTAAAGGCAGAGGGAAATGAAAACCAATTTCTGGGCCCTGAATGCCCTAAGTAGGTTGTTAGGCGTGGATTCTGGCTGAAATTTTCTAAGATTCTTTGTTTTGTATCGGCATCACTTGTAAAGTCATCACGATTGGCAGTAATAATATTCCAGTGCGGAACGAGTGCATGCAACTCGTTGCTGATTTGTGCATAGGAGTGTTTTTCATCTTGCCTATCGGCTATAAATTGGCTGGTTAGTGAAGTGACGGTTTGGTTGGCAAAATTTATTTCTTTTTCTATTAACAATTGTAATTCTTCAACTGTCCTAACAGGTAAGCGACCTATGGCAATATCTGGGATATTATCGTCGTTTAAGTCTGTGTATAAACTGTCCGCTGGTGCATACCTTACAATGTCATCTATTGCGTGGTAAATGGATGGAATGTGGCTGAAATGTGTTTCAGATAAATAGCCTTTATAATCGTAATTATCTGCACCAACCAATAAAACAAATGCAAGTGCTTTGTTTTTATTGATATGTTTAATAAAATCTCTAATGGCTTCGGGGTCTATAATTGACTCTGAAAATTGTTGGTAAATATCATTGATGTCGACGATTTCAACTGACAAACCGTTGTTAATATGTAGTTCTTTTAATTGTTGGGCGGTTTCAATAAAATCGGGGTGTGAGATTATGATGTAATCAACCGCGAGTTGTTTGATTTTTTTGGCATCATGCCATGCGGTAAGTTGGGGTTTATTTAATGCTGCTTCAGTTGAAAGCCAATAGCGATCGGTTAAGGCAATGGCAGGTATGCTAACACTGTAACCAAGAGCAGTAGATTGTGTCTTTAGGTTTGCAATACGCTGATTATTTCCTGAATCAAGGTTGTAGGCGATAATTTTGTCGCTGCTAAATCCATCAATTTTTATCGCAGGCAAATTGCGATTAAGTCTATCTGGAGCGTCTACAATAGCTTGTTTTTCAAATCCGAATTGATTAATTAACTCATTGTGTATTTGAGTCGAGTTTGCCAATTGAAATTCAAGTTTGTCATTTATCGCTGTAAGCCTTCTGGGGTATGTTATTGCAACGTCCTCAATATGTACGACGTCATGGGTATAGCCAGTTTCTCCTGGTGTTTTTAGGTTAATGGCTAATGCACCACTGGCGGCAAAGCTATGGTCTAATTGGTAAGAAGTGGCGTAATTGCTTAGCCCATCAAAAACCAATTCCGAATAATTTGCACCATTAAGTGATAATTCAACACAATGATCATTTGGAATTCCTGGAGTTGTATCCGTATGATTTGCTCCGCATCTGTTTGGGTCAGTTGGGTAAGTCTCTGGTGGCTTTTGGTAATCAATTCCGCCAGTTATTTCAATGTCAAGCTTAATTTTACTGGAGGATAAAGGAGAAAGTTCATCCAGAGGGAATAAAATGGTTTTGTTGTTGTTTGCAAAGGTGGCAATTTTATCCGCTCTCCATGGATCGTTTGTTGGTGAGCTAAAATCATAGATTAAATTTGGATTATAATGTTCAGTTTGCCAATACCACGATTCCATAACGCTTGATTGTGTTTGTCGATTGAGTTTAATGCGTTTAACCTTGTCTTGGGTAAAGCTTAATTTATACACTCTTGAGTCGGTATATAGGGTATTGATATTTTGTGCATAAAAATCAAAGCTGGTTGTGCTATCAAAGGCTATTGAATTGCCATTTATGTACAAAGCGATGCTTTTGCCATTCAATGAAATATTTAACTCATTGGGTTGGTGATTTGTTAAATCCAAACCCGCTTGGACTAAGTCTTCTTGACTGATTCTTTGCATTCCTGTTTTATTGACACGAACCTGTAAAGTATCACTTAATGCATTAGAATTTGAAGTGTTCTCTGTTGGCGTTTTAACAGAGTTCCAGTTGATTTTAGAGTCAACGACTTGAGTGCCGAGTGAGGAATTAATCGCGAATGGGCCGTGCCATTTTTTATTTCCTTTGTTGTCAATATCAGCTAACCACACAGACTTGTTATTACTGGAATTGAACTGGTAAGTATAGTTTTTAACTGCATTAGCTAAGTTTGATTTTTGTTGGTGAATAAAGCGGGATTGTAATTGTTTAACGCCATTGCTGTTTTCTTGGTATATTTCAAACCCAAGGTGTCCAAATTCAATATCGGTTTGCCATTCAACCGTAATGGAGTCTTGTTGTTTAGAAACAGAAACATGATTCAAGCTTACTGGCAGTAAACTTGTATCTAGGGTACTTGGAGTTGCTTCATCGGGATTGTTATCTCCATCTGCACCGTCAGGATCTGTACCATCGGTTGAATTATCGCTGGTTGTAGCCGATTGTGGAGTGGTGCCATCCACAGTAATGGTATTGACATAAGAACCGTAATTATTGACATCAAGTGTGACTCGAATGGACGCTGTTTCTAATGGCAGCAAGGATGAACCTGCTCCAATGAGCTCTTGAGTAGCACTGCCATCAAAACTAGCATTAGCAGTAAAGGTTGCAGGCCCGGATGTTTTAGCAATGGATGTCACCGCATAAGTGCCTGCCCCAAAAGTAGCATCTAAATCTTCAAGTGAAGTGAGGTTAGATAAATTAACATGCCCGAAGTTTTCAAAATTGAAATCAATATCAACAATATAGGGAGACACACCTGCGGCTTGTCCAGCACGCCGTGTCATGACTTTTGAAACACCTACTATGGCACAATTGTAGGTTAACTGTGTAATTGAAATAAATTGTGTTGTTGAAGTTGGGACGGTGTGGTTCAGGTATTGAACGGTTACAGAATCAAGAGAACCAGCAATCGAAATATCGGCTCGACCAGCGGCAGAGGTAAACCCAGTAGGAGTTGTACCCGCATCAATTTGTGCAGATATTGTTCCCGAGCCCACGCAAACAGTTCCAGCAACAGGAGGGCATGTGGTAATCGTGACGGGAATACTTGTTCCTGCTAAAGAAGCGGTAATAATCAGTCTATCTTGCCAATTGCCTGGTGCTCCATCGATATCAAAGATACTAAAAGTTAAGTTTTCAATAGGATAGCCAAATGAAAAGGTTTGTGAAATCCCTTGTCCAGCAGGTACGCCAGAAATACCATGTATAATGGAATTGTTATTAACGGCATTGTTTGAAGGTTGTCCTGCAGCAAACGTAATCCCAAGAGGGTTTTGTACAGTGGACGAAAATACCCCTCTTGAATGGCACAAAGTAGAATTGGTATGTGGCCCTAATGTGGTTGCAGGCCAACCACCGACTGGAATGTCATTTGTCCAAGTCAGCGTTTCTTGTGCCAATAAAGGATTGAATACGAAAAAAAGATTTATTACAGCGAATAATTTGAGGAGTTTTCGTTGTGACATGTGATTTGCCCTGTTTTTACTAGCTTTAGTTCTGTTGTAAATTAGCAATTATTGTGTTAAAAGTCAAATTAATCAATCTCTATATATGAAAATGTGATGGTTATCACATTAAATACAGGTTAATAGTGATAATCAGCTTGTTTGACCTTTAGTTTTTGGGTAGGTTTGCGGGTATAATAAGCCTTTTAATCTGCTATTTTGGTTAACTCATTGTTGTTTGGAAACAACTCTTTTGCTTTATTGATAAGCTCTTTGGCTTTTTCTTTTTTACCTAGCTTGATGAGTGTTTTATAATAATGAATGTACAGCTCAGGATCATTTATATCCAAATCAAGGGCTTTTTGAAAGTTTTTTTCAGCTTCTTGGTAATGACCCAATTTGTATTGCACCCAACCCAAAGAATCTATAATGGCAGGATTTTCAGGAGACATTTTTATGGCTGTTTGAATGTACTCATAGGCGTTATCAAGTTCTAAATCATGGTCGGCTAGTGAATAACCTAAGGCATTATAAGCTTCGTAGTTTTTTGGGTCGTCTTTGATAATTTGTTTTAAGTCTTTTTTTAGTAATTCTATCTTACTTTGGGATTCAAATAACATCGCTCGATCGTATAATAGAATAGGGTTGTTAGGAATAATCTGTAAAGCACGGGTCAAAACTGCGATTGCTTCATCAATATCATCTTGTTCTTTGTAAATTTGACTTTCTAAACGGTAGGCTTTAATGGCGTATTTTTCTTCAGCATTTTCTAATTGATGCAAAATTTCAATGGCTTCATCGTAGCGTTTACCATCAAATAAAATAAGGGTTAACATATCTTGGGCATCTAAATAGTGTTCACCACCACTGACTTTTTTATAGTATTTTTCACTCTCAGGATAATTTTCTAGCCAGTAAGCAGCCTCTGCAGTTAAAAACATCTGATGGTTAATGGCTTCTTCACCATTGGTTTTGAAACTTTTTAACTGCTGGTAAATTTCTTTAGCTAAAGATGTGTTTTTATTTTGTAATGCAAAAACAATGCGTTTGAATAAACTATCTGGAGTTGGTTTTTGCTTGGCAAGAACTTTTTGTGCTTCATCAAAACGTTTTGTTTCTTGTAAAAAACTGGCGTATTGAGTGCTGTAATTTTCATTATCGGGTGCTTTTTTTGTAATGTATTTAAAGTCTATTTCTGCTTTATCGTAATTCTTTAAAACCGTTTGTAAACGCGCACGCCAATAACGAGCTTCAAGGTTGCTTTTATCTAATTTTATAGATTGGTTGATGAGTGATAAGGCTTGTTTCGTTTTTTTATAGGAAATAAAGACTTTTGATAAGGCAAATAATTTATCTGAAGATTGGGAAACTGATTTTATTGATAAAGCTTTTTCAATGCTTTGCATCGCCAGTGCTGGGGGCAGTGAAATTATTGCTGATTGAATAAAATCCCAATTTTTTGGGTTGTTAATAATCAATGCATCTAGACTGCGTTTGGCTTGTTCATAATCTTTTTCTTTAATTGCGTCAATGGTAATGGTGCGCAATAAGGCATTCACTTCTGTGGTGCCACTGGTGGTTTTTGGTGTTTGTGAACATCCCATTTGTATTAATATAAGCAGAACAAGAATTGTTGTTTTCATTTTTTACTCACCCCCAAGCAAGTCGGCTTGGTTTTGTTGAATTAAAGGTTCTATAATTTGATCGACATCGCCATCCATGATTTCAGGCAGTTTATACAAGGTTAAATTGATGCGATGATCGGTTATTCGACCTTGTGGGTAGTTATAAGTTCGAATTCTTTGCGAGCGATCTCCAGAACCGACTTGTAATTTACGTGCCTCACTTTGTTCGGAGGCAAGTTTGTCTTTTTCAATGTCATTTATTTTGGATTGCAACAAGGTCATGGCACGGGCTTTGTTTTTATGTTGTGAACGCTGATCTTGGCACTCGACGACTAAGCCAGAGGGAAGGTGGGTTAATCGTATGGCAGAATCGGTTTTATTAACGTGTTGCCCACCTGCTCCTGAGGCACGAAACGTGTCAACCCGCAAATCTGCTGGGTTTATGGTGATTTCTTCGAGTTCATCAGCAACGGGCAAAATGGCTACCGTGCAGGCGGATGTGTGAACACGACCTTGAGATTCGGTTGCTGGAACTCGTTGAACACGGTGCGTGCCTGACTCAAATTTAAACCGTGAATAAACACCATCGCCATCAATCTGGGCAATGACTTCCTTAAATCCACCATGGTCTCCTTCGTTGACACTAACAATGCTAACGCTCCATTTTTTATTTTCGGCATACCGAGAATACATGCGAAATAAATCTCCCGCAAATAAAGAGGCTTCATCACCACCGGTTCCAGCACGAACTTCTAAAAAGATATTTTTGTCGTCATCAGGGTCTTTGGGTATTAACAATATTTGCAATTCTTTTTCGTATTTTCTTAGGTTGACTTTTGCTTCTTGTAAGGACTCCTGTGCCATTTCTTTCATTTCAGGGTCATCCATCATTTCTTGAGCGTCGGCTATTTCCTGTTCTGCATCTTTGTAGTTGGCAAAAGTTTTGACTAAATCTTCTAAACTGGCGTATTCTTTTGATAGGTCTCTGAATTTGTTTTGGTCAGACATGATTTCTGGATCTGACATTAAATGACCAATTTCTTCGTGTCGTTCGCTGGCAGTTTGTAACTTCGTCTTAATTTCAGGTGTCATGTTTTTAATTTTCCAGCAGTTAATCTAATTTTAATAATGTTGTAATGGTGTTAATTGTATTTTCATCGCCTGAGTTTATCGCATCTCGTATGGCTTTGACGGGTGTGTGATTCAATTTTTTAGTTAAATTGTTAGCCAATTGAAATAACACTTCTTCAACATCTTCGCCTTTGTTTAATAATTTCAATGCTTTATTCAGGCTGTGGTTTCTAATTTTAGCAGTTTCTTGTTGAAATTTGGAAATCAATTGCGTGTGTTGTTGACTTTTTAGCCAGTAACAAAAGGATTCGGCTTCGGTTTGGATGATTTCTCTTGCAACCAGTGCGGCTTGTTCGCGATTTTTTAAATTAGAACTGATAACCTTTTGTAAATCATCAACCGCGTAATAAAAAACATCATTGAATTTTTTAACGCAAACATCCACATCGCGTGGAATAGCAAGGTCAATAATCACAATCGGTCGGTGTTTTCTTTGCGACAGGGCTGATTTAATTATTTCACAATCAATAATTGGTTTTTTACTTGCTGTTGCCGAAAAAATCAAATCATAAGCAGAGATTCTATTTGGCAATTGGCTTAACTCAAAGCCAGTGCAATTAAATTGTTTAGCTAATTTATTGGCATTTGATAAGGTTCTATTGCAAATAGCTAAAGAATGGTAACTGTGTTTGCTTAAATAACGCAATAACAGTTCTGAGGTTGAGCCAGCACCAATAACCAATATGTTTTGATTGTTTAATTCGCCAAATATTTGTTTCGAAAGCTGGACTGAGCTATTGGCAATAGAGACAGGATTTTTGCCAATATTGGTATTGCTTCTAACCGATTTTGCTATTCTAAAGGCTGTTTGAAAAAACCGGTCAGTTGTTTTATTTAAAAATCCACTTTGTTTTGAAATGTCGTAAGCTGATTTCACCTGCCCTAAAATTTGAGCCTCACCCAAGACTAGAGAATCTAAGCCAGAGGCCACAGCAAACAAATGTTTGATGCAGTCCAAATTAGTGTGAGTGTACAAATGTTGACCAATTTGATCAAAAGTATAACCAAACCACTGACAATACTGGGTTTGGGCTATTTCACAACTGTCGCAATCAAAGTAAAATTCTGTTCGGTTACACGTAGAAGTAATCACGCAGGCATCAATACTTTCATGCTGACACAACTGTTGAACTGCGAGAGAAATCGAGTCTTGGGCAACTGACATCTTTTCACGAATATCTATACTTGCTGTTGTGTGATTAAGTCCTACGACGACTAATGGCATGAAAAGTTTATTGAATGAGTGTAAAGGTTTTGGATTTTATCACGATTGAAATATAATTATAACACTCCATAAAAATTTAACTATGAAAAAGAACATACTCTTTTTGTGTACAGGTAATTCCTGCCGTTCAATTCTTGCTGAAGTGATACTTAATCATGTTGGCAAAGAGCGATTTAAAGCCTACAGTGCAGGTAGTTTTCCAACTGGGAAAGTCAATCCTGATAGTTTAAGCGTTCTTGAAAAACATGGCTTGCCGATTACAGGGTTGTCTTCTCAGTCATGGCATGATTTTTCAAACATAAACTTTGACCTAGTCATCACGGTTTGTGACAATGCCGCAGGTGAAGTTTGCCCACTTTATTTAGGAAAAGCCATCAAAGCTCATTGGGGTATTGCGGATCCAGATAAAGTTGTTGGGGAAAATAGGGAAAGTGCTTTTGAAAAGGCGTTCAAACAGATGGAATTACGAATTGATAAAATGTTGAAACTTGATGAGTTGACACAAGAAAACTTAAACCAAATAGGAAATACGACTCCATGAATTTATTTGAACGTTATTTGACTATATGGGTTGGGCTTTGCATTGTGTTCGGTGTTTTACTCGGTCACTTCCTACCTGAAATCTTTAATTTGATTGCCCAATTTGAATGGGCTCATGTTAATATTGTTGTCGCCGTTTTGATTTGGTTGATGATATATCCGATGATGGTTAAAGTGGATTTTTCATCTATTAAGGACGTGGCAAAAAATCCCAGAGGGTTAATTTTAACGTTAATTATCAATTGGTTAATTAAGCCATTTTCTATGGCATTAATTGGAGCCTTATTTTTTAAAATTATTTTCGCCAATTGGCTAGATGCACAAACAGCGAATGAGTACTTGGCTGGTGTCATTTTGTTGGGCGTTGCACCTTGTACCGCGATGGTTTTTGTCTGGTCGCAATTAACCAAGGGCGATGCTAATTATACTTTGGTGCAAGTTTCGGTCAATGATTTGATAATGATTGTCGCCTTTGCTCCGATTGCGGGATTTTTATTGGGTGTAACCAACATAAGCGTGCCTTGGGATACCTTGTTATTATCTGTTGTTCTGTATGTGGTTATTCCACTGGTCGCTGGATTTATTACCCGTAAAATGTTATTGAAATCGGGTGAGTTAAGTTTAAATCGTTTTTTAACGAAAATTTCACCCGTTTCTATTACAGGTCTTTTGGCAACGATTGTTATTTTGTTTGGGCTTCAAGCTCCTGCAATCATCAAACAACCATTGGATATTGTTTTGATTGCTATTCCGTTACTTATTCAAACCTATGGAATTTTCTTTTTTGCTTATTTCATTGCTTATAAGTGGAAAATTCCACACAAAATTGCCGCTCCTAGTTGCTTGATTGGTACATCAAACTTTTTTGAACTGGCTGTTGCCGTTGCCATTAGTTTGTTTGGGTTGCACTCAGGTGCTGCCTTAGCGACCGTTGTAGGCGTTCTTGTCGAGGTGCCTGTTATGCTGTCTTTGGTCGCCTTTGTTAATCGAACTCGCTTAAAATTTGATTAAACTCAAATTCCGACAGAGAAAAAATGATTAGAGTAGGCCATAATGGCTCGATTAGTATGACAAGAGTTTTTTTACTGGCTATTGATTGCACTTTAATTCGAGCTTCTCTATCGGACTTTGCTTGTTTCCAGACGACTCTGAATAATAAAAGTTGGCAGAAGTGTCAAGTTCAGCTTGATACTTCTGTTTATTCTATACTGTTTTTACTCGTCATCCGAATACTTTCACAGTCTGTTTTCACAAATAACCGAACTATTTAACACAATCCCAACAATTGTTATTATAATATCTCATTGTTTTTAATTTTGGAGCAGATTTATATGCTTGAAATAGTTTCTTCTGGTGGTTTGGTGATGATTTTCATCCTTATTCTTATGGTGCTTGCTATGATGATTGTGGGTGAGAGATTTTGGTCTTTGCGAGAGAAGGACGTGATTCCTGGCGATTTAAAAGCACAAGTCATTAAATGGTCAAAGTCCAAACATTTGGATAGCAAGCATTTACAGAAATTAGAACAAAATTCGCCTTTGGGTTATGTCATGAGTGCCGCCTTAAAAAATAGAGAGTTGCCACGCGATGAAATCGTTGAAACGGTGGAAGATGCTGGTCGCCATGCAATCCACAACATGGAAAAGCCGTTGAATTGGTTGTCTGTTATTGCCGAGGTTTCTCCTTTATTGGGATTGCTTGGCACGGTTATCGGAATGATTAAAGTGTTTGCTGCGATTAATGCCAATGGTGTGGGTGATGCAGCGCATTTGGCTTCGGGTATTTCACAAGCCTTGATAACCACAGCTGCAGGTTTGGTTGTGGCAATTCCTGCTATGTTGTTCCACCGTCATTTTAAAACCAAAATAATTGATCAAAGTATTGTCATTGAAAAACAAGTGATGGACTTGATTGATGTTATTAGTGAAAATAAAAAGTAAATGCGATGAAATTTCATAACGATAGCAATCCAGGTCCAAAGTTAAATATGACATCATTGATTGATGTGGTATTTTTGTTGCTTATCTTTTTTATGGTAACTACAACTTTTGAGAAACAAGCTAAATTAAAAATTCAATTGCCTGAAGCCACGCAGAAGGTTAATCCACAATCGCAACAACAAGTTGTTATCTCCATTAGCCAAAAGGGGAGTATTTATATTAATAATAATGAATTGCTAAATTCTAAATACGACAGCATAGCCAGCAGCTTAAAACAAATAATTAAAGGGGATGAAAAACCCCCAATTGTTATTCGTGCCGATGCCGATGCTGCCCATAAGCATGTGGTAACTGTTATGGATGTATTGGCAGATATGAGTTTTACCAGTGTTTCGATTGCTACCACTCCGAGTCAATAACGGGTTTATCTATGTCAGCTGAGCATCAAAAAACCTCCTTTTCACGGGTTTGGAAATTTACAACGCCCTACAAGTTTGTGCTATTCATTGCCATTATTGGGGCGTTAATGGATGCTGGCGTACAAGCCTCATTTATGTTGATGTTTGAATACATGATTGATGATGCTTTTGGTCAACACGATAAAAAAGTCATTGCTTTGCTGCCTTGGGTCATCATTGCCATGTTTGTTGTGCGCAGCCTCGGCAATTATATTTCAACTTATGGACTGAACTGGGTAGGCCGTAAAGTTATTGCGGACTTAAGGCAACTGGTTTTTAAAAAATATTTACAGCTTCCTACTTCGTTCTTTGATAAGGAATCATCAGCGGGACTTATTTCACGGATGACTTTTGATATTGAGATGATGGCGATGGGTGTTTCCACAACCGTGATTTCGATATTTCGAGATGTATTAACCATAATCGTGCTTATTGGCGTAATGTTATACCAAAGTGTCGAGTTAACCGCCGTCGTATTTGTTTTAGTACCATTGGTGGCTTTAATTATATCGGTTGTTAATAAGCGTTTTCGTAAAATTTCACACCGAATACAAAACTCCATGAGTGGTGTTAGTGAAGTGGTGGAAGAAGTGGTTAAAGGGCAAAAAGTCGTGAGAGTTTTTGCAGGACAAGAAGAGGAAGCCAAGCGATTTTTTAACATTAATAACAAAAACCGATACTTGAATATGAAAGTGACATCTATTCGTGCACTTTCTTCTTCAACCGTGCAGATTCTTACCGCTTGTGCTTTAGCCATTATTGTTTATTTCGCTACCGTTCCAGAGGCTATTGATGCATGGACAGGTGGCAAATTTATGTCTTTTATTTTGTCGATGATGGCGATGTTGCCGCCGCTTAAGCGTATGGCGGATTCCAGTGCTATGATACAAAGAACATTGGCAGCCGCTGACAGTGTCTTTTATATATTGGATTATGCAGCAGAAGCAGATGAAGGAAGGCACGACTTAAATGCTAAAGAAGTGTCGCTAAAGTTTGATGATTTATCTTTTGAATACGAAGATGGTACCAGCGCATTAAGTCACATTAACTTGGATATAAAGCAAGGACAAACAGTAGCATTTGTAGGGCAATCAGGAGGAGGAAAGAGTACTTTAGTCAATCTTGTTCCACGATTTTACCCTTATACATCTGGAAAGTTGTTGATTAACGGTATTGATATTAATAATTACAGTTTATCAAGTTTACGCAATCATATTGCTTTTGTGGATCAAAATGTGGTGTTGTTTAATGATACAGTAGCCAACAATATTGCTTATGGAAGCAACAATAAAGCAGATAAGGATGCCATTAAAAATGCTGCTATTCAAGCCAATGCTTTGGAATTTATTGAAGAATTACCCGATGGTTTTAATACCATGTTAGGTGAGAATGGCACGCGTTTGTCAGGAGGACAACGCCAACGTATTGCTATTGCTCGTGCCATTTTAAAAGATGCGCCTTTGTTAATATTGGATGAAGCCACTTCCGCGTTAGATTCGGAATCAGAGAAAAAAATTCAGTCTGCTTTAGAAAAAGTGATGATTGGTCGCACTACTCTTGTTGTTGCCCATCGTTTATCGACTATTGAGAAAGCGGATTTGGTGGTGGTTATGGACCAAGGAAAAATTGCAGAAATGGGAAGCCATTCACAATTATTGGCATCAGATGGCATATACTCAAAGTTGTATCAAATACAACTCTCTTCAAACTAAAGGATAAGAATGTCGAACTCAAAACAACAAAAACTCAATGCAATTTGGTATAAGGGAAAAGCGATTCCTTGGCGTTATAAATTGCTGTCAAAGCTTTTTTCCTTTGTTGGTAAAACTCGGAAGAAACTTTACAGCATGGGTTTGTTAAAATCACACAAAATTAAATGTCCTGTGGTCATTGTTGGCAATATCTCGGTTGGTGGTGTTGGCAAAACGCCCTTTGTAATTTGGTTGGTTAATCAACTTAAGTCGCAAGGCTTAAAAGTCGGTGTGGTTTCTCGTGGTTATGGCGGTAAGAGAGAACATGAACCTTTACTGGTTTTTCCACAAACTTCTCCAAAAGCCAGTGGTGATGAAGCTTTGTTGATTGCAAAACATACCGATGCGCCAGTTTTTGTGGGTAAAAATCGCGTTAAGGCTGCGCAAAAATTAATGCTTGATTACCGTGTGGATATTATTATTGCTGACGATGGTTTGCAACATTATGCGTTAAAACGTGACTTAGAATTTGTTTTGATTGATGCAAAATACGGTCTGGGCAATAAACAATTACTTCCTGCAGGACCATTACGAGAAGAACCCTCTCGCCTAGAGACGGTTGATATGGTTGTTTATAAAGGTCAGAAACAAGGAGAATCATATTTCACCTATTCGCCTTTGATGGTCTATGAATTAGGAAAAATTAGAAACCAACGTTCACTTGAGTCTTTTCGCAATCAACACATCAATGCATTGGCAGGTATTGCCCATCCCGATAGCTTTTTTAATATGCTTTCTGCTCAAGGGTTGGCAGTGGTAAAAAATCCATTAAATGATCATGAGGAATTAACAGAAAAACATTTTGACTTTGCTAATGATGACCCTGTTTTTATTACCGAAAAAGATGCCGTAAAGTGCGAAGGACTCAAACTGAAAAATGTTTGGGTGGTGGTGTTGAAATTGAATATGGAAGCACGCACAAAGGATGAAATTCTTAAACACGTTAATGGAGTGCTCAAATGAAATCTGATGTTGTTGTTTGTTTACCCGCGCGTTATCAATCCAGTCGATTACCAGGCAAGCCGTTACTTGAAATAGCAGGTAAAGCATTAATTATTTGGGCATTAGAGTCTGCATCAAAGCTCAATGCCAAACAAATGGTGGTGGCAACAGATGATAAACGCATAGCAGAACTGGTAGAAAAATACGGTTATCAAGCCTTAATGACATCTGTTAAACATCAAACTGGAACCGATAGACTTGCCGAAGTGGCGGCAATAATGAGCTGGTCGGATGACACCATCGTGGTTAACTACCAAGGCGATGAACCCTTAACGCCAAAGGTGAATATTGAGCAATTGGTTGATGCCTTAATCGATAATCCACAGGCACCGATTGCTACCCTATACCAAGAAATAAGTGGTTTTCAAGAGGTGCAAAACCCAAACAATGTAAAACTTGTGACTGATAATGAAGACTATGCTCTGTATTTTTCACGAGCTGCTATTCCTTTTGCTCGCGATGGGTTTAATGCAGGTTGTCTTGATTCAAGTATAACTTATAAACACCATATTGGATTGTATGCTTACCGTGCCAAATTTTTAATGGAATTTTCGCAACTCAAACCCACCTCCCTTGAGAAAACCGAATCCTTAGAACAACTAAGGG
>Ga0256839_1003149_pt1 | contig 17338 bp, 13 predicted proteins | sample 354166metaG_FD_185968 | JGI IMG/M metagenome (GOLD analysis project Ga0256839, IMG submission 185968) | Hydrothermal vent microbial communities from Mid Atlantic Ridge, Atlantic Ocean - 354-166 | ecosystem: Environmental > Aquatic > Marine > Hydrothermal vents | place: Atlantic Ocean: Mid... | reverse complement strand
TTGGCGGAGCAGCGAAAGCAGCCCGCGCTCGAAGCTCGGGAAGGCTTCGTCGGCGGCGATGAAGGCGCCGACCTCGGGATCGCGGCCGGTCAGCGGACGCAGTCCGGGCTCGTAATGGGGATTGGCTAGGAACCGGACGTCGAAGACGAGATCGGCCTCCCGCGGCAGCCCGTTCCGGTAGGCGAAGGAGAGGAGGGTGATCACGAGGCCCGGCGCGTGGGCGCCGCCGAACCGGCTTTCGAGCAGCCGGCGGAGGGCGGGCAGCGCCAGGCGGCTGGTGTCGACCACCAGATCGGCGGCTTCCCGCAGCGGTGCCAGGAGCCGACGCTCGCGGGCGATGCCGTCGGCGACCGGCCGGTCCTGGGCGAGCGGATGGCGGCGGCGGGTTTCGGTGAAACGGCGCAGCAGCGTCTCCTCGTCGGCATCGAGGAACAGCAGGACCGGTGGTGCCGCCTCTTCCGGGGGGCGGCGGATCTCCTCGAGCAGGGCCTGCGGCGCGAAGCGGCGGCTGCGGGTGTCGATCCCGAGGGCCAGATCCTGGGCCGTCTCCTCCTCGCTGCGCAGCAGCCGGGGCAGGAGTGGCAGGGGCAGATTGTCGACCGCCTCGAACCCCAGATCCTCGAGGATCCTGAGCGCCGAACTGCGGCCGGCGCCGGCCATGCCGGTCACGATCACGGTGCGGGACATCAGGCGATCCGCGTCGCGTGCAGGATCAGTCGCAGCCGGGCCACCGCGGAGGCGCGAAAGGGATCGACCGCCACCTGCGGCAGCTCGACGCCGCATATGGTCGTGCGGGCGAACTCCGGCAAGCGGCTGCCCCCGCCGTCGCGGCGCAGTTCCACCACGAGATCGATGCCGGTGGCGCCGCCGGCGGCGACGTTGAAGATCCCCGCCCCCCGCATCTCCAGGAGGCCGCCGCCGCGCGGCGGCGAGGCGCGGAGCCCGGCCGGACCGGGTTCCAGGAGGACGAGATCGTCGGCCACCAGGCGGGCCCCGGCCTCGAGCAGGCGCACCACCAGTTCGGATTTGCCGGTTCCCGAACGGCCGCGGATCAGGAGGCCGCGCTCCAGCCAGCGGACGGAACTCGCATGGATGACGAGGCCGGCCGACGCCCCGGCGCCTCGCCCGCGGGCCTGCGCCGTCACTTTCCTCAGGCCGCGTGGCTCTGCGCGCCGCTGGCGAGAAGCTCGTAAACGCGGCCGATGTCGCTTTCGCTGCGGAGGCGGGCGCGCAGCTCGGGATCGCGCAGCAGACGCGCCAGCCGCGCCAGGGCCTTCAGATGTTCGGTGCTGGCGGCGGCGGGAGCGAGGATGAAGAAGACGAGGTCCACCGGTTGTTCGTCCAGGGCCTCGAAATCGAGCGGTTCGGCGAGACGCAAGAAACCGCCGAGAATGCGTTCGAGGCCCTCGATCTTGGCGTGGGGGATGGCGATCCCCTCGCCGATCGCGGTGGTCCCCAGTTTCTCCCGTTCGAGCAGGGCGGCCAGCACCCGGCTCGCTTCGATATCCGTGTCCCTGGCGGCGAGCTCGGCCAGCTCCTGCAGAAGCTGACGCTTGCTGCGGGCGCGCAGGTCGAGGACGATCCGTTCCGGGGTGATCAGTTCTGCCATGTCGACCATGCACGAGCTCCTTCGTGCTGCGGGCGGCGGCGCGGGGCGCGCGTCGCACGGAAAAGAGCCGGCCGGCTGCGGACAGGGGGTGGCAGGCGGTCGGAGGCCGGCGGTGCCGGCCCGGAAGAGGCGGAGTTGCGGGCGGACTGTCGACATTTCCGGTCCGCGACATTCTCGAGGCGGCGCGATCTACGCCCAGTCGGGGCGGTTGTCAAGGCCGCGGGCGGCGACCGCCTTCCGCCGTTGTCCGAGCGGAATCTCCGCTCATCGCGCCAACGCCTTGAGGCGTCGGCGTTCCACCGAGGAGGGTATGCCGAGGGCCTCGCGGTATTTGGCCACAGTCCGGCGGGCGACGGTGATGCCCTCCCGGCGCAGCAGGCCGACGATCCGATCGTCGGAAAGAACCTTCCCCGGTTCCTCCTGCTCGATCAGGCGCCGGATCCGCAGGCGGATCGATTCCGCGCTCACATTCTCGCCGTTGTCGCCGGCGAGGCCGGTCGAGAAGAAGTAACGGAAGGGGAAGGTTCCGTGCGGCGTGCCCACGTACTTGCCGGCGACCGCCCGGCTGACCGTACTCTCGTGGAGATCGAGGACGGCGGCGATCTCACGCAGTACCAGGGGTCGCAGCGCCGCCGGACCCCGTTCGAGGAACGGGCGCTGACGCTCGAACACCGCGCGGCCGACGCGGAGGATGGTGCGCGCCCGCTGCTGCAGGGAACGGACCAGCCAGTTGGCCGACTGCATCCGCTCGCCGATGTAGTCGCGCGCCGCGCGGTCGAGCTTGGTGCTCGAGAGTTCGGCGTACCAGGCCTTGTCGACCAGTACCCGGGGCAGGACGGCGGTGTTGAGCTCGACCCGCCACCCCTGCCGTCCGAAGCGGTAGACGAACAGATCGGGAATGGCGGTGGCCGGTTCCTCGGTGGCGAAGCGCGATCCCGGACGGGGGTCGAGGGCGCGGATCTCGGCGATCATCTGCTCGAGATCCTCGCGGTCGGTTCCGAGGAGACGGAGAAGGCGCCCGAAATCGGCCCGCGCCACGAGATCCAGATGCTCGAGGAAGCGGGCCATCAGCGGATCCAGGCGGTCGCGTTCGGCGAGTTGGAGGGCGAGGCACTCGCGCAGATCGCGGGCGCCGACGCCGGTCGGATCGCAGCGCTGCAGGGCGGCCCGGGCCCGGGCCACCAACGTCTCCTCGACTCCGAGCCGCGCCGCGAGCTCTCCGTCCGCCTCGCGCAGATAGCCGTCCTCGTCGAGATGATCGACCAGCGACAGCGCGACCGCCCGCAGTCGCGGCTCGTCGACATCGGCCCCGAGCTGGAAGCGGAGATGCTCCTGGAGCGAGGGCGGGCGGGTGAAACGCTGCTCGAGGGCAAGCCGCGGCTCGTCGGTGGCTCGCGTGACCCGGCCGTGCGCCGTCAGCCGGGCGTCGGCGGCAGCGGGAACGGGCGGCTGCGGCCAGCCGTCGACATCCTCCTCGCCACCCGAGGGCCGCGGGGAGCGGGCGTTCTCCTCCGCCGTCCCGGTGGCCGCCGCTGCTGCGGGCCGTTCGGCGGGTTCGGCGAGGCGCAGGAAGGGATTGTCGGCGAGCTCCCGCTGCACCAGTTCCTGCAGCTCGACATGGGAGTATTGCAGCAGCTTGATGGCCTGCTGGAGCTGGGGAGTGAGCACCAGCCCCTGGGTCTGCCTGACCTGAAGCCCGAGATTGAGCGCCATGGGACCGTTCAGAGCCGGAAGGACTCGCCGAGATAGACCCGGCGCACCAGCGGATCGGCGACGATCTCGGCCGGCGTCCCTTCGCGCAGCAGGCTGCCGTCGTGGAGGATGTAGGCCCGATCGATCAGCTCGAGGGCGTCGCGCACGTTGTGGTCGGTGATCAGCACCCCCAGGCCGCGGTCCTTGAGATGGCCCACGAGGCGGCGGATCTCGGCGATGTTGATGGGGTCGATGCCGGCGAGCGGCTCGTCGAGCAGCAGATAGCGCGGCTGGGAAGCCAAGGCGCGGGCGATCTCGGTGCGCCGCCGTTCGCCGCCGGAAAGCGCCAGCGCCGGGCTCCGGCGCAGATGCACGAGGCCGAATTCCTCCAGCAGCGCCTCCACCCGCGCCTCCGCCTCGCGGCGATCGGGGGCGGCGATCTCGGCGATCGCCCGGATGTTGTCCTCGACGCTGAGACCACGGAAGATGGAGGCCTCCTGCGGCAGATAGCCGACCCCGAGCCGGCCCCGCCGGTGCATGGGCAGGGTGGTGACATCCCGGCCGTCGAGCAGGACCCGCCCGTGGTCGGCGGCGATCAGCCCGGTGATGATGTAGAAGGTGGTGGTCTTGCCGGCGCCGTTGGGACCGAGCAGACCGACCGCTTCTCCCGGCCGGACGGCGATCGACACCCCCGAGAGCACCTTCCTGCCGCCGAAGGACTTGCCGAGATCCCGGCCGGCGAGCCCGCGCTCCCCGGCGAACCGGGCGGGCCTCGCGGCGGCGGCCGTCTGGCCGTGGGGGCGGTCGATCACCTTCATTCCGAGGCGCCCCGCTCTTTCGGGGGAACGAAGACGGCGCGCACCCGCGACCCCGTTCCGGCATCGGCGGTCACCACCGCCCGGCCGGCGGCGAGATCGATGTCGAGCCGGCCGCCCTCGATGACGTTGTCGCCGCGCACGAGCACCACCTCACCCTCGAGCCGCATGGTTCCCTCGACCACGTCGTAGATGCCGCGATCGGCCTCGGCGGTCTCCTCGGGGGTGGTGACGATCACGTTCCCGATCGCCTCGATGCGCTCGACCGGCTGGGCGGCCTCGCTCCGCTCCTGGCCGAAGGCGTAGGCGACGCGGACCTCGTCGGCACGCAGCACGAGCTCGCCCTGGACCGCTTCGACATTGCCCGAGAAGACGGCGATCCGGTTGTTCTGCTCGACCGTCAGGCGATCGGCGACGACCTCGATGGGCAGACTCGAATCATGGGCCGCGAGCCCGGCCTGCTGGGCGGCGGGGAGGTGCGGCGCGAGCAGCAGCAGGTTCAGCCCGACCAGCACCGGCCATGGTGTTCGCTTGGATTTCCCCGCCCTCATGGCGCCCTTCCTTCTCCCCCGTGATGGTTCTGTTTTCGACATGTTCAGGCGATGCCGGCGCGCAGGCAGTCGTGGACGTGGAGCGCTCCCACCGGCCGCCCGTCCTCGACCACGAACAGCACGGTGATGGCGCAGTCGTTCATCAGCGCCAGCGCCTCCACCGCCAGCGCCCGGCGGTCGATGGTCCGCGGGCGCGGGGTCATGAGCTCCCGCGCCGGAAGGTCGAGGAGGCCGGGTCCCATGTGGCGCCGCAGATCGCCGTCGGTGATGATGCCGACGAGATTGCCGGCCTCGTCGAGGATGCCGACGCAGCCGAGGCATTTGCGGGTCATCTCCAGCACCGCCTCGGTCATCGGCGCGTCGCCGGTGACCAGCGGCAGATCCTCGTCGCGGCGCATGAGCTGTTCGACCCGCACGAGGCGGGCGCCGAGCTTGCCGCCCGGATGGAACATGGCGAACTGCCGTGCCGAGAAGCCCTTGCGTTCGAGGAGCGCCACCGCGAGCGCGTCGCCCAGGGCCAGCATGGCGGTGGTGGAGCTGGTCGGCGCCAGCCCCATGGGACAGGCCTCGCCGATCTCCGGCAGCAGCAGGGTGCGGTCGGCGGCTTCCGCGAGGGTGCTGCCGCGACGGCCGACCATCGCCACCAGCGGGATGTGGAAACGCCGCGTGTAGAGGGTGAGGTCCCGCAGCTCCGCCGTCTCGCCGGAGTTCGACAGGGCGAGCACCGCATCCTTGCCGGTGATCATGCCGAGATCGCCGTGGCTCGCCTCGGCCGGGTGGACGTAGAGCGCGGGTGTTCCGGTGGAGGCGAGGGTGGCCGCGATCTTGCGGGCGACATGGCCGCTCTTGCCCATGCCGGTGACCACCACCCGACCCTCGATGCCGGCGAAGAGGGCCACCACCTCGGCGAAGGCCTCGCCGATCGCCGCCGCGACCACCCGCAGGGCCTCGGCCTCGGTTTCGATCACCCGACGACCGCTGGCGATCGCCGCCCGGCTCGCCGCCGACGGCCCGGGTGGTGACGGGAAGTCCGCCGGGCCTTCCCGCAATTGGTTCATGGGCTCGTCCTGCACGCTCGCTCCACCCGACTGCCGCGCCGCGTCCGCTGCCGGAGAGGCCTCCGCCGGCCCGAGTATGGGTTGCCCGGGAGAGAGCGTCAATCTGAGGGGATCGGCCATGTCCGGACCTTTCAATGGGCGAAGACGTCCTGATCCGCCCATCCCTCGAGATCGAGCCGCGCCCGGGTGGCCAGGAAGGCGAAGCAGGCGGCGGCCAGATCGGCGCGCCCCTCGCGGGCGAGCATGGCGTCGAGCCGCTCCCTGAGGGCGTGGAGATGGAGCACGTCGTTGGCGGCGTAGCGGAGCTGGGCCGCGCTCAGATCGGTGGCTCCCCAGTCCGAACTCTGCTGCTCCTTGGGCAGCTCGACACCCAGGAGCTCGCGGCAGAGATCCTTGAGCCCGTGCCGGTCGGTGTAGGTGCGGGCGAGCTTGGAGGCGATCTTGGTGCAGTAGGCGGGCACGCAGTCGATCGCCAGATAGCGGCGCAGGACGGCGAGATCGAAGCGGGCGAAATGGAACAGCTTGAGCCGGTCGCCGTCGGCCAGCAGACGGCGCAGATTCGGGGCCTCGTAGCGGCGTTCGGGGAATTGCACGAGATGGGCCTCGCCGTCGCCGGCGGAAAGCTGCACGAGGCAAAGGCGATCGCGGGCCGGGTTGAGGCCCATGGTTTCGGTATCGACGGCGATCACCCGACCGAGATCGAGGTCCGCCGGCAGATCGCCCAGGTGGAGATGCACCGTCATGCCATCCGTCCGCCATTCGTCCATCGGCGTAACGAATGGACCTGTAGCGTATATATTTCGTTAAAGCGACGGGGATCGTGGTGCCCAGGAGAGGACTCGAACCTCCACGGCCATACGACCACTACGACCTGAACGTAGCGCGTCTACCAATTCCGCCACCTGGGCAGGACATGCCGCATCTAGGGCCTCCCCCGGTCCTCGTCAATAGAGCAGGCGCGGTCCTGCGGCCATGCGGAAGCTTGGCAGGGCGCCGGCGCTGGCGCTAGATGGGCCGGCGCCGGAACCAGTACGGGATCGGCAAGCGGGCGAGGGTACCATGCACGGCAAGGTCGTGACGGTTTTCGGAGGCTCGGGGTTCCTCGGGCGTCATCTCGTCGGACGGCTGGCGGAGAAGGGGGCCACGATCCGGGTGCCGACCCGGGATCCCAACCGGGCCGTCCATCTGAAGCCGCTGGGCGAGGTCGGGCAGATCGTCCTCGAACCCTTCGCGGGAACGGCCGATGAGGAGCGCCTCGCCCCCTATCTCGACGGGGCCGATCTGGCGGTCAATCTGATCGGCATCCTCGCCGAACGGCGGGTGGGAGATTTCGCCCGGGTGCACCGCGATCTGGCCCGCGCCATCGCCGCCGCGAGCCGGGCGCACGGCCTGTCGCGGCTGATCCAGGTCTCGGCGATCGGCGCCGATGCCGCTTCGCCGAGCCTCTACGCCCAGACCAAGGCGGCGGGGGAGAAGGCGGTCCGGGAAACCTTTCCCGGCGCGACCGTCCTGCGGCCGAGCATCGTCTTCGGTCCCGAGGACCGTTTCTTCAACCGCTTCGCACGCATCGCCCAGCTATCGCCGGTGGTTCCCGTGATCTCGCCCAAGACGCGCTTCCAGCCGGTCTATGTGGGCGATGTGGCGGCGGCCATCGTCACCGCGCTGGAGGCCGAGGACGCTCCGGGCGAGACCTTCGAGCTCGGCGGCCCGCGCATCTACACCTTCGAGCAGCTCCTGCGCTACATGCTGAAGGTGCTGCGCCGGCGGCGCCTGCTGATCGAGCTGCCGTTGGGGATCGCCCGGCTGCAGGCGCGCTTCTTCGAACTCCTGCCCGATCCGCCGCTGACCCGTGATCAGATCCTGCTGCTGCAGCGGGACAACGTCGTCGCCGAGGGGGCCAGGGGACTCGCCGATCTGGGAATCGAGCCGACCCCGCTCGAGGTGGTCGTGCCCCGCTATCTCGCCGCCTACGCCCGCGGAGACCTGCGCGTCCCGGCGGCCTGAGGCGGTACGCCGCGGCTCAGCGCAGGCTCAGCAGGAGGAGCATCAGGGAGCCGAGGGCGATCCGGTACCAGGCGAAGGGCACGAAACCGTGCCGGCTGATGAAGGCGATCACCGAGCGGACGACGAGGAGGGCGGCGAGGAAGGCGGTCAGGAAACCGACGGCGATGATGCCGAGACCATCGAGGGTCAGGAGATCGCGGTTCTTGAACAGATCGTAGACGGTGGCCGCGGCCATGGTGGGGATGGCGAGAAAGAAGGAGAATTCGGTCGCCGTCCGCCGATCGACCCCGAGCAGCAGGGCCCCCATGATGGTGGCGCCGGAACGCGACACCCCCGGGATCATGGCCACCGCCTGGCAGAGGCCGACGCCGATCGCGAGCCGCGGCGACATCTCCTCGATCGCCCGCACCCGCGGCAGATGGACCCGCCGTTCGATCACCAGAATGGCGATGCCGCCCAGGATCAGGGTGACCGAGACCACCCAGGGGCTGAACAGCACCCCCTTGATGAAGCCGTAGAAGGTGGCACCGAGGATCATCGCCGGGAGGAAGGCGAGGAGGATGTTGCGCAGGAAGACGCGGCTTCCCGGATCGTCGGCGAGACCGCGGGCGACGCCCGTGAGCCGTTCGCGGTAGGCCCAGCAGACGGCGAGAATGGCGCCGAGCTGGATCGCCACCTCGAAGACCTTCCCCGGCGGGCCGCGAAAGCCCATCAGATCGACGAGGAGGATGAGATGACCGGTGGAGGAGACCGGGATGAATTCAGTCAGCCCCTCCACCAGCCCGAGAAGACCGGCTCCGAGCAGGGTTTCGAGATCCATGTCCGCTTCCGCGCCGCACGCCACCCGCGAGGCCTCGCCGCCATCGCACGGAAACGGCGGTCGGACAGGCCCGATCGACGGCGAGTCGTATCCCAGGGCGGCCTCTTCGTAGAATGGCGCGACTCTGCGGGCAAGCGCGTCGGAGAAAGTCCCGATATTTGACCTCATCCGGTGGCGATCGGCGAGGCCTTCGACGGCGATTCGCGGGTTCGTGGGGGCATGCAGTCCTGAATCGAGACCATAGGTTCCCCGGATACTTTACGCATCGGAACATGGCGGCTAAACAGGCGGTCCCGTCCGCGCAAATCGCGGAGATGGTGCGCGATCGACACCCGGCTCCGAGCCACGGGGGACCGCACCCGGACCGTCAAGGGAAACCGTCGATGTCCTCGCCGATGATGCAGTTCGTGCGCTACCCTCAGCGCATGCCCGACAAGCGCCCGGCCGCGGTTCGCCGCGCCGATTTCGGCGAGATCTACGCCGAATTCGATCCCGCCGGCGCCGCCGAACAGGCCTCCCGTTGCGAGCAGTGCGGGGTGCCCTTCTGCCAGGTGCATTGTCCGCTGCACAACAACATCCCCGACTGGCTGATGATGACCGCCGAAGGCCGGCTCCGGGAGGCCTACGAGCTGGCGGCGGCGACCAACAGCTTCCCCGAGATCTGCGGCCGCATCTGTCCCCAGGACCGGCTCTGCGAGGGCAACTGCGTGATCGAGCAGGCGGGACACGGGGCGGTCACCATCGGGGCGGTGGAACGCTACATCACCGAGACCGCCTTCGCCGAGGGCTGGGTTCGGCCGATCGCCCCGGCGGTCGAGCGGCCGCAGTCGGTCGGCATCATCGGTGCCGGCCCGGCCGGGCTGGCCTGCGCCGAGATGCTGCGACGCCGCGGCTACCGGGTCGAGGTCTACGATCGTCACGACCGCATCGGCGGCCTGCTGATCTACGGTATCCCCGGATTCAAGCTGGACAAGCGGGTGGTGGAGCGGCGCGCCCGGCTGCTGCGGGAGGCGGGGATCGTCTTCCATCTATCCTGCGGCATCGGCGAGAGCGGGCCGAGTTTCGCCGAGCTCAGGCGCCGTCACGATGCGCTGTTCATCGCCACCGGCGTCTACGAGGCCCGGAAGCTGGCCGCCCCCGGGGTGGGTCTGCCGGGGATCGTCGCCGCCCTCGACTATCTGATCGCCGCCAACCGCCGCGATCTCGGTGATCATGTGCCCGCATTCGAGAGCGGGCTGCTCGATGCCCGGGACAAGCACGTGGTGGTGGTCGGCGGCGGCGACACCGCGATGGACTGCGTCCGTACCGCCATCCGCCAGGGAGCGAGATCGGTCAAGTGCCTCTATCGCCGCGATCGCGACAACATGCCCGGCTCGCAGCGCGAGGTGCAGCACGCCGAGGAGGAGGGGGTGGAGTTCGTCTGGCGGGCGGCGCCGGAAGCCTTTCTCGGCGAGGATCGGGTACGGGCGGTACGGGCCATCCGCATGCGCCTCGGCCCGCCCGATGCCACCGGCAGGCGACGGCCCGAGCCGGTCCCGGGCTCGCAGTTCGAGCTCGCGGCGGATCTCGTGGTCGAGGCGCTCGGTTTCGACCCCGAGGATCTCGGCGGCCTGTTCGGCGAACCGGCGCTGGAGCTCACCCGCTGGGGTACCATCCGCATCGACTGGACGACCATGATGACCAGTCTCGAGGGCGTCTTCGCCGGCGGTGACATCGTCCGCGGCGCTTCGCTGGTGGTCTGGGGCATCCGCGACGGGCGCGACGCCGCCGCCGCCATCCACGATCATCTCGCCGCCCGGACCGCCGCCGAAGGGCGCCTCGCCCTCGTCTCCTGAAACCTTTCCGCCGTCGCCGGAGCAGGCCATGCGCCAGTTCGAGGAACATGCCGCCGAGTTCGTCGCCCGCGCCGAAGCGGGCCGCCGCCGTCTGATCGAGGCCGGCCTCTACGATCCCGCCTGGGAGCACGACGCCTGCGGGGTCGGCTGCGTCGTGGCGATCGACGGCACCCCCCGGCGCGAGGTGGTCGTCAAGGGAATCCAGGCCCTCAAGGCGGTCTGGCACCGGGGGGCGGTGGACGCCGACGGCAAGACCGGTGACGGCGCCGGCATCCTCCTGCAGATCCCGCAGGAATTCTTCCGCGAGCAGATCAAGGGCGCGCGGGACACCGAAAAGCGCCTCGGGGTCGGGATGGTGTTCCTGCCCAGGAACAGCCTCGCCCAGCAGGAAACCTGCCGGGCGCTCGTGGAAAGCGAGATCATCCGCTTCGGCTACACGGTACGGGGCTGGCGCCAGGTGCCGGTGGACACCTCGGTGATCGGCGAGAAGGCGGCGGCGACCCGCCCCGAGATCGAGCAGATCGTCATCGGCAATCCGCGCTGTGTCGAGGAGGACCGCTTCGAGCGCGAGCTCTACGTGATCCGCCGGCGGATCGAGAAGGCGGTGCTGGCCGAGAACATCACCGACTTCTACATCTGCTCCCTGTCATGCCGGACGGTGGTCTACAAGGGTCTGTTCCTCGCCGAGCAGCTCGACAACTTCTATCCCGATCTCGCCGACGAGCGTTTCCGTTCCGCCTTCGCCCTCTTCCACCAGCGCTATTCGACCAACACCTGGCCCTCTTGGAAGCTCGCCCAGCCGTTCCGGGTCCTGGCCCACAACGGCGAGATCAACACCCTGCGCGGCAACGTCAACTGGATGCGCAGCCACGAAACCCGCATGGAGGCGCCGCTCCTCGGCGAACACAACGAGGACGTCAAGCCGATCATCCAGGCCGGGAGCTCCGACAGCGCCGCCCTCGACGCGGTGTTCGAGGCTCTGACCCAGGGCGGCCGGCTGCTGCCGCTGGTCAAGACCCTCCTCATTCCGCCGGCCTGGTCGCAGCGCATGGCCATGCCCCAGGCGCATCGCGATCTCTTCAACTACTGCAACTGCGTGATGGAGCCCTGGGACGGGCCGGCGGCGGTGGTCGCCACCGACAGCCGATGGGTGGTCGCCGGCATGGACCGCAACGGGCTTCGACCGATGCGCTATTCGCGCACCCGCGACGGGCTGCTCGTGGTGGGCTCGGAAACCGGCATGGTGCCGCTCGCCGAAACCGAGATCGTCGAGAAGGGGCGGGTCGGCCCGGGCGAGATGATCGGCGTCGATCTCGAAGCCGGTCGCTTCTATCGCGACGGCGAGCTCAAGGATCATCTGGCCGGCCTCAAGCCCTACGGCCGATGGGTCGAGAACATCACCTATCTGGACCGGCTGACCGCCCGGCGCGGTTTCACCACCACCCGCTATCCGCGCAGCGAGCTGCGCCGGCGGCAGGCGCTCTACGGCATCACCCTCGAGGACATGGAGCTCATCCTCTCGCCGATGGTCCTGGAAGCCAAGGAGCCGGTGGGCTCGATGGGGGACGACACCCCCCTGGCGGTGCTTTCCAAGCGCTATCGCGGTCTGCATCATTTCTTCCGTCAGCAGTTCAGCCAGGTGACCAACCCGCCCATCGATCCGTTGCGGGAATACCGGGTGATGAGCCTCAAGACCCGGTTCGGCAACCTGGGCAACGTCTACGACGAGGATCCGAGCCAGACCGCCATTCTCGAGGCCTCGAGCCCGGTCCTCACCAGCACCGATTACGAGGCGGTGCTGGAGTATTTCGGCCCCAAGGTCCGGATGCTCGACTGCACCTTCCCGGTCGGCGGCGGCAACGGCCTGCGGGACGCGCTCGAAAGCCTGCGAGAGCAGGCCGAAGAAGCGGTGCGCGGTGGCTGCGAATCGCTGGTGCTCACCGACGAGGCGGTTTCCCCGGAGCGCGCCCCGGTGCCGATGATCCTCGCCGTCGGCGCGGTCCACAGCCATCTCGTGCGGCAGGGGCTCAGGAGCTTCAGCTACATCACCGTGCGTTCCGGTGAGTGCCTGGACGTCCACTATTTCGCGGTTCTGATCGGCGTCGGCGCCACCGCCGTCCACGCCTATCTGGCCGAGGCGGCGATCGTGGAGCGCCACGAACGTGGCCTGTTTCCCGATCTCACCCTCGAGGAATGTCTCGCCCGCTACAAGGAGGCGGTCGGCCAGGGCCTCCTCAAGATCATGTCCAAGATGGGCATATCCATCATCAGCTCCTATCGCGGCGGCTACAATTTCGAGGCCGTGGGCCTGTCGCGCACCCTCTGCCGGGAATACTTCCCCGGTCTCGCCACCCGCATCTCCGGCATCGGTCTCGTCGGCATCGAGAACCGGGTCCGGGCCCAGCACGGCAAGGCTTTCGGCGAAGCGGAGCCGCCCATCGCGGTGGGCGGTTTCTACCGCTACCGCCGCAGCGGCGAGACCCACGCCCTCGAAGCCCACATGATCCACCAGCTCCAGCACGCGGTGGCCAGCGACTCCTACCAGGCCTACAAGCGCTACGCGGAGATGGTCTACGCCCAGGATCCGGTGTCGATCCGCGATCTCCTCGATTTCGACCGCAAGCTGCCGCCGGTGTCGATCGACGAGGTGGAGAGCATCACCGAGATCCGCAAGCGCTTCGTCACGCCGGGCATGTCCCTGGGCGCGCTGTCGCCGGAAGCCCACGAGACCCTGACCATCGCCATGAACCGGATCGGCGCCAAGGCCGACAGCGGCGAAGGCGGCGAGGGGCGCGAGCGCTATTTGCCGCGGCCCAACGGCGACAATCCCAACTCGCCGATCAAGCAGGTGGCTTCCGGCCGCTTCGGGGTCACCGCCGAATATCTGAACGCCGCCCGCGAGCTGGAGATCAAGATCGCCCAGGGCGCCAAGCCCGGGGAGGGCGGCCAGCTCCCGGGTTTCAAGGTCACCGCCGAGATCGCCCGGCTGCGCCATTCCACCCCGGGGGTGACACTGATCTCACCGCCGCCCCATCACGACATCTACTCGATCGAGGATCTCGCCCAGCTCATCTACGACCTCAAGCAGATCAATCCCGATGCCAAGGTCTGCGTGAAGCTGGTCTCCGAGGCCGGAATCGGCACCATCGCCGCCGGGGTGGCCAAGGCCAAGGCGGATGTGATCCTGGTCTCCGGCCATTCCGGCGGGACCGGGGCCAGCCCCCAGAGCTCCATCAAGTTCGCCGGTGCGCCCTGGGAGCTGGGCCTCGCCGAGACCCACCAGCTCCTCGCCCTCAACCGGCTGCGCCATCGGGTGGTGCTGAGGACCGACGGCGGTCTCAAAACCGGTCGCGACATCGTCATCGCCGCCATGCTGGGGGCCGAGGAGTTCGGCATCGGCACCCTGTCGCTGATCGCCATGGGGTGTATCATGGTACGCCAGTGTCACACCAACACCTGCCCGGTGGGGGTCTGCACCCAGCGCGAGGATCTGCGGCGCAAGTTCACCGGCACCGCCGAGAAGGTGGTCAACCTGATGAGTTTCATCGCCGAGGAGGTGCGCGAGATCCTGGCCTCCCTGGGTCTGCGTTCGCTCGAGGAGGCGATCGGCCGCACCGATCTCCTGCGTCAGGTCGGCCGCGGCGGGCCGGATCTGGACGATCTCGACCTCAACCCCATCCTGGTGCGCACCGAGGACGGCGGCTTTCCCCCGCATTGCGCCATCGAGGGCCGCAACGAGGTGCCCGACACCCTCGACGCCCAGATGGTCGAGGATGCCCGCGCCGCCCTCGAGGAGGGCGAGAAGATGCAGCTCCAGTACAATGTCCGCAATATCCACCGGGCGGTGGGAACCCGTCTCTCGGCGCACATCCCCCGCCGCTACGGCATGGACCGGCTGCCGCCCGGGCACATCACCGTGCGGCTGCGCGGCTCCGCCGGCCAGTCCCTCGGCGCCTTCGCCGTCCGGGGCCTCAAGCTCGAGGTGTTCGGCGACGCCAACGACTATGTCGGCAAGGGCCTGTCCGGCGGCACCATCACCGTCCGGCCGCTGGTCTCCAGCCCGATCGTCGCCCGCGACAATACGATCATCGGCAACACCTGTCTCTACGGCGCCACCGCCGGCCGCCTGTTCGCCGCCGGCCGGGCCGGCGAACGGTTCGCCGTCCGCAATTCGGGCGCGGTCACGGTGGTCGAGGGCTGCGGCGACAACGGTTGCGAATACATGACCGGCGGTGTGGCCGTCATCCTCGGGCCGGTGGGCGACAATTTCGCCGCCGGCATGAGCGGCGGCATGGCCTACGTCTGGGATCCGAAGGAGGAGCTGGCGCTGCGCATCAACACCGACATGGTGATCTACCAGCGGCTCGAGGTGGACCATTACGTGGAGGAGCTGCGCGGATTGCTGGAAGAGCATCGGCGCGAGACCCACAGCGAGCTCGCCGAACGCATCCTCCTCGCCTTCGACCGAGAGCTGCCCCGTTTCTGGCAGATCGTTCCCAAGGAGATGCTCGACAAGCTCGAGGTGCCGGTACGCCGCGAGGATCCGGGCCAGCTCCGGGCCTGATCCGGCACCACACGGAAGGCCGCCGCTCGCGCGCCGCCGCTCCGGGACCGAAGCCGGGGGCGGGCCGCGTCGTGCCCGTCAGGGCGCCGCCGGTTCGGGGGAGCGTTCGGCAGGCGGCGCCGGTTCGACCGGGTCGGCGAAGCCGTTGGCGATCATCCACGGGCCGATGGCCCGGTGCAGGGCGGCGATGACGGGTGGCGGCACGCGGGACCGCCAGTCGCCATCGCGATGGTCCGAGACATGGCCGCTCTGGAAGCCGGTATGGCGATCGACCAGCCGCAGCGAGTGGTCGAAGTTCTTCACCAGCTCTTCCGAGCGGGGAAATCTGCCGGCACGCATGGCCGCCTCCTGTTCCCGTTCCAGCTCGGCGATGCGGCGGGCGACGGCGGCGCGATCGAACCGCGCAGCGATGTCCGCCGCCGTTTCCCGCTCCACCGGCAGACCGAGGAACGCCGCGATCTTCTCCACCACCGCCACGGGATGGTCGCGGATTTCGGGATAGGCGATTTCCAGTACCGGATGTCGCGCGGCGAGCGCGCGGCGGGCCTCCGCCAGTTTCACCGCGTTCAGCGTCGCGACGAGGGCGTGGCGCCAGTCGCAGCGGGTGAAACGGGCGAAGGAGAGCAGGGCGTCACGCGGATCCCGGATCGTGGCGATCATGCGGAAGCCCCGCGGGAGCTCCGCCAAATGGCGATGGGTCTTGAGAACCCAGGCACTCCGCCGCCGCGGATCCCGGACGGCTTTGCGGAAGCTCGCCTCGAAACGGTCGCCGAGGGCGAGGGCGGCATGTTCGGGCTGCGGCCGGTAGCCGTGCATGCGGCAGATCTGCCGGGCCACGTTGAAAACCCATGTCGAGCCGACTCGTGGCATGGTGGCCACCAGGACCCGCAGCGCCATCGATGTCTCCGTGCCGGTGCGTGCTCGCCCACCGATCGTGAGGCCGGCCGGTCAAGAAAGCGTTAACGGCCGGTATCCCGCTCCCGTTCCCGACCTGTGACCGGGTCCGCGATCGCAGCCGCGGCGGACCCCGCCTTCGCGCGGCAATAGAAATAGCTCTTGAGAAAACCATCGCACCAGGAGAAAATCGACAGTCGAGCGGATACGAACGGTGGGGAAGCATGTTCGAGTATGTACTGATGTTCTTCATCTGCACGGCGGAAGGGGATTGCCGGCGGGTCGAAATGGCCGGCTTCGAGACCTACGAGCGCTGCATCGCGGCGAGCGAGAAAAAGAGCGTGTTCCGCCTCCCCTGGAACTATGTGACCCTCCTCGAAGCCTATCGTCTCGATCACCCGGACAGTGAGGTGCGCGGGCAGGGATGCGTGCGGCTGCGGATCGCCGAATGCCATCCGGCCGAGCTCGATTGCCCGGGCCGCTGAAGCCCCTCTTCAATAGAGCCGGCGGCGGAACAGGATCGTGGCCGTGGTCAGGGTGACGAGGGCGATGAGGGCCATCGGCCAGAGCTGGTCGAGCAGCAGTGCCGGCGGCGTGTCGCGGAGGAAGACGCTGCGCAGGATCACCAGGAAGTAGCGGAACGGATTGGCCAGGGTGAGGGTCTGGATGGCTTCGGGCATGTTCGTGATCGGGGTCGCGAAGCCGGACAGGATCACCGCCGGCACGACGAACAGGAAGGCGCCGAGGATGGCCTGCTGCTGGGTCCGCGACAGCGCCGAGACCATCAGCCCGACGCCGCTGTTGGCGAGGATGAACAGGAACAGCCCGAGGTAGAGCAGAGCGAGACTGCCGCGCAGGGGGATCTCGAACCAGAAGACCGCGACGGCGACGATCAGGCTGCCCTCGGCGAGACCGATCAGCAGCGCCGGCAGGGCCTTGCCGAGGAGGATCTCGAGCGGTCGGAAAGGGGTGACCAGAAGCTGCTCGAAGGTGCCGAGCTCGCGCTCGCGGGCCACCGAAAGGGAGGTCACCACCAGCACCACCACCATGCTCAGAAGGCCCACCAGTCCCGGCAGGATGAACCATCGGCTGTCGAGATTGGGGTTGAACCAGGCGCGGATCTCGAGCCGTACCGGCGGTCCTCGGAAACCCGCCCGGCGCTGCAGGTCGAGATTGAAATCCTCGACGATCGCCCGGGCGTAGGCGAGGATGCCCAGGGCGGTGTTCGACTGGCGGCCGTCGAGGAGGAGCTGCAGCGGTGCCGGCCGTCCGGCGCGCAGGGCGGCCTCGAAGCCTGGCTGGATGCGGATCGCCAGCGCCACCTCGCGGTGGTCGATGGCCCGGCGCAGCGCCGCCTCGTCGGCGAGATGCACCAGCGGGCCGAAGGTGGGAGAGCCGGCGAACAGGGCGATCACCGCCCGCGAGCTCGGGCTGTCGTCGGCGTCGAGGATCCCGGTGCGGACGTCGCGGATGTCGAAGGTGGCGGCATAGCCGAA
>Ga0256839_1003148_pt1 | contig 17340 bp, 11 predicted proteins | sample 354166metaG_FD_185968 | JGI IMG/M metagenome (GOLD analysis project Ga0256839, IMG submission 185968) | Hydrothermal vent microbial communities from Mid Atlantic Ridge, Atlantic Ocean - 354-166 | ecosystem: Environmental > Aquatic > Marine > Hydrothermal vents | place: Atlantic Ocean: Mid... | reverse complement strand
TTGACCGGCACCTGGGCCATGGCCGGGTCGGCGTAGTACCGGGCCCGATCGGCAAAGGCCAGTTTCTTGGCCTCCACCAGCAGATGCACGTGCTCCGGCGAGCCGAAGCCGAAGCGCTTCAGGTCGAACGCTTCGAGGAGGTTGAGCATCTGCAAGGCGGCGATGCCCTGGCCGTTGGGAGGCAGCTCCCACAGTTGGTGATCGCGGTAGGTGGTGCTGACCGGCTGAACCCACTCGTTGCGGTGCTGGGCAAAATCCTCCAGGGTGAAAAAGCCGCCGTGTTCTTGGGAAAACTGGACGATCTGCCGGGTGATGGGTCCCTGGTAGAAGGCGGCCGGACCGTCGCGGGCGATGAGGCGGTAGCTGCGGGCCAGGTCGGGGTTGCGGAACACTTCACCTTGCCGCGGGGCTCGGCCTTCGGGGAGATAGGTTCTGGCCGCGTGGGGCCAGCGCCGCAGCGAAGCTTCGGCCCCTCGCCAGTAGCCGGCGATGACTTCCGGCACCGGGGCACCCTGCTCGGCGTAGTGAATGGCCGGGGCCAGCAGCTCGCGCAACGATTTGCTGCCGAAGCGGGCCAGCAGGTCGCCCCAGCCGGCCACGCAACCGGGCACGGACCAGGAAAGCGGCCCCTCTACGGGTACATAACGCAGCCCACGCCGACGGAACTCCTCGATAGTGATCCGCCGGGGCGCCCGGCCGCTGGCGTTGAGCCCGTGCAGCTTGCCCGTTGAGGATTCCCACACGATGGCAAACAGATCGCCGCCGATGCCGCAGCTCATCGGCTCCACCACGCCCAGCATGGCGTTGACGGCCACGGCCGCATCCACGGCGTTGCCTCCGGCCCGGAGAACGTCCAGCCCCACCAACGCCGCCAGCGGATGGCTGGTGGCCACCATGCCGCCGCTGGCCACGGTGACCGAACGGCTTTGCTTGGGGTAGCGGCCCGGGCGGTCGTATCCTCCGCCGGGCCATCCGGGCGGGGCAGCTTCGCTCATGGTAGCACTCCGCAATCCCAGGGCCAGGGCTCCCCCGGCCAGTTGGGCAAGGAAACGTCGGCGAGTGGCAGGGTTGGGCTTGTTCATCGCGGGGCGGGTTCTTCTGTGGCAAGGGGAACGCCGAGCCACCCGGCCAGTTCCTCCAGCGAATCGACCACCACCGTGGCGGCCACCGCCGGGTGGTCTTCCTGCCCGCTGCGGCGAATCCAGGCCGTGGGAATCCCCAGGGCCGCCGCCGGGGCCAGGTCGTAACGGGAGCCGAACGCGCAGTGCAGCACTTCTTCGGGGGCCACCTGGAAGCGGCGCAGCAGCTCGCGGAAGTGGGCCAGTTGCGGCTTGTAGCTTCGCACTTGCTGGGCGGTCACCACCCCGGCAAAAGGCACGCCCAGCGGCTCCAGCGTGCGAGAGAGCAAGTCGTCGTCGATGTTGGAGACCACCACCAGGGGGTATCGCCGGGCCAGGGCCGGAAGGGCCCGCGGCACGTCGGCAAACACCGGCCAGCGGGGGAGCGACTCCACCACGGCCTGGGCCTCCTGGGGCGAAAGCCGCAGCCCCCAACGGGCCAACACCCGGCAGGTGGCATTGCAGACGATCTCCCGGTAGGGCCGATAGCGATCGCAAATGAGCTCAAACTGAACGGTTTCCCAGTCCTGGACCAGCCACCAGGGGGGCAACCGAAGGCCATGCTGGGCGGCCAGTTGGGCCAGCGCTTCTTCCAGCCCGGTGGTCCAGTCCACCAGCGTGCCGTAGCAATCGAAGCTGAGCAGCTTGATCCGATCCGGCCGGTACATGGCGCGCGGCTCCTTGCCTTCGGGGGGAGGCTGCTTTCACCATATCGCAAACGCCGCCGGATACAATGAAAGTTTTGCCGGGACAGCTTGTCAGTGCGGGGAGAAGCAACATCGGCGTGCGGCTTGCGCCGTGCGCTTTTGCGCCGGAGCTTCTGCTCCGCGGCAAGAACAAGCGTTAATCTCGCAACGGCGAGCCCGCGGCTTCAGCCGCGGGAGTCTTGGGGGCTTGAGGAGCCCCGCACGTCCGTGCGGGGAGAAGCAACATCGGCGTGCGGCTTGCGCCGTGCGCTGTTGCGCTGGAGCTTCCGCTCCAGAGGACTTGGGTCTTGGGTCTTGGGTCTTGCGGCGGTGCTTCCGCACCGGGAGCAGGAACAAGCGTCAATTCTTGCAAATTGGCGAGCCGCCGACTTCAGTCGGCGGAGGACAGCGAGCCGGGAGCATCCGCTTCCGGAGTTGCACTGGCGATTTCTTATTGTGAATCGTCCACCCGAGGGGTTTAATGGGCGCGTGGACTGGAGGGTGAACCAGATTGTGCTCCCGTATCGAACCGGAGAGGGTAGGCCATGTGTGCTCTAGCTCATCGCTCCGCGGGTCGGATGCTGATGGTGTTTTCCAGCATCCTGCTGAGTGCTGCCGCGGCGGGAATGTTCCCAAGAAAACTCCCGGCCGAGGAGGCCAAGCACTACTGGGTCTATTTCGGCACCTACACCCGCGGAGGCAAAAGCCAGGGCATCTACGTCAGCCGGCTGGATGGGGCCACAGGCCGCTTGAGCCCGCCGGTGCTGGCTGCCCGGGTGGTCAACCCTTCGTTCCTGGCCATCTCGCCCCAGGGGCGTTTCTTATACTGCGTGACCGAAATCGGCAACTACCAGCAGAAGCGCACCGGGGCCGTGGCCGCCTTCGCCCTGTGTCGGCAAAACGGAGCACTGGAGCCGCTGAATCGGCAGCCCTCGGGCGGAGCCGGGCCGTGCCACCTGGTGGTGGACGCCACGGGCCGCAACGTGCTGGTGGCCAACTACGGCGGCGGCTCGGTGGCCGTGCTGCCGGTGGATGAACTGGGCCGGCTCAAAGAACCCAGTTGCGTCGTCCAGCACCAGGGCAGCAGCGTCGATCCCCGGCGGCAAAAGGGACCTCATGCCCACTCCATCAACCTGGATCGCAACAACCGCTTCGCCTTTGCCGCCGACCTGGGGCTGGACAAGGTGCTCATCTACCGCTTCGATCCGAAGGCCGGGACACTGGAGCCGAACGACCCGCCGTTTGCCAAAATGGCCCCTGGCTCAGGCCCCCGACACTTTGCCTTTCACCCAAGCGGGCGTTTCGCCTACGTGATCAACGAGATGCTCTGCACGGTGACGGCCATGCGTTACGACCCGGCCACGGGTGCCCTGGAGCCGTTTCAGACGGTGGATACGCTTCCCCGGCCCCGCCAGCCCGGCGATAGCACTGCCGAGGTGCAAGTGCATCCTTCGGGGAAGTTTCTCTACGGGTCCAACCGCGGGCACGATAGCATTGTCATTTTCCGCATCGATCCGGACTCGGGTCGCTTGAGCCTGGTGGGCCACGAGCCCACCCAAGGGAAAATCCCCCGCAACTTCGGCATGGATCCCACCGGGCGGTGGCTCTTTGCCTGCAACCAGAACTCCGATACGGTGGTGGTGTTCCGCATCGACCAGCAAACCGGCCGCCTGCGTGCCACCGGCCAGGTGCTCCAGGTGCCAGTGCCCGTGTGCGTCAAGTGCGTGCCGGTGGTGCCGTAACATTGAGCCAGGACCGCTTTTCCGCCGGTGCTTGGAGATCGGCGGCAATCCTCGTGCAAGGAGCCTGCTTATGCCCAAGGTGGTCGTCACCCAGCCGCACCAGCTCTCGCAGGAAGAAGCCGCTTTGCGTGTAAAGGACCTGGCCACGCGGGCTACGGCCGCCTACCAGGGCCAGATCAAGGACCTGCAACAGCAGATGGAAGGCAACCGGGGCACGTTTTCGTTTTCGGTGATGGGGTTCAAAATCGCCGGGCAAGTGGACGTGGGGCCTGAGGAGGTGAAAGTGGAAGTGGACCTTCCCATCGCGGCCATGATGGTCAAGGGCCGCATCGAGGCCGAACTGAAAAAACACCTGGCCGAAGCCCTGCAGGGTTAAAAGCTCCGGTTACCCCCAGGACCAAAGCTCCCGGCGGTAGGCCCGGCGGAACGCTTCTCCCGCAAGCCCCGCCTGGCGGAGCATCGCCAGCACCTGCTGGTACTCTCGATCCTGGCCGGCGCTGTTCAAGCGGCGACGGCCGGGGCGGAGAACCACCTCGGGCCCTAGTAGCAGTTGCAGATGATCTTCGCCGGCGCGCAAAAGCACCTGCTCGGCTCCCACCTCCTGGAACGTGTAGCCCCAGAAGTGCAGCCGCCCCAGCAGGCAGCCCCAGCCCTGGGCAAGCTGCTGCCGCCGGGGCTCAGGTAGCGCCTTGGCGTTTTGCCGGCTCCATGCCGACCAGGGCACAAGCTGCGGCGGCCGGGGATAGAGCAGCACGGCAGCTTGCCCTCCCCGGGGCACGAACACCATCTCCGGCACCAGGCAAGGGATGCCTCGGGCGGCCAGGGCGTGTTGGGCCTGCCAGCGCCGCAGGGCCGGATGCCACCGCCAGCTGGTGCCAGGCAATCGGCACCACCACGGGGCCGGCACGCCCACACAACGCCAGCGATGGACCTCCGGCGGGATTTCACTGGGGGAGTCTTTTGCAACAAGTTGCTTTACCTCGCGGCGCAGCTCCTCCGGCACGCGACGCAGCGAGCCGAAGCGTCCGCAGGGAGAGTGTTCCCAGTGGAAATCCTTGTTGTTGCGCAGTGCCCGCTTGTCCCGGCGAGCAGCCACGCGGAGGCGATGCCGCACGGCTTGTTGCAAGATCTCAGCGGCCATCGCCGCCAAGGCACTTGATCCGGGCCGGCGGCGGCGGTGGCGAAGGTACTCGGCCCAAAACAACCGCACCCGCCCCCCGCTGCGGTGTTCCCACAGCGTGGCCAGCAGCACGGCCAGGTTGCGGGCGGCTTGTCGTGGGCCAAGTGGGGTGGAGAAGGACATGCTGGGCAGATCGATCAGCACCAGCCGGGGGTGTTCCACCGGGCCGGTCACGAGCAGGTTGTCCGGGTGGAAGTCGGCCAGTTGTACTCCCGCGTCGTGCATCTGGGCGCAGAGTCGGGCCAGGGCGGCCAGCAGCACCCGCAGTCGAGCCACGCGCTGCGGGGCAGGCAGCCGCTCCACTTGGGCCAGCACCTCGGAGAGCACCCGAGCCTGGGGCACCTCGCGCGTCACCAGCACGCTGTCCCCGGGAAGCGGGCCGGAGAAACTTTGCCCCCAGGCCACCGCCTCGGGCACCGGCAGGCCCAGCTGCCGGGCACGCTGCAGGTGGCGGAACTCCCGCCGGGCTGGGCTGCCTCGCAGCAGTTGCTGCACCCGCCGCAGGAGTCCGGCGGCCCGGTAGTGCTTTACATACACCGCCCCTTGCTCCCCCGGCACGCGAAACACGGAACGATGCACCCCGTGCTTGACTCGCTGACCCTGTCCCTGGGCCCAGCCAAGCAGCTCGGGCAGGGAAGTCAGCCGCGCAGCAGGAAACCCCTCCTGCTGCGGAGTTGGATACCAGGCAAGCCGCGGGCCGGACCGGTCGGCAAAAAGCCTCGCCTCGGCGGGAATAGCCATCCGTGCGCGTGTTTCCCTTGGCAGGGGGAGAGTGCGTTCCGGGGTGTTTTCTATTGGACGCCTTTGCGGGGATCGTACCCCAGCCGGGCGGCGCGTTCCAAGTCCGCTTTGGCTTCGTCGGTGCGTCCCAGGGCCTGCAAGATCAACCCCCGGTGATGCACCATCACGGCCAAATGGTGGTCCAGCTCTTGCAGCAGGGTGCGTCGGGCCTGTTGAGGAAGGTTTTTGCGCTTTTGGATCGCCCGGCGAAACGACTCCCGCCAGGGACGGAACAATTGCAATGCTCGCTGCATATCCGCCAGGGCTTCCTCGTGCCGCCCGAGCCGATAGAGCAAAAACGCCCGCGTGTCCAAATAGGCCGAAAGCTGCATCGGATCGGGGGAGTTGTGCCCCTGGATCATTTGCAGTGCCCGCTCCACCTCTTTCAAGCCCTGCTGGAGGTTCTGGTTGGCCAGGGCCCGGGCATAGGCCAGCGTGTTCCACGGCTCGGGATCGTCGTCGCGGGGCCAGTGGGCCAGGGCTTGCTCGGCGTCGGCCACGGCCAGATCATAGCGGCCCAGCCGCTGGTAGATGAGCATCCGCCCCAGATACGCCCGGGCAAACTGCGGAGCATGTTCGATCACCCGGGTGTAATCAGCCACGGCTCCCTGCAGGTCGTCGTTCTCGGCCCGGAGCCGGGCCCGAAACAGGTAATACCCCTGGCGGTTAGGGGTCCAGGTCAAGGCCCGGTCCACGTGCTCCAGGGCCTGGGCCAGCTGCCCCTGCTCGTAGCTGCGCAAGGCCAGACCCATGTGCCACCCGGCCACGATCCGCCGGTGAGCTACCAGCAGGAACACGCCGGCGGCCGCAAGCAGCGTCCAGAACAGGCGCCGGGCCAGCGCAGGGCGTGGCCGGGCCGGAGCCTCAGGCGACGGAGGCCCTGGGGGCGGGGAGTCCGACGGGGGAGAAGGTGGGGACGACACTGGTATTTGCTTCCGGAAAACGCGAGGACGTGGGATTGATTATCCGCCAAGTCTCTTTCCGAGCAAGCGCACCCCGGGCGGGAAGGCCCCTGGCCGGGCGGCTTATCCGTGCTGTGCTTCCCACTGCCGCACGGCTTGCACCAGCCGCTCTACGGCAGCCGGGTCCAGTGGCTCGCTCAGACGGCCCTGGCGGTGCAGCGCCGTGCCCACGATCACGCCCTGCACCCAGGGAAGCACCTCCGGCAACAGCTCCGCCCGCACGCCGCTTCCGGCCAACACGGGGACGCTCACCTGGCCGGACACCTGCTGGAGTTGGCCCGCATCCACCGTAGCCCCGGTGCGGGAGCCGGTTACGATCAAGCAATCGGCCCCGCCGCGGTGGACCAGCTCTTCCACCTCTTCTTCCAGCGGCCGAGGGGCCAGCGGGGCGGAGTGTTTCACGTCCACGTCGGCCCACAGGGCCACCTGCTCGGCCCCCAGCAGCTTGCGATAGCGAAGCACCTCCGCGGCGGTTCCTTCCACAATCCCTTGATCGGTGAGCCGGGCCCCGATCAGCACGTTGATGCGCACAAATTGGGCCTGGGCCGCGACGGCCACGGCCAGAGCGGCTTGGGCATCGTTGCGCAGTACGTTCACGCCCAGCACCAGACCCGTTTCCCGCTTCACCGCTGCGGCCACCACGCTCATGGCGGCCACGGTTTCCGGCCCCACGTGGCGCGCAAAGAACGGGGCATCGCCGTAGTTTTCCACGATCACCCCGTCGGCTCCTCCTCGGGCCAGCACCAGGGCGTCCTCCACGGCCCGCCGCAGCACGGGCTGGAACGGGCCCTGGTAGTCCGCAGCCCCAGGCAGCGGCGGCAGATGCACCACCCCCACCACGGCTTTCCGCCCTGGGGGGAACGGCCAGTGCGGGTTGTCCGTGGCTTGCATGCGCAGGCGTTTCGGCCAGAGGGGGGCAAACCCGTTGCGCTTGCACGCTGCAAGCGCCTTCCTCGGTTAGCTTACCACAATCGCCGAGGTTCCGCGCTGCCGCTGCGGCGCAAGACCCACCCCCGGCCCGTACCGCCGAAGCTCCCGCCCAGGTGTGCTAGCATCCGGGGGGAGTGAGCTTTGCCTGGCCTGCGAGCCGGGGCTAGGATGGGCCGCCTGAGGTTTGTCCCTTGTTCTTGAAACCCACACCATGCCCGGCTTGCCCGCGGAACATACCTGCCTCCCCGGCGGCGTGGAGGGCGAGTTTGCCCGGCGGCCACGCCTGGCTGCCCGGGCACTGGCCGCCCTGGGACGATCTGTCCACCACCTGGCACCAGGCCGCAGCGGGGTCCCCCCGTGGGAAGTCGTGCCCCGGGCCTGGAGCCTGCTGCGGGAGGGGCTGGGACCGCACTGGCCCCCGGCACTGTTGGCCTTGGCCGCCAAGGCGGCTTGCAGCTATGGACTGGGAGAGGTGGCCGCGCAGTGGGAGCGGTGGCGAGTGGGGGCCGCGGGGGCTCCTTCTTTCCGGCACCGGGAACCGGAAGCCGACCCGGTACTCCGCGCCCCGCTGGAAGCAACGCCCCCGGAGGGAGACCTCCTGGCTGCGGCCCGCTGGGCCTATGCCGCTTACCGGCAGGGCAACACCCCATGCTGGAAACAAGCCGACCGGCTGATGGACCACCTCCGCCGGGAAGTGCTGCGGCCCTTTGGCAAGCGCCTCGGCCCCGGGGAAGCGGAACCGCGCCTTTTGGAAACCTTGTGTTGGTTTTTGCTGGCGGCCCGGTGGGAAGTCTATCGGGCGTTTCAGCGCCGGGGGCCGATGGTCCCTCCGGCCCTGGCAGCCGACGACCCCCGCTGGCAACTGGTGCAGCAAGCCTGTCGCCGGGTGTGCCACCGCCTGGGACACGCTGCCCCGGCCGTGCTTGATGTGGGCTGCGGGCCCGGGCGATACCTGAACCGCCTGCGGCGCCACTTTCCCCGGGCGGAGCTGGTGGGCGTGGATCCCCTGGCCCGGGAAGGCACCTCCCCGGCCGGAGTCCACTTCGTCCGTGGCGAGGCGCTGCGGCTGCCTTTTGCCTCCGGGCAGTTTCACCTGGTGCTTTGCATCGAGACGCTGGAACACGCACTGCTGCCCGATCAGGCCTGCCGGGAGCTGCTGCGGGTGGTGCGTCCCGGCGGGATGGTGCTGGTGATCGACAAGCATGCCCGGTATCGGGCCGCCTCGGTCTGCCCTCCCTGGGAGCAGTGGTTTCAGCCCGAGGAGTTGCTGGAGCGACTGTGCCGCCACGGGGGCCGGGGCACGTGCGGGCCGGTGCCCTTTGCCGATCCGGTGCCGCGGCGTGTGTACTGGTTCTGGCAGGTGGAGCTTCCGCACCGGGCAGGAACCGGCGTGCGGCCTGCGCCGTGCGGCTTGCGTGGGTGGTTCCGCACTGCTACGAGAACAAAGAGCCAATTCTCGAAACGGCCAACCGCGCGCGTTAGCCCGCGGAGAACAACGGCGAGCCGGGAGCGTCAGCTCCCGGAGGGCGTGGAGGCGTGGGGGCTTGGGGGCGATGGCGAGCCGCTGGCGAATTGTTGAGCCTCCTGTCGGCTCGTGCTACAAAAGGGGTGCGTTTCCTGGAGCGTGTGGTTTCTTCTGCAACTTTTGAAACCTGAACCAACCGGCAAAGGAGTCCCCAACATGGCACGCCGACGCAGTGTTGTGGCCCCGGACTGGTGGGACTACACCACGCTGGACGAAGAGCTGCTGGCCGACGCGGCCCGACTCACCGCCGAAGACCTGGTGCAGCTCTCCCGGCCCGGCTTCCGCGTGGTGATGTTCGACACACTGGAGGAGTTCTACCTGGCCGAAGCGTTGGAGTACATCAACGCCTGGCGGCAAAGCACCGAGGACAACCCGGTGGGTATCTGCGGCCCGATCGGCCCCACCGAGCAACTGCCCCTGGTGGCCCGGCTGGTCAACGAGCTGGAGCTGGACGTGCGTAGCGCCCATTTCTGGGGCATGGACGAGTGGGTGCTGGACGGCAAAGAGGTTTCCACGGAGCATCCGCTTTCGTTCGAGCGGGCCGACCGCGAGCTTTGTTTCAACCGCATCGACCCCCGGCTGCGGATGCCCGAGGAACACCTGCACTTTCCCAAGGCCGACACCACCGAGTATAAAAAGTCCTGGGAACAGGTGCGCTGCGCGGTGATGCAAGGGGGACAGGGGGAGGTGAAGCACTGGGCGTTCAACGATCCGCCGCGGCGCGAGCCTCCCTGGGAAGACGAACCCCCGCCGCCGGAGGAGTATCGCAAGCTGGCCACCCGCGTGGTGGACCTGCACCCGATGACCGTGATCCAGAACGCCCGCACCAGCGGCGGCGGCTACGTGGCCGGAGTGCCCACCCAGGCCGTGACCGTCGGTCCGGTGGAAACCTGGAAGGCCGAAAAGGTGAGCATCTGGCAAGCCGGGATGCACGACAACCCTTTCGGCCAGCGGCTCACCGCGCTGATGATCTCCAAGGGAATTGCCGACACCTCCGTGCCCATGAGCCTGCTGGCCGATCACCCCAACGTGCAGTTCAACTACTACCGCGGGGGCTTGGGCAGCTGCGAAGTGGAGATGCACTAGGCCGGGAGAACCACCGCCATGTTCCAATGCCTTCTGCGATCGGTTGCTTGGACGGCGTGCTGGTGGCTTGCCGCCTCCGGTGCCCTGGCTCAGCAAGGGGCCACGGCCGAAAAATCCCAGAAACCGCAGACTGCGGAAAAAGCCTGGAAACTGGTCCGCAACGTGGTCTATGCCCAGCGCCCAAGCGGCGAGCTGAAAGCCGACTTGTTCTTGCAACAAGCCGCAGGTCCCCATCCGGCCGTGGTGGTCATTCACGGCGGGGCGTGGCGTACGGGGGTGAAGGAGCAGTTGCACTTCGTGGCCCGGCGGCTGGCCGACGCAGGCTTTGTGGCCATGTGCATCCAGTATCGCCTGGCCCCCAAGCACAAGTTCCCCGCCCAGGTGGAAGACTGCCAGGAGGCGGTCACCTGGCTGCGCAAGCACGCCGGCAAGTATCGCGTGGACCCGAACTGGATCGCCGCCTGGGGCTACTCGGCCGGGGCCCACCTGGCCACCCTGCTGGCGCTAAGCGCCCAGGGCGACCGCACCTGGCAACAAGAACGGAAAGGAGAAGCCGATACGGGACCGGCCCCGGCTCCCCAACCCCCTCCCCCTTGGCACCTGCAAGCGGCCGTGGGGGGCGGCACGCCGGCGGATTTGCGCACTTTCGATGCCGATCTGCGCATCCTGGTCTATTGGCTGGGGGCCACGCGGCGGCAGGACCCGCGCACTTACGACCTGGCCTCGCCCCGCTGGTGGGTCTCCCCGGACGATCCGCCGGTGTTCTTCTATCACGGCACCCAGGACCGCCTGGTGAACATCCAGCAGGTGCGGGACACGGTGGCCGCGATGAAAAAGCTGGGGCTGGAGGTCCAGTTGCTGGAGCTGCCCGAGCGAGGGCACATCGGCGCAGCACTGGACCCGCGGGGAATCGACGCCGGGCTGAAGTTTTTGCAACAGCAGTACCAGCAGTACCGCAAGCGGGGCTGAAAAAAGAGCTACTCCCCTTGCTTACCAGTGCACGTGCGGCACCACTTCCTGAAGTTCGGCCAGCTCCTCTTCGCTCAAGCCGGTACGATAAAGATACAGCGACTCCAGCCGGTGCATTCCGCGGAGAACCTGCCAGGCGTCGCGGTCCAGGGGCACCTGGTCCAGGATGAGCGCTTTGAGCCTCGGCAATCGGGCAATTGCCCTCAGCCCCCGCGCCCCGATGCGGCTGCCCACCAGGCGAAGCAGCTCCAGTTGCTCCAGTCCCGCCAGAGCCTGCACCCCCCGGTCGCTCACCCCGAGGGCACGCCCCGCGTTGAGCACCCGCAAGGCGGACAATCGCCCCACCGCCTCCAGCCCGCGGTCATCCAGCGGCAACTGCCCCAAGTAAAGCTCCTCCAGGTGGGGAAACCGCGCAAGCCACTCCCAGTCCGGCACGGTCTGCTCCGCGTAACGCCCCAGCCGCAGCAAGCGCACCTGTGGGAACTGGCCTTGGGCCAGGCGTTGCAGGTCTTGGGCCCGTAGCAGGCAGTCGGCCAGGTCCCACCGGGCTGCCTGCGTGCGGAGCAGCCGGGCGATCTGCGTTGCGGCATCCGAAACAGGCTGACTGGACTCCGAGGCTTGCCTGGGAGACGAAACCGATTCCACGCAGCCAAGCAGCATCACGGTTCCCAGCAACCATACGCTTTTGCCGTGCATGGACCAGGTTCCTTGGTGGCAGGGGAAGGGCCATTGCCAGCGTAACCGGGGCGAGGTTTTTTCTCCACCGAAGGGGAAGTCTTGGGGCTTGGGTCTTGCGGTGGTGCTTCCGCACCGGAGGGCGTGGAGGCATGGAGGCGTGGGGGCTTGGGGGATGGTGAGCCGCGGGCGTCAGCCCGCGGAGGAGCGTGCGCACGTCAGCGTCTGGGTCTTGGGGCGTGGGTCTTGGGTCTTGGGCGGGTGCTGCCGCACCGGAGCGAAAAGAGCGTCAACTTGCACAACCAAGAGCCCCCCGCGTCAGTGGGGGGAGACGGCGTGAACCGGCTTGCGGCGTGCGCCATGCGGCTTGCGCTGCCTGCGCCGGAGCTTCCGCTCCGAAGCAAGAATAAGCGCCGGTTCTTGCAATCGGCGAGCCGCCGACTTCAGTCGGCGGAGAACAGCCGACCGCGCGCCGTTTCGAGATTAACGCTTGTTCTTGCCGCGGAGCGAAAGCTCCGACGCAAAAACGCACGGTGCAAGCCGATACTGTCTCTCCCCGCACTCACGTGCGGGGCTCCTTCGTGGACTTACGGTGCGCGGCTCGCTGTTCAACCGCCGGCTCACGCCGGCGGCTCGCCACGCCCCCAAGCCCCCAAGCCTCCACGCCTCCCGCGGCTAAAGCCGTGGGCTCAAAGCCGCGGGCTCGCGGCCCTCCCCGAGCTGAAGCTGGGGGCTCGCCCGGTGTAGCAGCGCCAAATCGAGCGTCCCTCTGCTTGCCGGCGAAAAAGATACCGGACGTCAGCCCGCGGAAGAGAGCAGGCTATTTCTGCTGGTCGAAGACGGTCCAGACCGGCACGCCGCGGCGGATGCGCTCCAGGTACTCTTCCAGTTTTTTGCGCCGCTTTTGCTCCTGGAGCTTTTTGCGGATTTCGGCCTGGGCTTCCAGAAACGGAGTGCGGCCCGCGGGCCGACGCTCCAGCACCCGCACGATCAACAACTCCTTGTCCAGCTCCACGATGGGGCTCAACTGGCCCGGCGGCAGCGTGAACAGCAGGCGGTCCAACTGTTCGGAAGCCAGCGCCCCCTGGCTGATCCAGTCCCGCACGCCCCCCTGCTCGGAGGTGATCCCTTCGGAGTAGCGCTTGGCCATCTGCTCAAACGAAGCGCCGCGGAGCAACTGGTTGCCGATCCAGGCCAGCAGCCGCCAGGCTTGTTCGCGGGTGCGTTTTTCCCCGTAAGGGATGACGATCTCCTGCCATCGGACCTTGGCCGGGTACTCGTACTGTTTGGCGTGGGTCTGGTAGTAGTGGAGCATCTCGTCCAGCGTGATCTCCTCTTGGCCCAGTTGCCGCTGGATCCACTGGCCCACCATCACCTTTTGCGAAAAACGCCGCTTGGCCTGCTGAAGCGAGGAGCCACGGCTGCGAAGCTTCTCCACCAGTTCGGCCCGCGTCTTGGCCCCGTGCTCTTTCATCAACCGGGGGATCTGCACTTCCTCGAACCGCTCGTCGAGTTGCTGCTGGATGTGCTGTTGGGCCTCCTTGGGCAGATTGCGCTGGATATCCAGCAGAATGAGCTTAGCCTGGACTTCCCGCTGCACGAGCTGCTCCAGGATTTTTTGCCGGTACTGCTGGCGGACCTCCTTGGGCAAGTCTTCGGGGAGCTTGGCCAGGATTTCTTCCAGCTCCGGCAGCACGTCGCTGAGCAGCACCACGTGAGGCCCCACGGTGGCCAGGTACTGGTCGCGGAACACGGCACCGGCAGGCAGGCTTGCAGGCGGCTGCGGCGCAGGGGGGACAGCATGGGGAGGTGGGGACGGCTGGGGGCGAGGAGGTCCGCCCGGCTGCGGCCGAACCGGCGGTGCGGTTCCCGCCCCGGGAAACGGAGGCACCGCCGCTGCCGACCGGCCGACCGGCCCCGCCGGAGGAGCAAAGACCGGCCGCGGCACCCCCTGCGGCCCGGGGGCCGCAGGCATGGCAGCTTGCGCCCCACCCGGTACTTGTCCCGGCACGGCTCCCCTGGCCGGGATCACTCTCGTAGGTTGGTCGCTGGCCACCGCGGCGGCCCAAGGGGGGAAAGATTCTGCCCGGCGAAGCTGGAATGGGTCCTGCGGTGGTTGGGACTCTTTGCGCTTCCAGGGCCAGGAGAGCCACGACCACCAGGAACTTTTTTTCTCCTGGGCTGCGGCAGCGCCGGGGGCCGGCAAGCGGCCGCTTTGCCCGTGCGCAACAACAGGTGCCCAAAGCACCCCGGCTAAAAGCAGCAAGACGGGTCCCAGTTTGGCGGTGCGCACGGTGCGAAAAAGTCCTGGCAGCTTGGAATGGGAACTACGACGAGCAAACGCTTCCCACCCCGGGAGAAACCTCCTGCCTGAGCACCTGCCGGCAAGAGTTTTCCCAAGGGGGGCGGATTATAGGGAGGCCCGGCTCAGGGCCGCAACATCGCTTCGGCGGCGGCCAGAACCGCTTCCGGCTCTCCGGGCGGGAGGGAACCGGCGGCCCAGTACACGGTCCGCGGGTCCACCGCCCGACACCGCCGCCGGTCCCACTGCTGGCAGAACCGCCGGCAGGCGATGGCATCGACAAATTCGGCCACCAGGTCTTTTTGCTCCAGTCGAAGATGGACGATCTGCCAATTTCGCGCAAGCAGCCTCAACTGGATTAGCCGCAAGAAATGCCTCGCCGGAAGCGGCAAGGGGCCGAAGCGGTCCTCCAGCTCCGCAGTCAGCGACTGCAACGCTTGCTCGTCCGGCACCTGGCACAGCCGGCGATAAAGCTCCAGCTTCTGGGTGCGGTCGGGCACATAGTCCTCGGGCAGGAAGGCTTGCACCGGCAACTCCAGCCCCACTTCCAGCACCTCTCGGGGCGGCTCGCGCCGCAGCGCCCGCACGGCATCTTCCAGCAACTGGCAATACAGATGGTAGCCCACGGCCGAAATATGCCCGCTTTGCTCCTTGCCCAACAGGTTGCCCGCCCCGCGAATCTCCAAATCGCGCATGGCAATGTGGAACCCCGCCCCCAACTGGCTGAAGTGCTCGATGGCCTGAAGCCGCCTGCGTCCCTGGGGAGTGACGGCAATGCTAGGATCGACCAGCAGATAGCAATAGGCTTGGTGGTGATAGCGTCCCACCCGGCCGCGAAGCTGGTGCAGGTCGGCCAGTCCGAACCGTTGGGCCTGGTTGATGAAGATGGTGTTGGCCCGCGGAAAATCCAGCCCGCTCTCCACGATCGTGGTGCACACCAGCAGGTCCACCTCGCCTTGCAGGAAGCGGAGCATCACCTCTTCCAGCTCGTCCTCGGGCATCTGCGCATGGCCCACGGCGATCCGTGCCTCGGGCACGATCTGCTCCAGGCGATCGCGTACCTGGTAGATTTCCGCCACGCGGTTGTGCACGAAGAATATTTGCCCGTTGCGGTTCAGCTCCCGCAGCACGGCCTGGCGGATCAGCTCGGGCTGGAACCGGGCCAGGTGGGTCTGCACGGCGTGCCGGTCCTCCGGCGGCGTTTCCAGGTTGGAGATGTCCCGCAGCCCCACCAGGGCCATGTGCAGCGTGCGGGGGATGGGCGTGGCGCTCAAGGTGAGCACGTCCACGGTTTCGCAGGCCCGCTTCAGTCGCTCTTTCATCTCCACACCGAACCGCTGCTCTTCGTCGATCACCACCAGTCCCAACCGGGCAAACTCCACGTCCGGCTGGATCAGCCGGTGGGTGCCGATGACGATGTCCAGTTGCCCGCCCCGCAGTTGTTCCAGGATTTCCCGCTGTTGCTTGGCCGAACAGAAACGGCTGAGTCGGGCGATCCGCACCGGGTACTCGGCCATGCGGCTGGTGAAGGTGCGATAGTGCTGCTCGCACAACAAGGTGGTGGGCACGAGCACGGCCACCTGGTAGCCGTGATCCACGGCCCGAAACGCCGCCCGCATGGCGATCTCCGTCTTGCCAAAGCCCACATCGCCGCAGATGAGCCGGTCCATGGGCCGGGGGCGGCGCATGTCGCGGTGCACCTCCTGGATGGCCCGCTGCTGGTCCGGAGTCTCCACGTAGGGAAAGGCCGCCTCGAACTCCCGCAACCAGGGGCTTTCCATGTCGAAGGCCACTCCCGGCTGCACTTGCCGCCGGGCCTGGCGTTGGAGCATGTCCTGGGCCAGGTCCAGTGCGGCCTGCTGGGCCGCCTGGCGCTGCCGCTGCCAGGCTTTGCCGCCGTAGTGCGAAAGCCGCGGGCGGCGGGTGCCGGCCCCCACGTACTTCTGCACCAGGTGAATCTGCGAAACCGGCACCCGAAGCTGCACTCCCTCGGCAAACTCCAGCACCAGGTGCTCTTCCACCTGCTCCCGGCGGCGAATGGTCTCCACCCCGCAGAATCGGGCGATGCCGTGGGCCACGTGGACTACCAGGTCGCCTTCTTCCAGTTGGTGGAAGGAGTCGATAGGCCGCCCCCGGTGCCGTGTGCGTCGCCGGGGCAGCTCCACCCGCCGCAGAAGCTCCACCGCCCCCACCAGCGTCACCCGTTGCGGCCCGTAGCGAAAACCCCGTCGCAACTGGCCCACCACGCACTGCAAGTGTTCTTCCGGCCCGTGGTGATGGGGCCGAAGCAGCTCTTCCATCCGGTGGGCTTCGGCCGGGGTGTCGCACAGCACCACCAGGTGCTCCTCGGGGGCAAGGGCGGCCACCTGTTGCTGCACGAACTCCAACGACCCGCACATCGGCTCGGCCGCAGTAAAGGGCAACGCCACCGGCTCTTCCCCGGTAAATCCGGTGGCCAACTCCTCGGCCGTGGCCAGCGGGTGGGCTTGCAGTTGCCCAAACAGCCGCCGGGGACTTTCCAGTTGTTGCGGGTCGGCCGCTCGTTCCACCAGTGCCTCGGCCCGTTTGACCACCTCGGCCGCATCCCACACCAGCACCCAGGCCTCCGGGGGCAAGTAGGCCCCGACCAGAAACGCCTGCGGGGAAGTCGCCTCCGGCCCCTGTGGCTTGCCTTCCCCGAGGGCTTGCACCAGCGTCAGGTCGATCTGTTCCAGTTTTTCGATGCTGCGCTGCGTGTAGGGATCGAAACGGCGGATCGATTCCAGCTCGTCGTCAAACAGCTCCAGCCGCACCGGGTAGTCCCACTCGGGGGCAAAAAGATCAAAGATGCCCCCGCGGCGGGAGAATTCCCCGGGCAGCTCCACCGCCGGCTGGGCCTGAAAGCCGTGCTCCACGAGCCACTGGGCCAGTTGGTCCACGTCCAGCACCTGGCCGGTGCGGAGCAAGCGGGTATGCCGGGCAAGCTCCCCCGGGGCAGGCACCCCCTGGAGCAAGGCCCCCACCGGGGCCACGATCACCCGCGGCACCTCGCCCAGGTGGAAGCGCTTCAGCACCCGCAGGCGCTGGCCGGCCTCGGGGGCAGCCGCGGCAGAGAGCTCCTGCTGATTGGTCTCCAGCAGGGGAAACAGCGTGGCCTCTTGCCCAAACGCCTGAAGGTCTTGGCAGAAGTGTTCCGCCACCTCAGGAGTGGAAACCACCACCAAAAGCGGCGGCGAAGCCGCCTGGGCCAGCACCGCTGCCACCAGCGCGCAACTTGACCCTCCCACCCCCTCGAAGCTCACCGGCTCCCCGGAGCGGAGCCGGGTCAGTGCTTCCCGGACCGGCTCCAGTTGCGCCAGGTGGGCTTTCAAGGCGGCGGCAAGCGTCTCCCAACTTGTCGCGGTGG
>Ga0256839_1003147_pt1 | contig 17347 bp, 13 predicted proteins | sample 354166metaG_FD_185968 | JGI IMG/M metagenome (GOLD analysis project Ga0256839, IMG submission 185968) | Hydrothermal vent microbial communities from Mid Atlantic Ridge, Atlantic Ocean - 354-166 | ecosystem: Environmental > Aquatic > Marine > Hydrothermal vents | place: Atlantic Ocean: Mid... | reverse complement strand
CTCCAGGTTGCCTGCATCAATGGCAGCCAGTACCGTGGCAAAGAGTTCATCTTCTGCCAGTGTGCAGCCGGTCGCCCAACCTTCACAGATGATTATTTTGGAAGCCCTGTAAATATCCCCAGCCACAGGAATAAAACAGCCTTGTTTTCGGCCACCCGATAACAGTTTCTTGCCTCCATCCGGGGCAATGAATTGCAGACTGGCGATATTGCCGTCTATATCTACCACTGGCAGCGCCAGCACCCCCTTATGCAGCCTTGCACCGTGCGTCTGTATCGCTTTGCGGGTTAGGTAGGGATGGTTGTTCGGTGCTACTGTTGCAATCTTCCAGATGGTATTTGCTCTTATTGCAGCACTGTTCTGCTTGGCTTTCCGATCCTCTTTGGCCTGTGCCTTTGCTGCTTCTACCCTCCGGGTAAAAGCCGCCTGATCTGCTTGTGAAAAAGGTCTATCCCGTTTTGCCTGCCAGTTTTCAGATAAGCCAGTAGACCAGTCACCAAAACAGCCGCCTAAACCATCATCAAACAGCTTGCACCAGCCAGCAGTATTGCCTTTTGATTTGCCCATACCTGGAAAGCGGTGGAGTTTGCCCGGTTCAATAACATCAGGTGGTTCCAATCCACTGGATCGGATTGCATCATAGAATTGGGTTATTGAATTATTCATGGCCTGAATCACCTTTTTTATTGATCCACTCTGCCAAGCCAATTGGAACCCAACCCCATATAGCCAATGTAATAATTGCTGCTTTTATATGGGAAGAGATAGCGGTAAAATTGCTGGTGATAAAAGCAGTAATTGAGACCGCCTGGTGCCAGCCAGAGCGGTCTTTTGTTTTTGTAGGCATGATTGATCTCTCCCCGCTCAGCGTGCTGCCTTTCGGCTGGCCTCTATCTGCTGTTCCAGCCAATCCTGGATCTCTGACTCAATCCAGCCGACAGACCTCGCACCAAGCGATATAGGTCGGGGAAAACTGTCTTCTGAAATGCGTAGATAGATGGTAGAGCGAGAAAGGCCAGTTCGGGTTTTAACAGCGGGTAGTCTTAGTATGTTGTGCATAGTTCTCAAACCTCAGTAAACGATTTAGGAGTGTTCGAGACAGAATATGGCGTAGCAATTTTGGCGATACAAAGCCTCTGCCGGGGATGGCTAAACCTATAGAATCAAGCGCTTAGAAGCGAGATTGTTAGAGATAAAAGAGGGGTGGCGTAATGTAACTAGCTGAAATGCAGGAGGTTAATTTGGCGGAAATTTTTCGCCAAACTATTTAACCTTTCATGATTCTGATAATACGAGAAATAGTTGCGCCCTGGGCTATGGCAAGTTTGGATATTTGCTTTGCAACCCACTGATCAGTATGAAAACTAGATCGGGGATGTTTTTTGCGTATCTCCAGATAGGCTTGTTGAATGTCCTCATCTCTGGCCTGGGTGTTTAGCTTTCTGGCCTCTTGTTTTGCGGTTGATGATGAAGAAGGCTTCTTGTGATCTTTGGAAGCATTGCCAGCACAATATTGAAAACGCTCTCTATCAACCTGGAGGTTGCCATTATCAAAAAACAAAGCATCAATTAATGGAGTGATGTGGCCATTAATCTCTAACTCAAGTGAAGAGAGATTAAGTAATAGCCATTTTCGCCCATGACCGCCATCAATCATGCCAATACGGATATGATTGTTATCTCCTTGTTGTTCTATCTTGTTTTCAATTTTCAATAGTTTTGCCACTAACTTTGCCAGTTGCAAGGTAGTGATTCGCCACTGTTGTAATTGCTCAACTGGCACTTTAATTCGCCCAACTCTTCCCTGCATCTCTGGATCATCACACACCATAAAATAGCGGGTTGGTTTGTCTTCGTGTGTAATGGGAATAACATCCAGACAGCAGTGATCTTCACACTTCCAACACTCCATTGATTCGGCCTGGTGTGTGGAGCGTAAAAGACCACTATTTTTCAAGGTATCAACAGTGCCTTCAGGCCATCTTTGTGTGGTTTGCCACCCGACTACATAGGGTTCCCCAGCTACAAATCTAACACCTTCCAAAAGCTCCCTTAATACATCATCCAGAGTCATGCGCTGCTATCATCCTCTGGTTTGCGTTTTTCAATATTGGAAGCTGCCAATACCTTACGGATAACATCATCCTTTCCATCATGGTTAAGGTTGCAGTTATTCGGCAGAGTAATTCTCACCTCTTTATTATTTGTCGTCCTCCCTTGCACCTTTGGGTAGGTCACTTTTAGCACCACTTGGGTAATATCAAAAGGTGGTGGTTCTAACTCACTTAAAAGATCATGAACCGCATTTTGGTTTTTCTTGGTAGCTGCCTGCAAAGTGATTTTTCTATTTGCCCCATGTTTGAGTGTAAGGCGCAGTGAAGTAACAACGATATCTTCAATGCCTGTTTTATCTTTATCGAAGATAAAGTCAAAATCAGGTTCAGCAAGTGCAGATAGATCGTATATTTCCTTGTCTATTGTGCCATCCGGTAACGTATCAAGTTTAAGGATTGTTCTAGCAAATATGCCTCGTAGCTCCTCCACAGCATCGTAGTTTTTTGGAGCATAGATATCCAAATAGTGCTCTTCTTCTGAATAGACAAAAATAATCTCAAAAGCGGGGTGTGAAGCACGAGGCAGGAGCTGGTTTTGTTGCCACTCAATACCCAAACGCCCGTAATCCTCTGGATAGGCAAAGAAATACTCCTTACCGCTCCCCACATGCCGATATGGCTCTACTTTGCATCGACGCCCCTTCCCCTGTTTCTTGTAAAAGTAGCTACTGATGCCTTTTTCCAGTTGGTTAATATCTTCTAGTTCCACATGAGGCGAGCCTGGAGGGATACCGGGCAGCTTTCTCCAGGCACCACGGCCAATGTTTTCAGCATGAAGCAGTGAAGAGGCTGCCTCCCAATAATCAGGTTTATGCAGGAAAGCCCAGATTGATTTGGCATGAAGCCCGTCTATAGCGGTAATGCCTTCCAGAAAATCCTCATTTTCTTCAAAACTGGCTTCATTGATCAGTGCCAGAATGCCACCTTCACAGGCCAGAGCATTGATGTTCTGAAAATCAACCTCAATGGGTGCCAGGGTCTCTTCAGGCAGGTCGATAAATGCCTGGTAGAGCGTTTCTACGCCCTTTCTGCCTTTTTGCAGACTCCAGTCAACCTCCAGAGAAACCCTTTTTTCATCAAAATAGTGGGCTAATAGCTCATAAGGTGTTTTTCGGAAAAAATGCTGGGGTGAATATTGGTCTGCCATCCGTTAGCCTCCGGTAGTTTAGTTTTGCCTACCCCTTGGATTATACGGGATGTTACAGTACATCCACAGCAACCTGTTTGAGGGGAGACAATGGTCAGCGCCAAGACCACCACAATAACCTTTCGTATCGAACCAGAATTGAAAGAGGCGCTGCGTACCGCAGCCCAGCAGGAGCATCGCTCCATTGCCAATATGGTGGCGGTGCTGATACGGGACTATTGTGGGCGCAATGATATAACTATTCGAGATCAGCAGACCTCGGGAAAGGTCGACGATATATGAGCCAGACCGCGAAAAGCACCAATCAATACCAGAAAGGCATCCAGGATCTGAAGGGCATGTTTATTGAGGAGAATAACATCGTATTTGAAGATGGCTTACTCAGGCATACCCAATCTGTTGTCATTAGACAATGGAGTGTAAATTGCTTAGATGATCACGATCTAGACAGAGCTGAAAACCAAATCTTGCTAAAGAGCCGACGGGCATCGTATGGGGTTGATAATATTGTAATTGCACCAGGTTACTCAAACCCATAACGGGAAGTGTTTACATGGAATGTGTTGCCGTGAATAAAAAAGAGATTCTTTCAGAGGCAAATAAACTGGTCAGTAATGGTTTGCGCAAAGCAGCTATTGATTTGCTATTGGAGTATCTTGAATCCGACCCAAATTCATCACATGTACTCAGCACATTAGGGCGCGCATACCTTCTTGATCATCAGCCAGATAAAGCTGTTATCTGCCTAAAAAGATCTCTCGAGGTAACACAAAGCAAGAGCACCAAGAATAACAACCTCTCGATATATCAGTCCGATAATTTCTGCGATGATGACATCACTTTTGTTGAATCACAGGCCGAGAAGTTTTGCGAAGAAGATTATAGCTTGGAAGTTGACGAGCCTATCCAACCAACTGCGAATAAAGAGACACAAATAAGTTCAAATGACAGGTCATTGTTAAGCATTGGCTCTACAGAAACAGGGGGTATCAAATCTGAAGAGAAGAATCGGTTCCCACACCCTAAAAGTAATTCCTCGGTCGCAATCAAACCTTCGAGTTCAATCTTGGACGACGAGACTACTGAACAACCAGCCATTGATGAAAATCGCAGTACAGATTGGGTAGATGATGAGGGTTTTGCGCTCGTCGAAAATGAGCAGCTATTTTCGGATGAATTGTTCGAAGATGACAACGATGATCAAGATGAAGAGGCTCTTGATGAGTTAGCACCTACTTTCTTCCCCTCCCTGGAAGAAGAATCCGACGAACTAATCTGGGATGACTTTGAGGATCTGGATGAGTTTGATGAACTTGCCCACCAAGAAGCTGAAGAAGAGGTTCAGGACGATGGGAAAATTAGCCGAGAGGCTCGTGCGAGACAGATAGCAGTAGAAGTATTAGATAAGTCGGATTGGGAGCTAAAACACCTTTCATTGTTACAGCAAATATTTATCGAGAATGGATGGTCTGCGGCTCGAAGAGCAATTGAGCGAGAAATAGGTAAAGGTCTTTGGCCTGAAGAATTATCACTTGCTAGAAAAATAAGGCTATTTTGGTTGGGAAATGAACAGTGCTGGATGACATTTCAAAAAATAAAACACAATGCTCCGTTTCAGCAAGCCGACGCTGCCTATAAATGTATGAGTTGGCCAGAGTCACTTAGAATAATCAGATGTTTTCCATCATTGCCGGATATTGAGGAAATATACATGTTTATCGATGAAGTTTTTGATCATTGGTATAACAGTAAAAATTTAAGAAGAATCTTCCCCGCATTCTTCAAGTTCTTAAAATATCGTGTGGATTCCATGCGCCGAGCTCTACCTGATGAGACTGTATTTTCTTTCCTCTATTACGTGAATGCCAGTTCTGACGTTGATACTGATATGTTAAACAACTCTATTACCCCTGAAAGCCAGGAGATTTTGGAACTAGGTTTCCAGTTAAACCAATGGCCGCGATCACCAGAAAATAAAATGAAGATTATAAGGGAGTCGGACGAGTGAATATGAAAAGCAAGCAACTTTTACCAGTGAAACACTCGTGGGTTAAACAGATATTGTCAAACGGCAAGGATCGTTTCGGTCGTGTGGAAACTGCCATTGATAGAGGTGACACAGCTCAAGTTACAGTGAAATGGCAAGGCTCAAATGAAACTAGCACTGTTTCTCTATCTGATCTTCGCGGTGGTTTCAGACCACAGATGGAAGTACAAGACGTTCCTAATTCACGAACACGCAAGCCTTTGGGAGAAGGTGTAATTATAAAGACACGCACTCTTGGTGACAGAGATCAGGTGCTGGTGGATTTTTCGCAATTGGGTAAGCAGCTATGGTTGCCCTACGAGAATCTACGACAAATCAAGGGAACCAAACACCGATTTATATTGGGAGATAAAGGTCCTGAGGATAGTGCAGAACGCTTTAGGCTCAAATCTTTGGCCCATACCCTGGAGATGTGGAATGAGAACACCGGCTCACTTTCCCATCTTGATATTGACCCACTGCCTCACCAAATCCATTTGGTTCACCATATCCTGGCATCTGGAAATCTGAATTGGCTGATTGCGGATGATGTGGGTTTGGGTAAAACGATTGAGACAGGCATGTTACTCGCAGCTCTCAAACAAAGAGGAAGTCTGCGAAGGGTATTACTGGTTACGCCTGCCGGACTTACCAAGCAATGGCAGGATGAACTGAACAACAAATTTAGAATGGGCGAGTTTCAGATATACGGTGAGGATTTCCACATTAACGAGCCACGACATTGGAAGATGTATGATTATGTAATTGCTTCTATGGACCGACTTAAAAATGAGAATCATCTGGAATCACTTCAGCAGGCTGAGCCATGGGATCTTGTCGTATTCGATGAAGCCCACCGTCTCAGTCGCAGACAATATGGTCTAAAGTTGGATTCATCCCAACGATTCCAGTTAGCAGCTAACCTGCGTAGTAATACAGATGCCATAGTATTACTGAGCGGCACCCCCCACCAGGGTATGCAGGATAAATTCCAGGCACTACTGGAGTTATTGCGCCCGGAGCGTAAAGACGAGATAACCACCCTGGCACTGAACCCTGAAATCATTGGCGAAATGGTCTTCCGCAATAACAAATCCGATGTGACCGATGCAGAGGGTAATTTTATCTTCAAAGGCAAAACCACCAAGGCAATCCGGGTGCATGTTTCGGAAGCGGTACTGGAATTTGACAAAAGCCTGCAACACTACCTGAAACAGGGCTATGCTGCGGGTGCCGCGCTGGGTTTCAGAGGCAACGCCATCGGCTTTGTTATGACGGTTTACAGAAAGCTCGCTGCTTCCAGCGTGGTGGCTATTCACAATGCCCTGCTTAATCGTCGTGCCAGGCTGGAGGGGGAGGCGAATAACGGCTACACCATTAATGAGCTGGATGAAAAAGATCAGCGATTCTTCGGTGAGTGGGAAGAGCAGTTGAGAACCGAAGCCAAAGAATTCTTTGAGGGTGAACTTGAGTTGCTGGATGAGCTGATTGGCGATGTAGAGCAACTCAGAACGGATGACCGGAAAATTCAGCTTTTCATGGAAAAACTGATCGACACTATATTGGCAAATAATGAAAATGAAAAAGTATTGATCTTCACCGAGTACCGAACTACCCAAAATTACCTTAAAGAAAAACTTGAATCACGGTTCGGTCAAAATCGTGTGGAGCTGATCAACGGCTCCATGCCCCATCAACGCCGCCGGGAAGCTATTGCCAGTTTTGAGGAGGATGCCCAGTTCCTGATCTCCACTGAGGCGGGTGGCGAAGGCATTAATTTGCAGCGCAAGTGCCACATTATGGTCAACTACGATCTGCCATGGAATCCCATGCGTCTCGTCCAGCGTATAGGCCGACTCTATCGTTACGGCCAACAAAAGCGCGTCGTTGTGTTCAATGTTCACTCCCCGGATACTGCTGATGAGCAGATCATTGATCTGATGTACACCCGTATCGATCAGGTTGTGAGTGATATGGCCGGGGTCAGCAGCGAGTTTAATGAACAGATGCAGGACGATATTCTGGGAGAAATTGCCGACCTGATGGATGTGAGCAAGATTTTGGCAGAAGCCACAGTTGCAGGCATCCACCGTACACAGGAACGCATAGACGAAGCGCTGGCCAGAGCCAAGGCGGCAACCGCCAAACAGCGAGAGCTGTTTGAACACGCAGCCAGCTTTGACCCGGACGAAACTCGTCATGAGCTGCGAATCAGCCAGGAGCACGGCGCCGCCTTTGTGCAGGGCATGTTCCAGCAGTTGGATATAGAAGTTGTGGATACCACGCATAACGAGCTGCTCTGGCATATTCGCTTGCCGGAGCCAGTGCAACAGGAGCTGGGCGTCACCAGAAGCCGTTACGAAGTCACTTTGGATCGTATCCTCGCTATCAACCGGCCTGGCACGCACATGCTGGATCTGGACTCCTTCCTGATGCAGTACCTGATCCGCAAGGCGAAAAGCTACGACTTCATGGGGCTTAGTGCCGTCATTCAGTCAGATAATCTGGATGGGGCTGTTATCCTGACTAGCCTGCTGCGCTGGCAGAATGATCAGGGCCAACGCATGCGACAGGAGTATACAGCTTACGAAATTGCAGCCGATGGCCAGGTTACCGTCAATCCGCAAACCTTCAGTGAATGGCTGAAGCAACCGGCACAGACAGGGGATGTTAATATCGATCGTGAACAGAACAAATCATGGTTTGAAGCAACAGAAGCAGCAGCAGATCAACGGCTGGCTGAGGTCAGCAACCAACATCTACACCCGGAAAACAACCAATGGGTTTCTGGTGCCTGGTTGGAGCAGGAATAACATAATGAAAGATTTACCCAAAGACTCCGAAATTCTTCTCTATCGCAGCAAGGATGGTGACGTAAAGATTGATGTTCTGGCACAGGACGAGACTCTCTGGCTGACCCAAAAGCGCATGGCCGAGCTGTTTGGCGTTCAGCGGCCAACTATCACCAAGCACCTGAAGAATATATATGAAAACAAAGAGTTAGAAGAGGATTCAGTATGTTCCATTTTGGAACATACTGCCACTGACGGCAAAACCTATCGCACCCAATACTACAGCCTGGATGCCATCATCGCCGTGGGCTACCGGGTCAACTCAATTCAGGCTACCCAGTTCCGCATCTGGGCCACTCAGACCCTGAAAGAGTTCATCATCAAAGGTTTTTCCATCGATAGCGAACGCCTGAAAAATGGTGGTCACTTCGGCAAAGACTATTTTGATGAACTGCTGGAAAGAATCCGGGAGATTCGGGCCTCAGAGCGCCGTTTCTATCAGAAAATTACCGATATATACGCTCAGTGCTCGGCAGACTATGACTCGGCAGCAGAATTTACCCAAACCTTTTATGCCACGGTGCAAAACAAGCTGCATTGGGCCATCCACGGCATGACAGCGGCAGAGGTGATAAAACAGCGAGTCAACAAAAACCAGCCACACATGGGCTTGACCACATGGAAAAACGCACCCGAAGGGAAAATCCTGAAAACCGATGTAGGCGTTGCGAAAAATTATTTGAGGGAACAAGAGCTGGATGAACTCAACCACATTGTTGTCATGTATCTCGATTATGCCGAGCTACAGGCCAAAAAACAGCGTTTAATGAAAATGGCAGATTGGGTGGAAAAGCTGGATGCCTTTCTGCGCTTTAATGATTACGAAGTCCTGGACAACCCCGGCAATGTTTCTGCACAGGTCGCCAAAGCCCTGGCGGAAAAAGAATATAAGAAATTTCGCATTGAGCAGGATCAACAGCACAAATCAGATTTTGACAAGCTGATTGAGCAATCAAAAACCTTGAGTAAAACCAAAAAGAATCAGGACTAAGACATGGCCGCAAGAAAAAACAAGCAAGGCAACGACAAGGCGCAGCAATCCAATACCTATACCCATGAGCAGAAGGCAGTACAGCGACCGGACGTAGGGGTGCAACCGGAATTTGATGCCCGCAAGCCAGCCAAAAAATATTGCTACGACTCGTCCCTGGCGCCCGAATTGTGCTGGGATGAAAATGCCGAACGGGAGATGGCCGAGTGGTTGTTGAATTTGATTGCAGAGGCAGCGGATAAAGGCGAACAAACGGTCTTTGCCTCAGCGCAGCAATGGCAAGGCAGCGATGAGGTGTTTGCCTCGATTGCCGAGTGCGTCGCCCGGCTCAAGAGTTTGACCCAACCCTTTCTCAACTGGACCGGCAAGGCGGAACGCCGGCAGATTGCAGTACCGACCATCCCGCTGTTTGTCCATGAACGCCACTCCACGCAGGCTATTCTGGAGACGCTGGAAAGCTATAAGGCGCTGGGTACTACGCTGGATCTATTTGGCGATCCCGGTCTGGATATTAGCGACAAGCTGGATGCCTACGAACACAAAGGCCCCTGGACCAACCGCATGGTGCTGGGAGATTCTCTGCAAGTGATGAACTCCCTGCTGGAGTATGAGGGGCTGGGTGGTCAGGTGCAGATGATCTATATGGATCCGCCCTATGGGGTGAAATTTGGCTCTAATTTTCAGCCCTTTGTGCGTAAGCGGGATGTGAAGCATGGCAGGGATGAAGAGATGATCCGTGAGCCTGAGATGGTGAAGGCTTATCGGGATACCTGGGAATTGGGGATTCACTCCTACCTCACCTACCTGCGCGACCGGCTGCTGCTGGCGCGGGAGCTGCTGACCGAGAGTGGCAGTATCTTTGTGCAGATTTCGGATGAGAATTTGCATCATGTGCGGGAACTTATGGATGAGATATTTGGCAGAGAAAATTTTATTAGTGTAATTACCTTTCGCAAAAAAACGATGCAATTTGGTTCGAAGCACTTAGAAGGAATGAGTGATTTTTTACTATTTTACGGAAAAAGAGGGCAGAATCTAAAATACAGACACTTATTTTTGAAACAGAATATAGAAGGTATTCCAAATTGGGTCTATGTTCAGCTTCCCGACGGAACTGAACGAAAAATGACCAAAGATGAAAGAAATAATCACTCATTATTGCCAGAGGGATCGAAGGTTTTTCGACCGGTACTCATGAGGCCTTCTGGCTTCTCTGACAGTATGGTTTATGAGGTTGAGTTTAGAGGTAATGTATATAAGCCCGCTAAGGGTGGCTGCTGGTCCACCACGAAAGACGGGATGAATAAACTAATAACTAATAACAGGGTTTTTGCTGCAGGAGATAATTTGTATTACAAGCTTTTTCATGAAGACTATCCCGTCAGCACCCTAACAAACTTGTGGTCTGACATGTCTGGCCCAAAAGACATTATCTACGCAGTCCAAACGCTAAACACCGTTATCCAAAGATGTATACTCATGACAACCGATCCTGGTGACTTGGTTCTCGACCCCACCTGTGGTTCTGGCACCACCGCCTATGTGTCTGAGCAATGGGGTCGCCGTTGGATTACCTGCGACACCTCCCGCGTGCCCTTGGCCCTGGCCCGTCAACGCCTGCTCACCGCCACCTTCCCCTGGTATGAACTGAAGGAGCCACAACGCGGCCCGGCGGGTAGCTTCGTCTACAAGCGCAAACAGAACCGCAAGGGCGAAGAGGTGGGCGGACTGGTGCCACACATTACCCTCAAATCCATCGCCAACACCGAAGAGCCGGAGACGGTCACCCTGGTGGATAAGCCGGAGGTGAACAAAAAGGTCACTCGTGTTTGCGGTTCCTTCACCGTAGAAGCCACCATCCAGGCCGCTGGCTCCATGCTGGAAGAGCAGAATGCCCTCCAGGAGACTGCGGCGGCCTACGAGAATCCCCGCACCTATCTGGATCGCATGATCGAGGTATTGCGCCAGAGTAAAACCCTGCACCTCCCTGGTAACAAATCGCTGGAACTGGAGCAGGTACGGCCTCTGGCGGCGGAAGACCATGAGTATTTACATGCCGAAGCAATGGAAAAGAATGGTGAGTCTCGACGCATTGCGGTGATGTTCGGCCCGCAGGATGGAGCCATTGATTCTAGTGCCGTGCTGGAGGCTGCCCGCGAAGCCTGGTTCAGCAAATTTGATGCGCTCTATATCTTCGGTTTTGCCATCCAGGCCAAGGCGCGTGAGCTGGTTTCTGACCGGGGTAAACTGAAACTGCCCTGCACCTATGTGGCCGTCACTCCTGATGTAGTGATGTCCGATCTACTCAAGACCAGCAAGTCTTCAGAAATATTTTCCATCACCGGCCTGCCGGATGTGGCCTTCAAACCCAATGGGGACAAGGCGCACAATGGCGATCCCCTCTATCAGGTGGAACTGTTGGGGCTGGACATCTTCCGCCCCCATGACATGGAAACAGAATCCATCCATGCCGAAAACCTGCCTTGCTGGATGCTGGATACAGACTACAACGGCATGGTGTTTATGGCCCGCCAGGTCTTCTTCCCCAAAACATTGGCCTGGAGCAATCTGCAGAAATCACTCAAGGCAAAATTTGATGATTCTGTGTGGGATCATCTTGCAGGCACTACCTCTGAATCGTTCGTGCTGGGTCAACACCAGCGCATTGCGGTGAAGGTGATTGATGAGCGGGGCAATGAGTTGATGGTGGTCCGTGAAGCGGAGGAGGTTTGAGTATGAGTCCGCAAACTTCCTCACCCGTCGCCCCCAATGAGGTCGAGTCACCCATCATCAATTCACCCTTTGCCGAACCTGCCCAACATTGGCAGATTGAGAAAGGAAAACAGCCGATACAGGCCACCGGCAGGCGACCTGCAAGTTATTATTACCGGGTCCCTGAGAGCAGTGGCCGGGGGCGTAAGAACAAGAAACAGCTGAGCCTGGAAGGCGATTTAGGCATCGGTCAGCAGGAAGACCTGCCACTGGTGAACTGGTTGCGTAACCGCACGAAGGAGTGGCGTGACGGCAAACTGACCGGTATTCCCTATGATGGGGCATCCAGTATCACCAAAGAGCTGCTGGTTTTATGGAAGGGTGACAGTTCACTGCGAAAACAGCGCCTCTTCTTTGCCCAGATTGAGGCGGTCGAGACGATCATCTTTTTGGTGGAAGCCAACGCTATCTACCACAAGGGGATGCCGCATATAGAAGTTGATGAACCTGGTGAAAACGCAAAGCAGGCCGGGTTTAAGGCATTTACCCGCTATGCCTGCAAGATGGCGACGGGGACGGGCAAAACCACAGTGATGGGTATGCTTTCGGCCTGGTCGATTCTGAATCGTGTTGCAGCGCCGACCGATGATCGTTTTTCAGATACCATCCTCATCGTCTGCCCTAATGTCACCATTCGGGAGCGACTCCAGGAACTTGATCCCGCCCACGGCGACAACAGCCTCTACCGTACCCGACAGCTGGTGCCGCCACATCGCATGGAAGAGCTGCGCCGGGGTGAGGTGATGATTGCCAACTGGCATCGGTTGGCAAAGAAGGAGTCCAGCAGTGTTAATGGGACATCGGCAAAAGTCGTAAAAACCGGTGAGGCCACGGAGATAGTAAAGAATGCAGGAAAGGCTAATGAGTCGGTCGAAGTAAAGTATTTTGAGTCTGACCAAGCCTGGTTTAAACGTATTCGCCAGGAACTGGGGTCAGGAAAAGGTCGCAGCCCGCATTGGCTTATTTTTAATGATGAATCGCATCATGCCTATCGCCGTGGTGACAGCAATAATTTTGTTGATCTGGAAGAAGATGCCTCTTTAGCCAAAAAGAATGCTAGAGAAGCGACGATCTGGATTGAAGGTCTGGATCGCATCAACAAGCTGGCTGGTGGCCGAAAGAAAGGGATTAAATATTGCTTCGACCTTTCCGCTACCCCGTTTTACATCCAAGGTTCGGGCAATGAAGTGGGCAAACCGTTCCCCTGGGTTGTCTCCGATTTTGGTTTGCTGGATGCCATTGAATCCGGGCTGGTCAAGATTCCTCAACTGCCAACACGCGATATTACCGGAGCCGAAGAGGCCAGTTACTTTAATGTATGGCGGTGGATTGAATCGATGGCAGAAAAGGATGGTCTGGGAAAGAAAATCAATCCTCAGATCGTAATGACCTATGCGTCTGCCCCCATTACGACATTGGCGCAGGATTGGCACAAGCGTTTTCAGCAGTGGAAACAGGACAGCAAGGATGAAATACACCCGGTGCCTCCGGTATTTATCGTAGTCTGCCGTGACACCAAGGTGGCTGCAGAGGTCTATAACTGGTTAGGCTATAACGAAGGTGGTTATGGCCAGGCACCGGAATGGTTTCGTAATCAAACGGGTAATGAGGTCACTGTTCGTGTTGATTCCAAGGTGGTAGAAGACCTGGAGGAAGGCGGCAGTAAAGATGAAACCCGACGTCTACGTTTTATTCTCGATACCATTGGTAAAAAATCCTGGCCGGGTGACAAGGTGCCAGAAGAATGGTCAGAGCTGGTTCGCAAAAATAACGAAAAGGCCGAGGCTGATGACAATGATGGCAGTTATAAATGGATTGATGAACGTATCCCTCCGGGCAGGAATATCCGCTGCATCGTCTCTGTAGCCATGCTGACCGAAGGATGGGATGCCAACACCGTGACCCATATCGTCGGTCTGCGTCCTTTCGGTTCTCAGTTGTTGTGTGAGCAGGTCGTTGGCCGCGCGCTACGCCGTCGTAGTTATGCCTTGAATGAAGAGACCGATCAGTTTGAAGAAGAGACCGCCAAAGTATTTGGCGTGCCTTTTGAACTGGTACCGTTCAAAGTTTCTAAGCCAAAAGATAGTAAGCCGCCAAAAGAACCCAGCCATATTTTCAGTGACCCAGATAAGGAACAATATGAAATTGAGTTCCCTCTAGTAGAAGGCTACTACAGCCCACAAACCTTTGAGGTAAGTATTGTCTGGGATCAGGTCTCACAGTTGACAATTGATCCTATGAGCATACCTGATCAAACCGAGATGAATTCGATGACAGCCCCGGAAGGAGCGCTCGCTGTTTACGGGCCTGGACAAAATCCTATTTTGACTCTGGCTGGTTGGCGCGAACAATTTCGTGATCAGCAAGTAGCCTTTGTTCTCGCAAGAGAGGTTTGTAATAGATGGGAAAAAGAACAAGGATTGGCCGCTGACGATACTAAAGATGCCGTACCTATTCAGGCTCTGTTTCCTAAGGTTGCCTTTGCAGCAAAACGGTTTGTTCGAGAAAAGATTATCTGCAAAGGTACTGCTCAACCATGCGATGTGCTTTGGGTTGGAACGTATCAGCAAAAAGCGGTAGATATTCTATTTGAAGCTATCCGCAAGGGTGGATTGACTGAGAGTCGGGAACTACCACGTATCCCAAAGGGATCGGCGGGACGTGGAAGCACCCGCTATGTTGACTACCACACGACAAAAGATATTTACCCCGTTAATCATTGTCATTTGAATGCCATGGTGGCAGACACGAAGAAGTGGGAGCAAAGTACTGGTTTTGCATTGGATGCCCATCCTGGTGTCATCAAATGGGTTAAGAACGAACATATGGGGTTTGTAATTCCGTATCGAAAAAATGGTGTCCCGGCGCGTTATATTCCTGACTTTATTGCCGTACTCGATATTGGACTGACACTGGTGATTGAAACCAAAGGTCAATATGGTGATGACGCTGACCTAAAGGCCAAGGCTGCAGAACGATGGGTGAATGCAGTGAATGAAGAAGGCACAATGGGATTGTGGCGCTATGTGTTGGTAAAAGATCCATCAGCGTTGCCTAATATTCTGAACGATTATGCGCTCGCAAAATGGGATAGTGATCAGCTCGAAATGAGACAGTAACCGTGTTTTTAACGGAGCAATTGTATTCAGGCAGGAGTTGTCTATAGAGATATTTTTGATCATTGTTTGACCGCCCGTCACGCCGCTTGCATGCTACGCGGCAAGTGTCGCGCCGGGCTAGGCCGTGCCAAGTTCGAGCCCGCCAGACTGCCTCCGCAAGCTCCGGCAGACTGGCTCCGTGGCTTCGTTTGAATGCAGTCCCCTTCGTTCCCGCCCGCCCTCCGCCACTGCGCCCTTCGCCCCAAACAACGGGGCCAAGGGCTTGCGGCTCCGCAGCGGGCTATACTGTGCCAAGTTTCACCACCGCCGGATGCTCCGTAAACTACGCAACCGGCTCTGTGCCACTGTTCGAGCGGGTCACCCTTCGTTGCCGCTTGCGCAGGGCCACTGGCAGGCTCGGCTGACGCCCAGCCTGCCGCGCCCCCGCACGGCGCTGGTCTTTCCCGCCCACCATTGTTTTCGGCTTCGGTAAAGGTTCGATGCTGCCTGCCCAGCCAAAGTCGGTGGTCGGCAAATGAACATAATGCGGAATTATGCGCAACGCAAAAACCGCGCTGTTCGCTTCGCCGCATAATTAGCATTATGTGTAAATTGCCTCCGCTTTATTTGATCCCCCGCCCGCCAACCCGTCCGCCCCCAAGGGGCTCCCTGGTGCTGTAATCATGCTTTCTTGGCAAAATAACCCACTACAATATTTTCATGACTTTCAGAGGCCAGTAGGAGTGAAAGCCGGTCTCCGAGTAGCCGCCATGCTTCTTGCTGTTCTCCTTTGAGTTCATGGCGCTGATAGATGCGTTTCAGTTTGTTCTGTTCAACATGATTTAGGCAGCGTTCAATCACTTCACCCATGACACCCAATTCACCCATCATGGTTGCACCTGTGCGGCGTAGGTCGTGAGGTGTCCAGGCACCACCTGACAGAAGCAGTGTGCCGGTTGCCATGGTGCGGTTTGCGAGCGGTTCACTTCTTACCCGGTCTTTGATCTGTTTGGTGATGGATTTTAGGTTGATATGGCTTTCTCCATTACGGGCAGGCAGGCACCAGTTAGAATCTTTGGTGATGGCGTGCATTGCCTGGAATTGCTCTTTGGCAAAATCAGAAAGAAAGATAGTGTGATCTTTTGTATTCTTGCTGTTGCCAGCAGGTATAAACCATTCGCCATCATCCAGGTTGATATTCGTCCAGCGGGCTTGTGACAGTTCACCCACCCGGCAGCAGGTGGAGAGCATGATCCAGATTGCCAGTTCAGTGGTGCGTAACAGGTTGGCGGCGGGGAGCTGCCTGTTTAGCGCTATGATCTCTTCTTCTGAGAGATACCGATCCCGCTCTTTCTGCCGCCCGCCGATTTTCTCTTTAGTGAGTCCTGCCAGTGGGTGGACATCAACCCATTCCCGTGCAATGGCAAAGTTGAAGAATTGGCGCAGATCACCAAATAGGTGGTTGGCCATCACCCGCGCCCCTCTTTCAACCACATTATCAAGAATGTCTATCAGCATGGCGCGCTTAATATCTACAAGCGCCACATCCCCCAGAGTTGGCAGGATGTCTTTATTAATGGCCCGCATGGCTTCCATACCGCTATCTTTACGCCGGGATAGCTCCAGTTTTTCCCATTGGGCTATGGCATCGGAGAAAGTGCGCCGGGTGGCAGCCTCAAGGGCAAGGCGTTCTAGCTCCTGTTGCTGCTTTTCAAGCTCCTGGGCCTGATCAAGTTTACTCTGTAGCTTTTCCGCCTTGCGGGTCTCGATGGGATCAATGCCTTTTGATAGGCCGGTCTTTATTTCCCGGTGGATGGCGCGAATCTCAGCAAGGGACTTATTTGGCCACTGCTCCACCTTTGCTGTGCGGGATTTCTTTCCACTGCGGTATTTGTATTCAAACTGGATAGTGATTTTTCCAGCCCGATCCTTCCGCACACGCCCTCGGAGGCCACCTCCATCAGTAAGGATGGAACCTACATCCTTTTCGGCAATTGCCTTCAATTTAGCGGTTGTCAGTTGCTCTGTTGCCATGCTCTACCCCCTCTGTGTGTGGGTGCAGACGCTTCCTGCACCCACACTGCACCTACAAATTAATCGGCTTTTATAGGATTATAGTGGACTAGTCAAGACAATGGAATGCAGAAAATAGCGCAAATACAATAAGATAAGACTGTGTTTTGGATGTGGCAGGATTGTGCTGGATTATGGGTCACCTAACTACGAACCAGGGGGTCGGAGGTTCGAATCCTTCCGGGCGCGCCATTTAAGCTTTACAAATCAAGCGGTTACGACGCAGGTCGAACCGCTTTTTTGTTTCTCATTTCCGGACTGTGCTAGATTTGTG
>Ga0256839_1003146_pt1 | contig 17348 bp, 15 predicted proteins | sample 354166metaG_FD_185968 | JGI IMG/M metagenome (GOLD analysis project Ga0256839, IMG submission 185968) | Hydrothermal vent microbial communities from Mid Atlantic Ridge, Atlantic Ocean - 354-166 | ecosystem: Environmental > Aquatic > Marine > Hydrothermal vents | place: Atlantic Ocean: Mid... | reverse complement strand
TAGGCCTCGAGATACGTCAGAGCAAGCAGGGCCTGATCGTAAAGCATCTTCTCGAAGTGGGGGAGCTTCCACTCGCGGTCCGTGGAATAGCGGTGGAACCCGAAGCCGAGCTGGTCGAAGATCCCGCCCGCCCGCATCTTCCGGAGCGTGTGGGTGACTTGGGAGAGGGCTTCCTCCCTCTGGTGGGGGAAGCGGTCCGCGTAGCGCAGCAGGAAACGGAGATAGGAGGGCATGGGGAACTTGGGGGCCGTGCCGAAGCCCCCGTGTGTCTCGTCGAATCGGGAGCGGAGCTCCTCGTACGCTCGGCGGAGGAGTTCTTCGTCTTCGCCCGGCGTGCTCCCCTCCGGCTCCGGGGCGAGGGGATCGGCCAGCCGTTGGAGGACGCGGACCGCCTTCTCCGAGGGGCGCAGGAGCTCCTCGCGGTGATGGGCCCAAAGATCCCGGACGCGTTCCGTGAGTTCCTTGAGGCCCATCCGCCCGAAGCGGCTCTCCTTGGGGAGGTACGTCGCGGCGAAGAAGGGCTTCCGGTCGGGGGTCAGCAGGATCGTGAGGGGCCAGCCCCCCTGACCCGTCATCAGCTGGCAGACCGCCATGTAGACGGCGTCGATGTCGGGTCGCTCCTCGCGGTCCACCTTGATGCAGACGAACGTCTCGTTGAGCAAGCGGGCGACCTCGGGGTCCTCGAAGGACTCGCGCTCCATGACGTGGCACCAGTGACAGGTGGCGTACCCGATGGAGAGGAAGACGGGCTTGTCCTCCTCTTGGGCCCTGCGGAAGGCCTCCTCGCCCCAGGGCCACCAGTCCACGGGGTTGTGGGCGTGCTGCAGCAGATAGGGGCTCTTCTCGCGGATGAGACGATTGGGTTTCACGGTCTCCTTTGGGCTCATCCCGATTCTTGCCGAAGTGAGGCGACGCCACCGACTTCCGCGCCCCACTCCTCGATTGATTCCCACTCCCTCGTGGGCTTAGTATTAAGCCTAAGCATACCACGCGGAGGCTGCTATGGGAAATCGATCGCAGGCGGCTCGGCGGGTGGAAGAGGCCCTGCACGAGCGGGGCTTCGAGATCGAGGTTCAAGAGCTATCCCAGAGCACGCGCACGGCCCAAGAGGCCGCGGAGGCCGTCGGCGTGACCGTAGGGCAGATCGACCGTCTTCCGCACCACGCCCGCACAGCTCCGGGAGATGACCCGGGGCGAGGTCGCCGATCTCAAGGAGTGATCCCCAGACTTCAGACCCCAGACCCCAGAACTCAAAGCTCAAAGCTTAGAGTTCGAGGAACTCCACCGTGTCTTCGGCGAGGTCTACCACGCAGACCGTCCCCGTGTTGTGCGCGCCCGGGTTGATCACCCGGGTCTTCCCCACGCGCTCATCGCGGGGGTGGTGGGTGTGGCCGTGGAAGACGTAATCGAGGTCCTGGCGCCAGAGGTACTCCTTAAGCCGGGAGGGGTCGTCGCCGTGGCAGAGCGCGATCCTCTTGCCCGCCTGTTCGCCCTCCCAGCTGCGGCCATAGAACCCGAACCGGGGTCCGGGGATCTCCTCGAGGGCCCGGCGGATCGCGTCGGGGTGGACGTCCATGTTGCCCTGGGCGAGGTAGAGTTCCCAGCCCTCGAAGAGGGGGATCATCTCCGGGGAGGTGAGGTCCCCGCAGTGGAAGACCACGGAGATCCCCCGCTCGCGGAACGCCCGGAGCGCCTTCTCGATGAACTCCTTCCGGTCGTGCGAGTCGCTCATCACGCCGATGCGCATCTCCCCTATAATAGCCGTGGGACTCCCGAATGCCATGGACACCCGAGGTCTGCCGAAGATCATCGCAGGCGGAGCGCGCGTTCTCGGGAAGAACGCGATTTTGCTCCTCATGGGGATATGGGCCCTCGGCACGCTCACCTTCCTCCTCGTCGTCCTGTCGGGCCGCGACCTCGAGACCGTGTACACGAGCGGCCTGCCGCCCGGGGCCCGCGAGGAGGCCAAGCGCGCCCTGACGCTGGAGCGGCCCTCCGTCGTTTCGAGCTATGGGGCGTATTGGGTCCACCTCCTCACGGGGAGGTGGGGCTTCTCCGCCATCTACTATCCCCGCACGGTCCTTGGGCTGCTGGGCGAGCGCTTGCCCCGCTCGCTGCTCCTGCTGGGGGTAGCGCTGTTCGCCGCCCTGGGGGTCAGCCGCATCCTTTCATGGCTCATGGGCCATCGACGCTCGGGCCTTGCGGTCGCCTCGCGCTTCGGGACGCTGGCGCTGGCCACCCTGCCCCTTCCCTTGGCCGTGCTGCTCCCGGCATATGGACTCGCCCATCGGCTGGGATGGGTCTCCTTTGGCCAGACCCTCGATCCCATGCTATGGCGCAACCATCCCGGTGCGAACCTCAACGATGTGCTCCTGGGCCTCGCCGCCGCCCTTGCCTTGGGGTTCATCGCAGGAGCATGCGCTTTTGCATGGGCAAAGCGGAAGTTGCCCCCACCCTGGGCGGTCCTTTGGGGAGGAGGGGCCCTCGCTTTAGGGGGCACCCTGAGCCTGATCGCGATCCTGGGGGAGAGACTCCCCCTGGGACTTGACCTGCTTCGGCATCTCGTCCTCCCCGGGCTTACGCTCACCGTCTACGCCGGTGCTTGGCACGCGCTCCTGCTGCGGAGCGACTTCCTTCCGCAGCGGCTTGGGCTTGGGGCGGAGAGAAGGGAACCAAGAGCCGGTGCGGAGAGTCTCGGTCCCTGGGCCGTTTACCTCTCGTTGGTCCTGGCGCTGCTCCCGGCGGTGGAGACGACGTACCACTGGCTCGGGCTCGGACCGCTGCTCACCCGCGCGCTCCTCGCCGCCGACCTTCCCCTCCTTCAAGGGCTGAGCTTCGTCCTCGTTAGCCTGTTGGCCCTTGGGGTTCTCGCGCGCAAGACGGTCAAGGACCTGCGCTTCCTAAGGCCGTCCCATCCCCTCCTCGCTCCCGTCGAGGACGGCGGATCCTCTAGGGAGCGATACCTGCGCGCCGCCTACAAGATCGGCCTCTTGGGGCTTCTTGGGTTCGTCCTGGCGGCGGGAATCCACCCCTGGCTATTGGAGACGGTTTGGGACCCGAAGATCTACGATCCCCGGCAGGGGACGGACCCCCGGTTCCCGGCGCCCGCGCCGCCGTCCCCGGAGCACCCGTTGGGCACGGACCGCGGCGGGCGGGACGTGCTCTCCGGGCTCATGAGCTGGGTGCGCTCCACCCTCTTCTCCGCCGTTCCGCAGGGGATGGGAGCAGCCCTCCTCGGTTTGGGCTTCGCAGCCCTCCTCCGGCTCCGGGAACGGGAACGAGGAGGTCGAAGAGCGCTCCTGAGCCTGGCGGCTCGAAGCTCGATCCTGCTCGGCTACGCCCCTTTGGCTCTGCCCTTCCTCTTTCTGGGGTTGACGGCGGTAGTGAGGTGGCCGCTGCCGTTCTGGACCCGGTCGGTTCTCCTGGGGCTCCCGTGGGCCTTTCACGTCCTCCGCTCCCCCCTGCGTCCTGGAGGCCGGGCTCGATCCCGGTTTCGATCTCGATACGCGGCCCTCCTGGGAGCCGCGATCTGCTACGGGACGGGGACGATCCTCCTGCGCCCGACCCTCCTTTTCCGAGGGGTCTCCCTTGAGCCCTGGCTCATCCAAGCCCCGTTTCGAGAGGGATGGCTCTTCTGGCCCGAGATCCTCGTGCGGTGGTTCCTCCCCTTCTCGATCTTCTCCTTGGGATGGGCCCTCCGGCTGTGGGCTCAAGGGAATCGGGACGGGGGCGAGGGGGCCCCGGCTGGGTCCCCTTAACGCTCTGGACGTTGCCCTCCTCGGCTGTCGCTGCTATAGTGCTGTGGCAAGACAGCCTCCGGGTTGAGGCTGGCTGAAGAAACCCCATGGCTCATCGACGCGGACCGACGACCCGGCTCATCGTCATCGTGAACCCCATCGCGGGGCGGGGGCGAACCCAAAAGCAGCTGCCGGCCCTGAAAGCCCTCCTGCGAGCCCGAGGCATCCCCTTTGAGCTGGAGCTCACCGCCGGACCCGGGGACGCCGTGCGCCTGGCCCAAAAAGCGGCTCGAGGCGGGGCGCAGACGGTCGTGGCCGTGGGCGGAGACGGGACCGTCCACGAGGTCGCCAACGGGCTCCTCGCCCACGGCGGACCCCACACCCACAAGACGGCCCTAGGGGTGATCCCCACCGGCAGCGGGAACGACTTCTGCAAGGCGATCGGCGTCCCCTTGGACCGGGAAGGTGCCGTTCGGGTCCTCCTTCAGGGGCGGTCCCGCCTCGTGGACGTCTGTCAGATGGGGGAACGCTTCATCGTGAACGGGTTGGGCATCGGGCTCGACGGGGCCGTCTCCCATCGCTACCGGCGGATGAGGCGACTGCGGGGCGAGCTGGGGTACCTGTGGAGCGCCGTCCACGAGGCCCTTATGTTCCGAGCCTTTCCTGCGGAGATCCGGACCCCCGATTGGGGCTATCGGGGCCCGGTGCTCTTTACGGGGCTCTCGAACGGCCCCTACCACGGGGGGGACTTCCGCCTGGCGCCCACCGCCCGGGTGGACGACGGCGAGCTCGACGTCCACGTCGTGCGCGACATCCCCCCCATAAAGCGGTGGGTGCAGATCCCCAAGGTGCGTCGGGGGGATCACCTAGGGCTTCCGGAGTTCCTGCTCCGGCGGGCCCCTTGGGTGGAGTTCCGGTTGGAGAAGAGGGTTCCCGCGCATAGGGACGGCGAGCCCTTCTGGTTGGAGCCGGGCCGCTATCGCGTGGAAGTCCTCCCCAAGGCCCTGCGGGTGATCGCCCCGCAGGAGGACGCGGAACGATGAACGCAACGAGCCCGGAGCGAAGGATTCTCGAGCTGCTGGCGTTCCTCTACGGACCCCAGGAGGCGAACCGGGTGGGGAGCGCGCTCTGCGAGAAGCTCGAGACGTTCCGTCGAGAAGGCGCAAGACGAATCGCCCCATCCCCGGAGGGGCTCCCGAGCGAGCGGGAGGCGTTCCTGATCGCCTACGGGGACCAGCTGAGGGTCCCTAAACAGGTGCCTTTACGCGCACTCAAGGGCTTTTTGGACCGCTGGATCGGGGATGCGATCCCGGGGCTGCACCTCCTGCCGTTCTTCCCCTACTCGTCGGACGACGGCTTCGCCGTTATAGACTATAAAAGCGTCCATCCCCGGTTGGGGAGCTGGGCGGACGTCGAGGCTCTGGCCCGAAGCCGCACCCTCATGGTCGACGTGGTGCTCAACCACGTCTCGAGCCGCCACCCCTGGGTCGAGGCCTTCCGGCGGGGCGAGCGCCCCTATCGCGACTACTTCCTCGTCGTCGATCCCCATACGGATCTCTCCGGGATCGTCCGCCCGCGGGCTACCCCGCTGCTCACCCCCCTCGACACCGCGGGCGGCACCCGGCACCTCTGGACGACGTTCGGACCCGACCAGATCGACCTCAACTACCGAAACCCGCAGGTGCTGCTGGAGATGCTCGACGTGATGCTCCTCTACGTCGCCCGGGGGGCACGGGTGCTGCGCCTGGACGCCGTGGCGTATCTCTGGAAGGAGCCCGGCACCCCCTGCGTGCACCGGCCGCAGACCCACGCGCTGGTGAAGCTCTTCCGCGCCGTGCTCGACCTCGTCGCCCCCGGCGTGCGCTTGATCACGGAGACGAACGTGCCCCACCGCGAGAACGTCTCGTACTTCGGGGAGGGCGACGAGGCCCATCTCGTGTACAACTTCGCGCTTCCGCCCCTGGTGCTGCACGCTTTCCATACGGGCTGTGCCCACCGACTGACCCAATGGACCCAAACGCTGTGGGAGGGCATTCCCCAAGGCTGCACGTTCTTGAACTTCTTGGCCTCGCACGACGGGATCGGGCTGCTGCCCGTCCAGAAAATCCTTCCCGATCGCGAGATCGAGGAGCTCGTTCGACGCACGCAGGAGCACGGCGGGCTCGTCTCCTACCGGACCGGACCCAAGGGGATGCAGGAGCCCTACGAGCTGAACATCACCTACTACGACGCGCTGAACGATCCGAACGACCCGGACGACGAACGCGACGTACGGCGCTTCTTGGCCACCCACGCCCTGATGCTCTCGCTGGCGGGCGTGCCCGCCCTGTACTTCCACAGTCTGGTGGCATCGCGCAACTGCCGCCGCTGCGTGGAGGAGACGGGCCATCCGCGCGCGATCCACCGCGAAAGAATCCCGCTAAGCAGGTTGGAGGCCGAGCTGAACGCGGAAGGGTCGAGGCGGGCGCGGGTCTTTCGGGGGCTGCTCCGGCTGCTGAACAGACGACGGGCGCACCCCGCGTTTCACCCCCTCGGGAAGCAGCGCGTCCTGGATGTCGACGGCGACGGCGAAGGCGGGGGGGACGTCTTCGCGCTGGTGCGGGAGGCCCCCGACGGCTCCGAGGCCCTGCTTGCGCTCGTCGACGTCTCGGGGCGCTCCCGAACCCTGAGGATCCCGGCAAATGGGCTGCCTTCCCACGCCGTGGTCTGGCGGGACGCGCTCGGAGACGAGGGCGAGGCGTTTCGCGTACAAGACGGCGCGCTGCGCGTCCCGCTGGAGGGCTACCAAGCGCGCTGGCTCCTCCCCGGTGCCCCCGGTGTCCCCGGTGCCCGCGCTTCTTCCCGGTCCGAAGGGTAAGGCCGCGGGGGGAAGACCTCGGCCAGGGCCTCGAGCACCGTCTCCCACGAGACGCTCCCGGAGGGCCGGCGGAGCGGGGGCTGCTGCTCCAGCTGGAGGAAGCGCTCCGGGGTCGCCGCCCGGGGCGCGTCTCGGCGGCAGAGGTCGGGCGAGCCGTTGGCGAAGCGCCCCTGGACGTTCGTCGTCCCGCAGAGGGTGTCGGGAAAACCCGCCGCGTTGCAGCTGCCCGCTTGGAGCCCGTGTGGGCTCAGCCGCGCGTCCAGGGCGTCCGCCAGACGGTTGGCCAGGCTTCCCGGACCTCGGTCCTGGGGGGTGCCGTTGCTGACGATTGCCGTGTAGGGGAACGCCGACGAGAAGCCGTGGAGCGACAGGGCCACGAGCTGGGGATCGGCGCGCAGCAGCTCCTCGTGAAAGACCTCGAAGAACGTCTTGTCGAAGTGGGCCACGTCCGAGATGCGATAGGGGTTCCCGTCTAAGAAGGTCCCATCGCAGGGGCTGTACTCCGTCTCGTTCGCGTTGCGATGGGTGCCCGCCAGCGAGAGGGCCGCCGCCCGGAGGCGCAAAAACAGGAAGATCCCCTCGCCGCGCGTCTCCCGATCGTAGAGGGGATGGGGCACCTGGAGGTGGAGCGCGCGGAGCCCTCGGGGGGTATAAACGTACGTGCCTCGACCCTTGAGGGGCCGTCCCCCCGCATCTCGGCGCTCGACGAGTACGAAGTACGTCCGCGCCGTCCCCGCGTAGCGGAAGCGCACCAGGTCGTAGTCGACCCGGGAGGCGAGCGCGGCGGCGCGGGCCGGACGCCCCTGCACCAAGGCGGCCACGGCCTGCCGCCACACGGCCAGCTCCGCCTCCGTCGGCGGGACGAACGCGTACGAGCCCCGACCGGGGATGGGGATCTCGTGGAGATACGCCTCTAGATCCCCCGAGCGGGGGAGGAGGGGCGCAAAGGCGCACGACGCGAGCGCAAGAAGGGGGATCGCTACCCCTACAAGGAGGAACGCACGCGACCTTCGGGCGTCCGGAGCCATCGAAGCGACCTCCTGCAGTCAAGTCAAGGGAATTGGGGCTTTGTATAATGCAAGGCGGACGGAGTTGTCAAGTTTCGCCCTGCGCGCGCAGGGCACCGGGACGATGGGCGTTAAACTCCTGCTGGACACGGACATCGGGACGGACATCGACGACGCGGTCTGCTTGGCTTATTTGCTCGCCCATCCCGACTGCGAGCTCCTCGGGATCACGACCGTGACGGGCGAGGCGGAGAAGCGGGCGCGGATCGCGAGCGCCCTCTGCCGCGTCGCGCAGAAAGACGTCCCGATCTACCCCGGCGCGGAAACCCCCTTGCTGATCCCCCAGAAGCAGACGCGCGCCCCGCAGGCGGAAGCCCTTGCGAAGTGGACCCATCGAAGGGCGTTTCCCAAGGGCGAGGCCGTCGAGTTCCTGAGACGGACGATTCGGGAGCACCCCGGGGAGGCGGTGCTGCTCGCGATCGGACCGCTCACCAACGTCGCCCTGCTCTTTAAAGCGGACCCGGAGGTTCCCCGAATGCTGAAGGCCCTGGTGCAGATGTGCGGCGTCTACGAGCGCTTCCCGCCCGGAAGGCTTACGGAGTGGAACGCCAAGGGCGACCCGCACGCCACCGCCGTCGTGCTCCGCGCCCGAGTCCCCACCCACCGCTTGGTGGGGCTGGACGTCACCGCTCGGGTACGCTTGAGCGCCCCGGAGGTGCGGGAGCGCTTCGCGAAGAGCGAGCTTTTAAGATGCGTGCTCGATCTGGCGGAGGTCTGGTTCCGGGAGCGGGACGAGATCGTCTTTCACGACCCGCTGGCTGCCGCCACGATCTTCCGGCCTGAGCTGTGCGAATTCCAGCGGGGACACGTGGAGGTCGAGCTGCAGAGCGAGAGGCTGCGGGGCTTCACCCACTGGAGGCCGGATCCGCAGGGTCCTCACGAGGTCGCCCTCCGAGTCGACGAGGAGGGCTTCTTCGAGCACTTCTTCGGGGTGTTTGAAGGATCATGATACGATGGCTCAGGAAGGCGCGAAGATGAGCACGATCAATTGGGGTGGACAAGCTTAGGGGCGTCAGGCCCCCGCGCTATCGCCTTCGCGTCGGGGATTAGCACATTCTATACCCCGTAGACGATCAAGCTCGGGAGGACCACGTTTATCGCATTAGGCATCGCCGTGAGATTTATCGTTCGGACCGGAAGGCGACTTCGGCTGAACGTAGAGGTAGCGCTTAATGTCCTTAAGGGAGGTCTTCTCAAAGGGCTGATCGACGATGATGACGTCCTGCTCGCTCTTGATGCGCTTGTAGTGGGCGAGGTTCTCGTTGTGCTTGCGGATCTCCTCCCAGATCAGGCGACGGACCTCCTCCTTAGACAGGGACTTCCCGATGGTCTCCCAGTTCGGGTAGACGAGAGCCTGGATCACTTCCATCCCCTTGCGGCGGCCCGACCGCACCAGGATCTCCTCGATGTACGGGCTGTGGGAGAGCTCCCACTCGATCTCCTCGGGGTAGACGTTCTTGCCTGTGTCGAGCACGATGACGCTCTTGCAGCGGCCCTTGATGTAGACCCAGCCGTCCTCGTCGATGTAGGCAAGATCCCCCGTGTGGAGCCAGCCCTCCTCGTCGAGGACCTCGCGGGTGCGCTCCGGGTTCTTGTAGTAGCCGCGCATGACGTTCGGCCCGCGCGCTAAGAGCTCCCCGATCCCCTCCTCGTTGGGGTTCAAAAGCCGCAATTCGACGTTGGGCAGGGGAGGTCCCACCGAGCCGGGCTTGTCGTTGAAGGGAGTGCTGAACGTCAGGACGGGGCTCGCCTCGGTCATCCCGTAGCCCTCGATCATCCCCACGCCCAGCCGCCGGAACCCCTGGATGACGTGGGGCGAGAGCGGGGCGCTCCCCGAGGCGAAGAAGCGCAGCCTCCCTCCGGCCATCTTGCGTTTGAGCTGCCAACCGATCAGGCGGGGAGCTACCCGGCTTACGAGGCTGCGCATCCGGCTCTCCTCGATCGCTTGGATGACGCGATCGTACATCGCGTGGTAGAGCTTGGGGACGGCCACGAGGATGGTCGCCCGGTAGCGCTTCATGATCTCCGCCAGATTGGCGTAGTCGTTCGTCCACACGAGGAGCGCGCCCACGCGGAGGGCCGCCAGCAGCGCGATCAGGCCGAAGCTGTGGTTCCACGGGGCGATGGATACGACGACGTCTTCCTCGGTCACCCGGAGTCGGTGAAGGACCCCCTCGATGTTGGAGGTGAGGTTCTCGTGGGCCAGCATCACCGCCTTGGCGTCCCCCGTCGTCCCCGAGGTGCACAGCAGAAACGCCAGATCTTGGGGGGAGACCTCCCGCAGCGGCGGGGTCTTGTCGCTGAGGAATTCCTCCCAGGCGAGGACGCGCTTGGGCCTCTTCTCCACGGGGTCGAGGACGACGACGAACTGCAGGGTGGCCAAGCCCTCTACCCGGTCGACGAGATCCCCGGAGACGATCGCTGCCACGGAGTCCGTTTGGGTGAGCAGTCGGTGGATCTCGGCCGTCTGGAGCATGGGATCCAGGGGGACGGCAATCGCCCCGGCTTTATGGATCCCCAAGGTGGTGGCGATCCACTCCGGACGAGGACGGGAGAGGATTGCCACCTTGTCTTCCGGACGGATACCTCGTTGGGCCAGCCCGGCAGCCACTCGGTCCGAGAGCTCTTGGAGATCTCGGTAGCGGATCTCGGCGTATTCGCCTACAAGACCGGCTCTCGCCCCTTCCGGGGGAGGGGTAGCGACGGCCCGCTGGTCCCCGTGTCGGCGGGCCGATCTCTCCAAGACTTCCAGGATCGTGGGGTACGAGGGACTCACCCCCCGGTCCGCATTGGGCATGCTCATGTTCGAAGTGCTCCCCTTCCCTTCCCTTCGCTCTACTTCCCTCAAGCGGGTCCCCGGGAGCGCTCGCTCAAGAGTAGGTCTCCTCCTCAAGGGGCCACGTGCGGTCTCGCAGGTATTTTTCCGCCTCCAGTGCGGCGATGCAGCCGTCGGAAGCCGCTACGACGGCTTGGGCGTACTCCCCGGAGAAGGTCCGCACGTCCCCGACGCCGTAGACGCCCGGGACACGGGTGCGCATCCGGCGATCCGTGAGGAGGTAGCCGTGTTCGTCCATCTCCAGCTTGCCCTGTAAGAACTCCGTGGCCGGCTTGTGCCCGATGTTCACGAAGACTCCGGCGATGTCGTCCATCTCGAGGAGCTCGCCCGTGTCCCGCCGGCGCAGGACCACGCCCTCTACCTTCTCCTCCCCCTTGAGCGCAACGACCTCGGTGTTCCAGAGGAACCGGATCTTGGGGTGGTGGAGGACTCGGTCGATGAGGGTTTTATCCTTGGCCTTGAACCGCTGGGGATCGTCCTCCGGGTGGCGGACGACGATGCGCACCTCGTCGGCGAACTTCGCCAAGAACAGGGCCTCCGTGAAGCCGGAGTCCCCGGCCCCTACCTCCAGGAGCTTCTTGCCTCGGAAGAAGTAGCCATCGCAGACGGCGCAATACGAGAGCCCACGGCCCTTGAGGCGGTCGGCTCCCTGGGCCGGAAGTTCCACGGGTCCTGCCCCCGTAGCGAGGATGACCACCGGGGCCTCGTAGCGGTTCTCGGCGGTGATCACCCGATGATCCTCCCCTTGCCCGCCCCACTCGACGTCGACGGCCTCCTCGAGGACGATGTGGGTCCCAAAGCGCTCCGCCTGCCGCTTGGTGCGCTCCATGAGTTCCGGTCCTGTGATGGGCTCGTCGAAGCCGGGATAGTTCTCAACGTCGGTGGTGTCGTTCAGTTGTCCTCCGGGGATTTCCTTGTCGAGGAGCAGGGTCTTCCGGTTGGCCCGCGACGCGTAGATGGCCGCGGTCAATCCGGCCGGGCCGCCACCTATGATGATCACCTCGTACCGTTCGCTCATGGGGATCTGCCTCCTCCCTCAGGGATCGGCCGTGGTCGCTGAGGACGCGCACGCGTAGGAGTCCCTAAAGTCACAACGGATCCGTCGAGTCGAGCCATCATAGCGGAGATGAGGAAGGGCGTCAAAGGCAGCCCGGTGCTCCCTCCGGCGGAGTCGCGGGAGCGACTCCGCTAGAACTTGATGTCCTCGTACTTCCAAGCCTCCAAGTAACGCCTCTGGGATTCCCTGAGACTGTCGATCTCGATGCCCAACGTCTCCAGCTTGATCTCCGCCACCCGGCGGTCCACCTCGTCCGGCACGGGATACACCTTGGGCTCCAGCTCCCCGCGATGCTCCAGGAGATGAAGGGCGGCCATGAACTGCATCGCGAACGTCTGGTCCATCACCTCCACGGGGTGACCCATCGACGTAGGGGCCGTGAGGTTCACCAGCCGCCCTTCGGCGATCACGTGGATGCGTCGTCCATCTGCGAGAGTGTACTCCGTGACCCCGGGACGGACCTCCCGCTCGGAAGCGGCCAGCTCCCTCAAATCGTTGAGGGAGATCTCCACGTTGAAGTGGCCCGAATTAGCCAACACGGCCCCATCCTTCATCTTCTCGAAGTGCTCCTTGCGGATGACGTCGCGGTTTCCCGTGGCGGTGAGGAAGAAGTCGCCCAACGGCGCGGCCTTCTCCATCGACATGACCTCGAAGCCCTCCATGTGGGCCTGCAGGGCTTTCCGGGGGTCCACCTCGGTGACGATCACTTTGGCCCCCAGGCTGCGCAGCTTGCGGGCCAGGCCCCGCCCGCAGTAGCCAAAGCCTGCTACGACGATCCGTTTCCCTGCCACGAGCAGATTCGTGACGACCATGAAGTTCGAGATGGAAGATTCGCCCGTCCCGTGGACGTTGTCGAACAGATGCTTCATGGGCGTGTCGTTGACGGCGTAGGCGGGGAACTTCAAGATGCCCTGCTTCTGCATCGCCTCCAGGCGGTGCACCCCGGTGGTCGTCTGCTCGCAGGTCCCGATCACTTTCTCCGCAAGCTCGGGACGCTTGGCATACATGCGGGCCGTGAGCTCCGCCGCGTCGTCGATGATGAGATCCGGCTCGTGCTCTAGGACTTTCAGCTGGATCTCCTCGAACTCCTCGTCGCTGAGCCCCCGCTTGGCGTGACCCGTGATGTTGGGTTGCTCGTTGAGGGCAGCCACGACGTCGTCTTGGGTGCTCATGGGTTCGCTGCCCGTGAACACCACGTGGGCTCCGGCGGCGGCCAGCGTCTCGATGAGCACTCCCGTTTTGGCCTCCAAGTGGGAGCAGACGGCCACCGTTAGGCCCTGAAAGGGCTTCTTTTCACCGTAGAGTTCGCGCAATCGGGCGTGGATCGGCATGTGTTGCCGGGCCCAGTCGAGCTTCTTGCGGCCCAGTTCGAGATCAGGTTCCTTGTTTGCCATAGGGATCAAGCTCTCCTTTTGGTGATGAATTCTCAAGAAACGTTATGCAGATTCCAACACTTCGTCGGAGACAACGACGTACTCCGCAACCGCTTGGGACGGGGGGATCTCTAGGCCGTCCTCCCGAAGGCCGCGCAGATGGAGGGCAATGGCTTCGTACATGTTGCGCTCCGCTTCCTCACGGGTCTTGCCGGTGGCTACACATCCCGGAAGGTCCGGCGAGTACGCCGAATAGTTGCCCTCAGCCTTCTCGATTACGGTTAAGAACCGGTGGATCATGTTCCCCTCCGTGACTCCTTTAGGCTTGCCTGCTTTAAGATACTGTGGAGCGTACCCGGAGCCAAATCGTCGTTGGGGTGCCCGGCAAGCGTCACCCGCCCCGGCTTGGTGATGGCTTCCCTTAGTGTGGACAAGATACCACCATCTGCCTCGATCAGCTTGATGACCTCTCGTACCTTCACCGCGCCTGCTGCGTTGGCAGGAGCTCCGCCGTAAAGCGCACCCGCTGTACGTAGCGGTTCCCTACCCAGAGGCGGAACTCGTACTCCCCCGGCTCGGGGATGGGGATCGCGGAGAACGAGATCGCGAACTCCACGGGCTTATGGCGGTCTTGGACGTGGAGCTTCCCCGTGGCCTGCGCCAGCACGGACTCATCCTTGACTTTGACGTACTCCACCTTCACCTCGTGCTCGCCCACCGCGTCGTACATCCGCGCGTAGAGGGCCACGGGCTTGTGCTCCGTGGGGAACTTCGAGACCCAGATGCGATCGAAGATGCCCACCACGGTCTTCTTCTTCGTGGCCGCGTCCGTGATCACCTGGTCACACAACAAGAACGCCAGGGGAATGGGGGGAAGGGTTTCCCCTTCTGGGGGGCGAAGTTCATCTCCTTCCGTATGCGACGCCATGCTCCTCTCCTCCCCGACAGTGTGGTGGCATTGTATGCCGTGCGGGCGAAGAAAACCACCTCGCTCGACTTGCCGGTTGCTGCGCAAGGGGATACCCTTTTTGTGGCAAGAAGGGGGAGTTCACGATGGTGCGAGCCCGGGATCTGGTGACGTTCTCCTCCGACGCGACGTTCGCGGTGGATCCGGACCTCCGCGTGATCGCCTGGAACGAAAGGGCGGAGGAGCTTTTGGGATATCGGGAAGGGGAGGTGCAAGGGCGCCCTTGCTGGGATGTCCTACAGGGGCTTCTCCCCGACGGACGGCCCCTTTGCACTCCCGAATGTCAGGCGAAGCTCTGCTTCAGCTGCTGCCAGGCGTACGGGGTGCGCTGCTGCTTAGGCCGCCATCGTGAGGGGTACTGGATCAAGCTCGGATTAAGCAGCATCGCAATCCCCCACGATGAGGAGGTCGCTGCCGTCATCTTCCTAAGGCCCTTCGAGGAGGGTGTCGAAGGCGAAGGGGGCAGAACGACTCTTGTGGGATCGCGCCTCCTGCGGGTGTTCACCCTCGGGCGCTTCGCCCTGGTGGTGGGGGGACGGGGTGTGCCGCTGGAGCGCTGGACGCGCAAGCAGGCGATCTCCTTACTCAAGATCTTGGTCACCCATCGGGGGAAGACCCTCCCCCGAGAGCAGCTGATCGAAGCCCTCTGGCCGGGGCTCCCGGAGCGCCGCGGGCGGGATCGCTTGAAAGTGACGATGTACGCGTTGCGTCGGGAGCTACAGGCTGCAGGGGTCGATCCGCGCCTCCTCTACACCGTCGATGGAGCGTACGGCCTACGCCGGGAGGGGCTCTGGGTGGATGCGGACGTCTTCGAGGGGCGGGTGCGTGAGGGGTACGCTTGGGAGCGCCGCGGACGGGATGAAGAGGCCCTTCGCGCTTACCGCGAGGCGGAAGCCCTCTACGGAGGGGACTTCTTAGGAGAAGACCTCTATGAGGACTGGTGCGCCGAGGAGCGGGAACGCCTGAGGGAGCTTTACCTCGACTTGCTCCAACGGATGGCGACCCTCCTCGCCGCACGGGGAGACTATGCCCAGGCGGCCTGGCTCTGTCGCAAGGCGTTGGTGCACGAACCTTGCCGCGAGACGATCCACCGCACTCTCATGGAATGCCTATGGCGTCAGGGGTGCCGGGCCGAGGCCCTGGCCCAATACCGCCGCCTGCAAGAGCTCCTCGCTCAGGAGCTGGGTGTCGAGCCCCTGCCGGAGACGCAGGCGCTCTACCGGCGGATCCTGCGAACCGGGAGCGCCTCGAGCTGAGCTTGCAACCAAGCCCATTGTGCCCCGTGGCCCCCTTCCCTATCCCACCGCTGTCGGGCAAAGTCGTAGCCGATCTCGGGATGGGGACCGAGCAACAGGACATACCCCCTGCCATATCGTATGACAATCCCTGCCGGCTTCCCTGCTTGAGGGCCGGCTTCTTCTCCCCAGCGGGCCACCACACGCACCTCTTGGGGGGAGGGAAGGATGGGACGGAAGACTTGCCCTCCGTAGTAGATCATCGACAGGGGGAAGGAGTTCCCCTCCCCCCACACGGGGGTCAGGGCCCAGCGAGGCCAAGGGGCGATCGAGGGGATGGGGCCTTGGGAGCTTCCGGCGAAGAGATCGAGGTCGTACTCGTACCGCCTCCCTTCCCAGAGGATGAAGTCCGAGGCGAAATAGGCCCCCGCGCAGCTGCCGATGTAGAGCCCGCCCGAGGCGATGAACGCCCGTAGGCGTCGCTGTCCTGCTTCCCCGAGCGCCCGTCGGTAGTCGTACGCCCATCCCCCGGGGACCCAGATCGCCGAGTACCCTACTCCCTCAGGATCCGCGTCCCAGCGGACTACCTCGGAGGGGGAGACCTCCTGTCCTTCCCAACCGAGGAAGCGCAGGAAGTTGTGAATCGCTTCCCTCCCTTCCAGCCACGTACCCGGTCCGGCGTAGAGGGCTACCCGTACGCGCCCGGCCCTCGTCCCGGCCCCGGCCCCGGCGCGGGCCGGGACGCCCCAAAGGGCGAGCCCCAAGCCCATGCTCAGAACGGCACTCCGCTGCAGGAACTCCCGTCGCGTCATCGACCGCCTCCCTCTCTTATCTTACCCCTTAGGATAGGGCAAAGAGCTCATGAGCGTTCACCGTCGTCTGCTCTGCCAGCTCCTCAAGGGGAACGCGGCGCAATCGGGCGACGAACGCCGCCACATCCCGCACGAAGAGGGGCTCGTTCCGCTTGCCCCGATGGGGGACCGGCGCCAAGTAGGGCGAGTCCGTCTCCACCACCAGTCTATCCCAGGGCACGGCTTGGGCAGCGTCCTGCAGGGGTTGGCTCTTGGAGAACGTCACGATGCCGTTCAAGCCGATGTAGAGCCCCAGATCGAGAACCTCCCCCAGCAGGGCACGGTCGCCCGTGAAGCTGTGCCAGACTCCCTGGGGGTTGTATTCTCGGAGCAGGGGGACCAGCTCCCGCTCGGAGTCGCGGTTGTGCAGCACCACGGGCTTTTCGCAGCGTTGGGCCAGCTCGAGCTGGGCTTCGAGGGCGACCCGCTGGGCCTCCCGAGGCGAGAACTCTTTGAAATAGTCGAGCCCGATCTCGCCGACGGCCACCACGCGCTCCTCCCCGAGCAGCCGTTCCAGCTCTCTCAGGGCCTGGGGATCGAAGCGCCCTCGACGGACGTAGCGCCTCGCCTCGTGGGGATGGACCCCGACGGCGGCGTAGAGTTTGTATCGTTGGGCTAAGTTCACAGCCTTGTGGCTGGAATCGAGGTCCGTGCCCATGGCGATGATCTGAATGCCCGCAGCCAAGGCTCGTTGAATGACGGCCTCGCGGTCGGGATCGAACTGCGGCGCGTCGAGGTGAGCGTGGGTGTCAATGAATTGAACAGTCATTTAAGCAACCTCCGAAACTCTTCGACGGTGATGCCCGCTTGGCAAATCAGCGCCCTTAGGGTGCCCTTTGCCAGTTCCTTATGATCGGAAACCGAAAGCCGCCTATGGGGCGGATCGCGATGGCGTAGGATGATATGGCTTCCCGTTTGATGATCGATCTCGTATCCCAGCTTTTCGAACGCCTTCACGGCCTCGCGACCGGATATTAGAGGTAGCTTTGTCAAATAGAAACCTCCACAACCTCTTCCTCAATGGAGGGAGGAATGGGTTCCTCATGTTTCTGGAGGCTTTCTAGATAGCCTCGGATTGCATCCTTGATGTTCTCTAACGCTTCTTGCCGGGTGCTCCCCTGAGAGACGCATCCGGGTAGAGTCGGGCACTCTGCCGTGTAGATCCCGTCTTCATCTTGCTTGATGATTACGCGAAACTTCACAGGCTCCACCTCCTCCTCCCTCACATTCTCGCAGGACTTGGGGCAGGATTTCCAGTAAATCTCGGGGAAGCATCGCCCGCTCCCCCGTTTTGGGTTGGAGACGATCGGCCAAAAGCCCGTGCAAGTAGACGCCCGCGGGCGCGGCCTCCTCGGGGGGCATCCCCTG
>Ga0256839_1003145_pt1 | contig 17349 bp, 17 predicted proteins | sample 354166metaG_FD_185968 | JGI IMG/M metagenome (GOLD analysis project Ga0256839, IMG submission 185968) | Hydrothermal vent microbial communities from Mid Atlantic Ridge, Atlantic Ocean - 354-166 | ecosystem: Environmental > Aquatic > Marine > Hydrothermal vents | place: Atlantic Ocean: Mid... | reverse complement strand
TCCAGCCCACGGTGCGGCCCAGGGCGAAGAGGGCCAGGGGCGCGCCCGGCGGCAGCTCCAGGGCCCGGGCCAGGGTCACCAGGCCGAAGTCCAGAATGGGATACTCCCCCATGCGCTCGTAGTAGTCGCTTCAGCGACTCGGGAACGACGGAAGTCGTTACGACGAACCTATGCGCTCGTAGCAGTCGCTTCAGCGACTTAAGAACGACTGAAGTCGTTACGACGAACCTACGCGCTCGTAGCAGTCGCTTCAGCAACTCGGGAACGACTGAAGTCGTTACGACGAACCTACGCGCTCGTAGCAGTCGCTTCAGCGACTTGAGAACGACTGAAGTCGTTACTACGAACCTACGCGCTCGTAGCAGTCGCTTCAGCGACTCGGGAACGACTGAAGTCGTTCCTACAAACCTACGCGCTCGTAGCAGTCGCTTCAGCGACTCGGGAACGACTGAAGCCGTTACGACGAATCTATGCGCTCGTAGCAGTCGCCTCAGCGACTCGAGAACGACTGAAGTCGTTACGACGAACCTACGCACTCGTAGCAGTCGCTTCAGCGACTCGGGAACGACTGAAGCCGTTACGACGAACCTATGCGCTCGTAGTCGTCGCTTCAGCGACTCGAGAACGACTGAAGTCGTTACGACGAACCTACGCGCTCGTAGTCGTCGCTTCAGCGACTCGAGAACGACTGAAGTCGTTACGACGAACCTACGCGCTCGTAGCAGTCGCTTCAGCAACTCGGGAACGACTGAAGCCGTTACGACGAACCTATGCGCTCGTAGTCGTCGCTTCAGCGACTCGGGAATGACTGAAGTCGTTACGACGAACCTACGCGCTCGTAGTCGTCGCTTCAGCGACTCGAGAACGACTGAAGTCGTTGCTACAAGCCTACGCGCTCGTAGTCGTCGCTTCAGCGACTTGAGAACAACTGAAGTCGTTACGACGAACCTATCTGTGGGTAGGCTACCACACATTGATTTTTCAATCAATATTGACAACATATATTGGTTCATTCATAATGGTAGGGTGTGATCGACGTTGTGGTGGATTCCCTGAGCAGGGATGCGCGGATCGATGGATTGGATTCGGGGAGCAAGCTCCAGGCAGGTTCACGGCCTCCGTCCACCGTCTTTCGTCCCGCTCTCACCCACCATTCGTTCTCACCCACCATTTTGGAAGGAGCACACCCTTGACCCCAACGACCCTCACCCCTGGATTGGAAGGCGTGGTGGCCGCGGAGACTCGGCTGAGCCGGGTGGACGGCCAGGCCGGTGAGCTGATCATCGCCGGCTTCCCGGTAGAGGAGCTGGCCGCCCACGCCAGCTTCGAGGAGACGGTCTTCCTGCTCTGGAACGACCGGCTGCCCAGCCCCCAGGAGCTGACCCACTTTCGCCAGGCCCTGGCCCAACGGCGAGCCCTGCCCTCAGCCGTCCTGGACCTCCTGGAAGCAGCCGCCCAGGCCCAGCTCCCAGCCATGGATGCCCTGCGCATGGCCGCGGGCGCCCTCTCCCTGGACCTGCCCGAGGGCAATCCCCAGGAGCAGGCCCTGGCCGCGGTGGCCCGCTTCCCCACCATCGTGGCCAGCTACGCCCGCCTGCGCCAGGGCCTCTCGCCGGTGCCGCCGGATCCGGCCCTGGGCCATGCAGCCAACTACCTGGCCATGCTGGGAGGAGAGCCACCCCACCCGGCCCAGGTCCGGGGCCTGGAGACCTACCTGAACACGGTGGTGGATCACGGCCTGAACGCCTCCACCTTCACCGCCCGGGTCATCGTCTCCACCGGCTCGGACATCCTCTCCGCGGTGACCGGCGCCATCGGCGCGCTGAAGGGCCCTCTTCACGGCGGCGCGCCCGGCCCGGCCCTGGACATGGTCTTCCAGATCGGCCGGGCGGAGCGGGCCGAGCCCTTCCTGCGAGCCAAGCTGGAAGCGGGGGAGCGGCTCATGGGCTTCGGCCACCGGGTCTACAAGGTGCGGGATCCCCGGGCGGAGGTGTTGGCCGAGGCCGCGGCCCGCATGTTCCAGGAGAGTGGGGACATGGCCCTCTATCGCCTGGCCCGGCATGTGGAGCAGACGGCAGTGCGCCTCCTGGCCGAGTACAAGCCCGGCCGCAACCTGCAGACCAACGTGGAGTTCTACACGGCCCTCCTGCTCCACGGACTGGGCCTGGAGCCGGACCTCTTCACCCCCACCTTCGCGGTGGGCCGGGTGGCGGGTTGGACGGCCCACTGCCTGGAGCAACAGCGCCAGAACCGGATCATCCGGCCTCGGGCCGTCTACGTGGGGGCCGTGGGCCGGCGGTGGGCGGACAGGGCACCCGGGTGAACGACGGATCCGTGGCGGAGGGCCGATCCACGGACGGATGCAAGCTCTCCGCGGCTTTCGGCATCCGTCCGTCCACCCTCTCCCATCCTTGACAGGGTGGATACGGTCCCCGATAATCCCCTTCGGAGCCGAGGATCCTCATCGAGGGCCTCTTCGCGCCCGGATTCAGGATCGAGCCCGGAGGCGATAGCCGTGGACCCAGGTTGCCTGATCTTTCGTCCGCCCAGCCCGGAGCATCTCCCGGCCCTGAAGGTCCTGTTGGCCCAGGTAGGCCTGCCCACAGAGGGCCTGGCCGAGCGGCCCACCACGGGGATCCTGGCCTGGGACGGGGAGAGCCTGGTGGGCAGTGCGTTGCTGGAGCGCTACGGCGACACGGGGCTGCTGCGCTCCGTGGCCGTGGCCCCCGCATGGCAGGGGAAAGGAGTGGGCAGGCACCTGGTCGGGACCGTGCTCCGGGAGGTTCGGGCTGCCCAGACCTGCCGAAGGATCTACCTGCTCACCGAGACGGCCGTCCCCTTCTTCGCCCGGCTGGGCTTTCGCCGGATAGGCCGAGACCAGGTCGAGCCCCGGATCCGGCGTTCGGCGGAGTTCGCCCACGTCTGCCCGACCTCGGCCCAGGCCATGGTGTGGGAGCCGCAGGAGCCCGGATAGCGACGGTCCAGGCGTCCGGACATGGAGGCGGCTCTTCCGAACTGGGTGTGCTACAATGGCCGGGATGTCTCCAGTCCCACAGCGACGGCCGGAGGATCCATGTCCGCATTCGTGGAGCGCAGTGCCGTGGATCGCAGTGCATTCGAGGGAGAGTATCGGCTCCTGGACTCGGGCGAGGAGCAGAAGCTGGAGCAGGTCGGGCCCTACCGCCTGATCCGTCCTGCGTCCGGTGCGGTGTGGCACCGTCGTCTGGATCCAAAGGAGTGGAGCCAGGTGGACGCCATCTACCGTCGCCGCGGCCAGGGCGGCGGGAGCTGGGAGTGGAAACGGGAGATCCCCCGCAAATTTCCCATCCTCTTCTCCCGTCTCCAGTTCCTGGTGAAGCTCACCGATTTTGGACATCTGGGCCTCTTCCCGGAACAGGCCGCCAACTGGGCCTGGATGCGGGAGCGGATCCGGGATCGGCTCCAGCGGACCCGCTGGCGAAACCTCTTCGTCCTCAACCTCTTCGCCTATACCGGAGGCAGCACCCTGGCCTGCAGCCAGGCCGGCGCACACCTGGTCCACGTGGACGCGGCCAAGGGAGTGGTGGACTGGGCTCGGGACAACGCGGAGCTGAGCCACCTGGACGAACGGCCCATCCGCTGGCTGGTGGACGATGTGCGCAAGTTCGTCCAGCGGGAGATCCGCCGGGGCAACCGCTACCAGGGCATCATCCTGGATCCGCCCAGCTTCGGCCGAGGGCCCAAGGGACAGGTCTTCAAGATCGAGAGGCACCTGCTCCCCCTGTTGGAGGCCTGTCGGGATCTCCTGGCCGAGGACGCGCTCTTTGTCCTGCTGAGCTGCCACACCCCGGGCTTCACCCCTACCACCCTCTACAACGAGCTGAGCGAGGTGGTGGAGGGCCGGGGCGGCCACCTGGAGTGCGGCGAGATGCTTGTCCCCGAGGAGAGCGGCCGCTGGCTGCCCAGCGGCGCGTACGCCCGCTGGTGGGCCGACGCGTAGCGGCCCCATGGTGGCGCAGATCACCAGTCCCCAGAACCCCCGGGTAAAGCGGGTGGCCCGGCTCGGCGCCAGCCGACGCCTGCGGGAACGGGAGCGCCTCACCGTGGTGGAGGGCCGTCGAGAGGTCCGCCGCTGCCTGGACGCGGGCCTGGTTCCCAGGGAGGCCTACATCTGTCCGGAACAGCTGTCCCCCGAGGACCGGGATCTGTTGGACCGGCTCCGGGTGTTGGCCCGGGAACGCGGCACCTGGCTGGCCCAGGTGAGCCCTGAGGCTTTCGCGCGCATGGCCTATCGGGAGGAAAGCAGCGGACTGGTGCTGGTGGTCCCCTACTGGGTTCGCCCTCTGGCCGAGATCCCTCTCCGGGAGCCGGCCTTCCTGGCCGTGGTAGAGAGCCCGGAGAAGCCCGGCAACCTGGGCGCCATCCTGCGCAGCGCGGACGGCGCGGGTGTGGACGGCCTCATCCTGTGCGGCTCGGGCACGGATGTCCACAACCCCAACGTGGTCCGGGCCAGCCTGGGCACCTGCTTCGCGGTGGCCACGGCCCAGACCTCTACCGCGGAGGCCATCCACTGGCTCCAGGCCCGGGGCATCCAGATCGTGGCCGCCACGCCCCAAGGGGCGATCCGCTACACCCAGGCGGACTATCGGGGCCCTGTGGCCGTGATCACCGGCAGCGAGGCCCACGGCCTCAGCCCGGCCTGGCTCCAGGCCGCGGACGTACGGGCCTACATCCCCATGCACGGTGTGGCGGACAGCCTGAACCTGGCCATCTCCACGGCCCTGCTCCTCTACGAAGCGGTCCGCCAGCGGGAGGGCTGAGAGGATGTCTGCCCCCTTTGGATTCCAGACGGTGGCACGTCTCCCTGCCCTCGGGCGCCCGCCCTGTCCCGTTTGAAAGGGCGCGGACACTCCCGGAGGGCTCTACCGGACCCGTAGGACCCCGTTCCGCGTGGCTTCTGTCCCGCCCTCCGCTATCCCCCCGGGATCCTCCGCACTTTTTGACGCGCCACCGGGCCTGTGCTACACTGCCCATAGGGTTGTCAGGCGATCTATCTCCCCGAGACACAGGCATGGATTTCAAACGACTGCGGACAGGTTTCGTCTACTTCCTCCTGATCGTTGCCCTGGGGGCATTCCTCTTCACGGCCCTGGACAGCCAGACACCCCGCGTGAGCCGGACCACTCCCATCGCCCAGGTAGCCGCGGAGCTGAAGAGCGGCCAGATCAAGTCCATCCAGATCCAGGGGGACAAGATCTACATCACCAAACATTCCGGCGTCCAGGAGGCCTCTCGCAAGGAGTCTGGGGTCGGCCTGGTGGAGACCATGCGGAACCTGGGAGTCACCCTGGAGCAGCTTCGACAGGTGGAGATCCAGGTGCTCCCACCCAGCACCTGGGAGACCTACAGCTCCTATCTGATCACCCTGATCCCCATCCTCTTCATCGTGGGGTTCTTCGTCTTCATCCTACGCCAGGCCCAGGGTGCAGGGAACCAGGCCTTCTCCTTCGGCAAGAGCCGGGCCCGGATGTTCAGCAGCGACAAGCCCACCGTCACCTTCAGCGACGTGGCCGGCGCGGAGGAGGCCAAACAGGAGCTGGCCGAGGTGGTGGAGTTCCTCAAGGAGCCCCAGAAGTTCGCATCCCTGGGGGCCCGGATCCCCAAGGGGGTGCTCATGGTGGGCCCCCCGGGCACGGGCAAGACCCTGATGGCCAAGGCCGTGGCCGGCGAGGCAGGGGTCCCCTTCTTCAGCATCTCCGGCTCCGAGTTCGTGGAGATGTTCGTGGGCGTGGGCGCCAGCCGGGTCCGGGACCTCTTCGAGCAGGCCAAGAAGCACTCTCCCTGCATCGTCTTCATCGATGAGATCGACGCGGTGGGCCGCCATCGGGGCGCGGGGCTGGGGGGCTCCCACGACGAGCGGGAGCAGACCCTGAACCAGATCCTGGTGGAGATGGACGGCTTCGACACCGACACCAACGTCATCGTCATCGCAGCCACCAACCGCCCCGACATCCTGGACCCGGCCCTGCTCCGGCCCGGCCGCTTCGACCGGCGGGTCACCATGGACGCCCCGGACGTGAAGGGGCGCCACCAGATCCTGGAGGTCCACGTCCGGGGCAAGCCCCTGGCCCCAGACGTGGACCTGGAGCTCATCGCCCGGCAGACGCCGGGCTTCGTGGGCGCGGACCTGGAGAACCTGGTCAACGAGGCGGCCATCCTGGCCGCGCGGCGCAACCGCCGCTCCATCTCCATGGCCGAGTTCCAGGAGGCCATCGAGCGGGTGATCGCGGGCCCGGAGCGCCGCAGCCGCCTCATCACCCCCCGGGAGAAACGGGTGATCGCCTACCACGAGGCCGGCCACGCGGTGGTCATGCACTTCCTGCCCGACTACGACCCGGTCCACAAGATCACCATCGTGCCCCGGGGCCAGGCCGGCGGCTACACCCTCTCTTTGCCCGACGAGGAGTCGGACCTGCGCACCCGCAACCGCTTCAAGGCCGATCTGGCCGCCTACCTGGGGGGACGGGTGGCCGAGGAGCTGGTCTTCGGAGATGTCACCACCGGAGCCAGCGATGACCTCCGCCGGGTCACGGAGATGGCCCGCCTGATGGTGACCCAGTGGGGCATGAGCGACCGGCTGGGCCCCATCCAGTACGGGGAGCGGGAGGAGATGGTCTTCCTGGGCCGGGGCATCGGCGAGGTCCGCACCTACAGCGACCGAACGGCCCAGGAGATCGACGAGGAAGTCCGCCAGATCGTGGAAGAGGCCCACCGGATGGCCCGTTCCATCCTGCGGGCCCACCGGGACAAACTGGAGGCCGTGGCCGAACGCCTCCTGGAGGTGGAGACCCTCCACCGGGAGGAGTTCGAGGCCCTCATGCGTGGGGAACCCATCGTGGACCCACCCAGCCCCCCCTCCCCTCGCCGGGCCGCCCCCCGCCCCGACACCCGGGAGGGAAGTCCCCGCAACGAGGAGGAAGGGCGCAGCGACACCGGGCTGGACCTGGGAGGCACCATCCCGGCCCCCGCGTAGCCCCCTGCCTGCCCACGCGCCCCGCCCAGGGAGCCAATGCCATGGGGACGCTCCTCTACAAGCTGAGCCGACATGAGTTCTCCGGCATCTCCCTGCTGCGCTGGCTCCAGATCCTCCTGGGGATCCTGGCCCTGGTCACGGGGGGAGGGTTGCTGCCCGGCGGCTGGGTCGCCGCGGGCACGTTGCTCCTCCTGGCCCTGGGGCTGGCCGGGCTCCACCACACCTGGCGACGCCAGGACTTCGTCCGCTTCGTCCCCCAGGAGGCGCCCTCCATCACCCCCCAGGCCCTGCCCCCAACCGCCAAGCTGCCCATCTTCGCCAGCGGCTTCTTCAGCGTAGAGGGGAAGTTCCAGCACTTCACCTGGCTCCAGGGATTCTGGCGGACCTTCGCCACCCGGGAGCACGCGGTCATCTGCCTGGTCCCTCCCAGCCAGTACATGTGGGTGGGCCAGTGGCCCCACCACGAGGTGGGCATGTGGTACTGCTTCTTCAAGCCCCACCACATCCAGGAGATCCACTGGGGACAGGTCCAGTACGCGGACCAGACCCTGCCGGCCATCGCGGTGGACTACCGGATCCGGATCCCGGCCCGACATCGCTTCCAACGGGATCGGGACGTGGTGGAGCGGATCGTCCTGGCCGTGCCCGAGCCGGGCTACGCAGCCCAGATCCTGGCCGACCTGCTCTACGACCTGCATCCCCCGCTGGAACAGGCTCCCCACCCCAACGGGGCCGGGCAGACCCTCCACCCCCACCACCTCTGACGGAATCCCTTGGGATGAGCGAGAACCCCCCCCGTCCTTCCTGGGATGAGTACTTCATGCGCATCGCCTTCACCGTCGCGGAGCGCAGCACCTGCAACCGGGCCCACGTGGGCGCGGTGATCGTCCGCGATCGCCGCATCCTCACCACCGGCTACAACGGCGCGCCCGCAGGGCTGCCCCACTGCGACGACGTGGGTCATCTCATCGTAGACGGCCACTGTGTCCGGGCCCTCCACGCGGAGCAGAACGCCATCATCCAGGCCGCGCTCCACGGCGTGAACATCGCGCAGAGCACCATCTACGTGACCCACCAACCCTGCCTCACCTGTGCCAAGATGATCATCAACGCCGGAATCCGGCGGGTAGTCTACGCGGGCAACTACCCGGACGAACACAGCCGGGCCTTCCTCCGGGACGCGGGCGTGTCCCTGGAGCATTTTCCCTGGCATCGACCTGGAGACACCGTCTACCATCCGGAGCGCACGTGAACGCCATGCCCCCTCCACAGTCCACCCCTTCTCCCCTGCCCCCGGAGATCTCCCCGGAGCTGGAGAGCTGGGCGAAGGCCTGGTTCCAGGACGGACAGCTCGACTTCCCGGCCGACTTCCGTTGGGGCACCGCGACCTCTGCCCACCAGGTGGAGGGGAACAACACCCTCAACCAATGGTGGGCCTTCGAACAGATCCCCGGCGCCATCTGGCACGGAGACCGCAGCGGCTGGGCCTGTGACTGGTGGCGCCATGCCGAGCCAGATCTGGATCAGATGGCCGCGCTCCACCAGAACGCCCATCGCCTGAGCGTGGAGTGGAGCCGCATCGAGCCCCAGCCTGGCCACTTCGACCACAGCGCCCTGGACCGCTACCGGGAGATCCTGGGCGGCCTGCGAGATCGAGGCATAGAACCCCTGGTCACCCTCCACCACTTCACCAACCCCCTGTGGCTGGAGCGCCGAGGCGGCTGGGAGGACGGAGGCGTGGTGGCCCTCTTCCGCCGCTTCGTGGAGACCACGGTCCAGGCCCTGGGCGACCTGTGCTCCTTCTGGTGCACCATCAACGAACCCATGGTCTACGTGGCCCAGGGGTGGTTCCTGGGCCAGTGGCCGCCCCAGAGATCCCACTTCCCCACCGCCATGCGGGTCACCCGCCACCTCCTCTTTGCCCACGCCGAGGCCTACCACGCCATCCACCGCATCCAGCCGGACGCCATGGTTGGCTACGCGAAACACGTCCGCCTCTTCCAGGGCCTGCGGCCGGGCCATCCCCTGGACCGCTACGCGGCCGGGCTCAAGCGCTGGCTCTTCGAGCACCTGTGGGTCGCCGCGACCGGCGACGGTTTGCTCCGCCCCCCACTGGCCGGGTTCGAGCGGGACCCTCGCCTGGTGGGCACCCGAGACTACTTCGGGGTGAACTACTACACCCAGGACCGCACCCGCTTCACCCCCAATCCCCTCCACCTCTTCGGTGTGGAGCAGTTCCCACCCCACGTGGAACAGAGCGAGCCAGGACGGCATGGCCGCCCCTTCGCCGCCTTCGCCCCGGAAGGCCTCTACCAGGTCTGCCAGGAACTGCAACGCCATGCCCCCGGCGTGCCCATCTATATCACCGAGAACGGCGTGCCCGACCGGGAGGACCGCCTCCGCCCCCGCTGGCTGGTGGCCCATCTCCAGCAGCTCCATCGAGCCATCCAGGACGGCTGCCACGTGCGGGGATACTACCACTGGACCCTGGTGGACAACTTCGAATGGGCCGAAGGGTGGGGGCTCCGCTTCGGTCTCTTCGCCCTGGACCCCACCACCCAGGAGCGTACCCCCCGGCCCAGCGCCTACCTCTACCGGGAGATCGCCCGACGGAACGCGGTGCCCCGGAGCCTGGAGGTTCCACCCCCTAGGCCGTGACCCGCGGGGAACACCCCTTGGGTGCCTGGCCCGACAGCCCGGGAGCTTCTCCAGGCCAATGCAGGGTCAAGGCCGAACAGGGGGCACCCCCGAGACAAGGAGGCCAGGATGGACGCACGCCTGCTCACCCCCTACTTCCTGGACCGGCCCCGAGAGGGGCTCCGGACATTGGCCACCCCGGAGTGGACCGTGCTGGACCCGGCCCTGCCGAACCGGGGCACCGTCCTGGAGCGGATGGCCGCGATCCACCGGACCATCGCGGAACAGGTCGCCCATGCTCTCCGGGAGGGACGACGCCCCTTCCACATCGCCGGCGATTGCTGCACCGCCATCGGTGTGATGGCGGGCCTCCGACGGGCCGGAGTGGAGCCCCTGCTGGTGTGGTTCGACGCCCACGGCGACTTCAACACCTGGGCGACCACCCCCAGCGGCTTCCTGGGAGGCATGCCCCTGGCCATGCTGGTGGGGCGAGGCGAGCAGACCCTGCTCCAGGCCGTGGACCTCTCCCCCTTTCCCGAGGACCGGGTGGTGCTCAGCGATGCCCGCGACCTGGACCCCGGGGAGAAGGAGGCCGTGGCCGGCTCCCAGGTCCACCATGTGCCTCGGGTGGCGGATCTCCCCCAGGTGGTCCGGGAGTGCGGGGGCCATCGCCCCCTGTACGTCCATTTCGACGTGGATGTGTTGGATCCGGCCCAGGTGCCCGCGGTGAACTACCCCGCGCCCGGTGGCCCTCAACGGGAGACCATGGCCCAGGTCTTCCAGGAGCTGGCCGGGAGACATCGGATCGCGGCGGTCTCCCTGAGCGCCTGGGATCCCGACCTGCCCGGCGCCCAGGAGAGCCAGGCCCTCTGCCTGGAGCTCGCCACCCTGCTCCTGAAAGCTCCCCATGGCTAGCGGCTATCGGATCCCCGGGGGCCGCCACCGGGTCGAGGACCGGATTCGACGAAGCCGGTTCATCACCACCGTGGACCATGCTCCGACGGTGGAGATCGCCCGAGCCTTCATCGAGGCCATTCGAGGGGAGTTCCCCGACGCGAGCCACCACTGCTGGGCCTACGTGGTGGGGCCCCCCGGCTCCACTGCCCAGGTGGGCATGAGCGATGGAGGCGAGCCCCACGGCACCGCGGGCCGCCCCATGCTCCAGGTGCTCCTGCACAGCGGGATCGGCGACATCGTCGCGGTGGTGACCCGTTATTTCGGCGGTGTCAAGCTGGGAAAAGGGGGACTGGCTCGGGCCTACCGCGGCGGGGTCCAGCACGCGCTGGCCGGGCTCCCGGTGGCGGAGAAGGTGGAGCAGGCCCTCCTGCAGCTCACGGTCGACTACACGTACGTCACCCCTCTGCAGCGGCTGTGGCCGGAGCACGGGGCCCAGGTCCTGGAGGAACACTACGGGCCCCAGGTCCGTTACCGGCTCCAGGTCCCTGTGGGCCAGGTGGATGCGCTGACCCGGGCCGTCACCGAACTCACCCATGGCCGGGCCCACCTCCGGACAGAGGCCGGGCCCCCATGAGATGTCCGACAGGCCCCAGGAGATCCCCACGCCCAGCAGTTCACGAATTCGTAGCGGAATCGGCATCCTCAGAGGCCGATTCCAGAGGGGCGATGCCGCATCGGAGGATGCTCACTCCTCCGTTTGGCTAAAATCGTGAATTGCTGACGCCCCTTTGTCCCACGGACGGCGGATGGCCCTTGCGGGGCCCCTTGGATATCATGGTCCCAAGGGGGCTCCGGCCCCGAGCAGAGCCCCGCGTGGCTGCCGTACGGGTTTGTGGCCCAACCCACCGGGTGCTATAATCGGACAGGTGTGACCCAGACCCGTGTGCGCGAAGCTACCCCGAGGTTTCGGGCTTCGTCCCGGACAGAACGGATCTTCCATGGAACGAGCTGTGCCGCCTGAACCCCTTTCCGAGCCGCCCGAACCACCGAACGAGGCCTGGACCGAGGACACCCTGGACATCGATCTCGGCGACGGGCGGGCGTCGCGTCCGGCCCCAGGCCCCAACGGGCCCATCTGGGCGGAGTCCCGGGCGAACCCGGCCATCGCCGCCCCCCTGCCCCCCACGGACGTGCCCACGGATCAGCCCCACTGGTTCGTGCTCCTCCTGCGGGAGCTGGTGGAGACCTTCGCTCTGGCCCTGGTGCTCTTCCTGGTCATCCGCATCGGCATCCAGAGCTATCGGATCGAGGGCCAGTCCATGGAGCCCAACTTCCACAACGGAGAGTACCTGCTGGTCAACAAGCTGGCCTACCGCCTGGGCGAGTACGAACGGGGGGACGTGATCGTCTTTCGCTACCCCAACGATCCCTCCAAGGACTACATCAAGCGGATCATCGGCCTGCCCGGGGACACCGTGGAGATCCGGGACCAGCAGGTCTACATCAACGGGGTCCCCCTCCAGGAACCCTATCCCACCCGCCCCATCCCCCCGCGCAACGAGCCTCCCATCACCGTGAGACCCGGCACCCTGTACGTCCTGGGAGACAACCGTCCGGCCTCGTCGGACAGCCGAAGCTGGGGGCTGTTGGACCAGAAATTCGTCATCGGCAAGGCCTGGATCGCCATCTGGCCCATCCAGGCCTGGGAGATCATCGACCATCCCCCCCTGGTTGTCCAACCCCAGACGGCCCAGGGGCCATAGCAGGTTGGCCAGGAGAGGAGCCCACCCATGCGCGATCCCAGGGTCCCATCTACGTCCTGGACAGTAGAGGCCGTGGCCCGTACCATCGACCACACGGCCCTGAAGCCGGAGACCCCCCGCCGCCGGATCGAGGCCCTCTGCGCGGAGGCCCGAGAGCACGGCTTCGCCGCGGTGTGCGTCAACCCCACCTGGGTCGGGTTGGCCGCCCATCTGCTGCACGGATCCCCGGTGAAGGCCTGCACCGTCGTCGGCTTCCCCCTGGGCGCCACCCTCACCGCGGTCAAGGCCCTGGAAGCCCGGGAAGCCATCCTGGCCGGCGCGCAGGAGCTGGACATGGTCCTCAACATCGGTCGGCTGAAGGACGGGGAGGACGAGTTCGTGGTGGACGACATCGGGGCCGTGGTGGCCGTGGCCCGGACCACCGCCCAGGAACTGGAGCGGGATCCAGTCCTGGTGAAGGTGATCATCGAGACCGCCCTGTTGACCGACGAGGAGAAACGTCGGGCCTGCCGGGCCGCACAGCAGGCCGGCGCGGACTTTGTCAAGACCTCCACGGGGTTCGCCGGCGGCGGTGCCACCGTGGAGGACGTGCGGCTGATGCGGGAGACCGTAGGACCGGAGATGGGGGTCAAGGCCGCGGGCGGCATCCGCACCGCCGCGGACGCTCTGGCCATGCTGGAGGCCGGGGCCGATCGCATCGGCGCGAGCGCGGGTGTCCACATCGTCCACGACCTGCAGGGACGGCTTCCCTCCACCCGGAGTGGAGACAAGGGATGATGCCGGCCCGGGTTCGCGACTACCTGATCCTCATCGGCCACACCTGGATCTGCAACGAGTGTCGGATGCGCCTGCTCACCGAGCCCGAGGCCATCCTGGTGGGCCACAAGCTGAACGACCACGAGCGGGAAGCCCTCCTCGCGCTCACCGAGACCTCCTTCCGCACCATGATGGAGCTGTCCGACGCCACCGGGATCTCCATGGATGAGCTGCGCATGGCCATCGATCATCCCCGCGCCCGGCTACGCCACCTGGGCGTCCGCCGCCTGTATCGGCGCTGACCCTCCCTCCCCCTTCCCATCTCCGCCGGAGTCCCCACCATGCGCGAGCTGATCCCCGGCCTCTGGGATATGGACACCCTCCCAGGCGCACAGGCCTATATCTGGGAATGGGATCGCGGGGTTACCATTATCGATACAGGCCTGCCAGGCCACGTGGACCGCCTGCTGGACGCGGTGACCGCCCTGGGCTATCGGAGCGATCAGGTGACCCGTATCGTGATCACCCACGGAGACGCAGACCACATGGGCAATGCCCGGGCCCTGGCCCGACACACCCAGGCCCCGGTGGGCTGCCATGCGGTGGAGAAGGAGATATTGGAGCACCCAGAGCGGCGCCCCTGGCCCAGCCGGGGGCTCGGCCGGGCCCTGCGGCCCCTCTTCACCCTGGCCGCGCGCATGCCCGGCCTCCGGGCCCTTCCCGTGCACCCCCAGGAGCTCTACGTGGACGGCCAGAGGCTGCCCGAGGGATTTCGGGTGGTCCACACCCCAGGGCATACTCCGGGCCACATCGCCCTGGTCCACCCAGAGCGAAAGGTCCTCATCGCCGGGGATGCCCTGAACAACCGGGGCGGAGAACTCCACCTGCCCCCCCGGATCGCCACCCCAGACCCGGAGAACGCTCGACGCAGCGTGGAGCGCCTGATGCGCCGATACGGCAAGGAGATCCAGGTGGCCGTCTTCGGCCACGGCCCCCCCATCCTGGAGGACGCAGGCCCGCGGATCGCGGCCTTTCTGGACCGGCTGGGACCGGGATAGAGGGCCGAAGATGCCCAGGGGGCCCCTTTCTCGCTTCCCGACCTCGAAGAGGAGGAACCGTGGCGAGGCTGCACCGATCCTGGCGTGAGATGTTGAGCTACTTCCACACCCCCCGGCTGGCCGACATCCGTTGGGCCCACCGGGTGAACTCCCAGGACCGCCTGGACCAGGCCCTGGCCGCCCCGGACATCCACTTCGTGGAGGGCGACGTGGCCCTGGACCCTCAGGGGACCCCCATCATGGCCCATCCACCGGACCGGTCCAGCGATCTGTCCCTGGCCACCTGGCTGGACGCGCTCATCGCGGAGGGACGGGGAGCCAAGCTGGACATCAAGGAACCCGAAGCCGTCCTCCCCAGCCTGGACCTGGTGGCCCAGCGGGCCCAGGACCGGATCCCGGTGATGGTGAACGCGGATCTCTTCCAGGGGCCCGGCGGCCCCATGCCGGCCTTCATCCCCGAGGAGTTCGTGGCCACCTGCCAGGCCATGGTGCCCTTCGCCATCCTCTCGCCCGGATGGGCTGTGGGCACCCACGGCCAGGGCTACACCCTGCCCATGTTGGAGGAGATGGCCAGCCTGCTGGCCCGAGTGGACATGCCCGTGACCCTCTCGGTCCATGCCTGGCTGCTCTTCAGCTCCTGGACCGAGTTCAAGTGGATGCTGGACGAGCACCCCTTCACCCTCACCGTCTGGGGCCAGGTGACGGTGCCCGAGCTGGTGGGCTGGCTGGAACGCTACACGGATCCCCAGCGGACCCTGTACGACATCCAGGGCCCCAACGGCGTCCCCATCTTCGTCCATGGATGCGTCTCTCCGTCCGTCGAAGCCCCCCTCCGTCCGCCAAGCTGAGGAACCGGCCATGGACCGAAGGGCCGAGCCCCCCACACCCGAGGAGCTCACAGTGGAACAGCGCCGGGCTCTGACGGCGTTCCTGGGGCAGTACGTCACCGAGAACAAGCGCACCAAGATCCGCCAGGTCCTCGAGTATCGCACCTACTACGTGACCATCGCGCTGGAGGACATCTACCAGCCACAGAACGCCAGCGCGACCATCCGCACCTGCGAATGTCTGGGGGTGCAGACGGTCCACGTCATCGAGAACCGCAACGAGTTCCGGGTCTCGCCCAAGGTGACCCAGGGCGCATCCAAGTGGGTGGACATCCGACGCTATCGGGCGCCGGGCCAGGACAACACCGCCCGATGCATCCAGGATCTGCGGGATCGGGGATACCGGATCGTGGCCACCACCCCCAACGCGACCCATTGCTACACCCCCGAGGAGATCCCCCTGGAACGTCCTCTGGCCTTTCTCTTCGGCAACGAGGAGGAAGGCCTGAGCCCAAGGGCCCTGGAGCATGCCGATGCCTATCTGCGGCTGCCCATGTACGGTTTCACCCAGAGCTACAACATCTCCGTCAGCGTGGCCATGACCCTCACCCATGTCATCTCCCGCCTCCATGCCTCGGATCACCCCTGGCGGCTCACGGCAGAGGAACGGGAAGCCCTCACCCTGACCTGGTACCGCCGGATCGTGCGCCGACACCGGGAGCTGGAGGCCTACTTCTGGGAGCAGCTCCAGCAGCCCCCCAGAGCCCGTCGCGGGGATGAAAACCGCGGTTGACAAAGCCGCGGCCTTCTGCTAAGCTAGGGACAGGTGGGCAAACGTATGCGCAGCCCGGTCCATTCCCTCCGGCCCTTCCCCCACAGCCGAGGAGACCGGGCCACGGCTTGCCTTCAGGGCCTGGCACACAGCCGGGTAGCGCACACGTGTTCACCCCCATCCCCCGAGGTCCGATCCCACCGGAGTTCCCGCTGAGAGGGCACGGAAGAGGCGGCACCTTGCGACGACGGGTCTCCATCAAGGACATCGCCGCGGCAGCCGGGGTCAGCCACCCCACGGTCAGCCGCGCGCTGCGGGGCCAAGGGCGGATGAGCGAGGCCACCCGGGCCCGGATCCTCACCATTGCCCGGGAAATGGGGTACACCCCGAACCTGGTGGCCCGGGGGCTGGTGACCCAGCGCACCTACAGCGTCGGGCTGGTGGTGACGAACATCCGGGATCCCTTCCACTCGGAGATCATCCGCGGGGTGGAGGCCGTGGTCCGGGCCCACGGCTACAGCCTCTTCCTGGCCAGCACCACCGCGGACCCCGACCAGGAGCTGGAGGTGGTGCGCAGCTTCGTGGGCCGGGATGTGGACGGCATCGTCATCGCGTCCAGCCAGGCCGGGGACCGCTACGCGGAGATGCTGGACGAACTGGGGATGCCCATCGTCCTCATCAACAGCCACGCGGAGGGCGACAACGTCCACGCGGTGCGGCACGATGACTACGCGGGGGCCTGCGCGGTGATGGAACACCTGTTGGACCAGGGCTTCCAGCGGATCGCGTTCCTGGGCCTGGGCCGGTCCAGTCGGGTCCACGGCGAGCGGCGACAGGCCTGGAAGGAGGCCCTTCGCCGCCGGGGGCTGGACGCCTCGGTGGCCGTGAGTGCGCCGGAGAGCACCATCGAACATGGAGTCACCCAGGTGGTCCACCTGGTGGAGCGGGCCCGAGGGCGATGGGGCACGCCCCCCCAGGCCATCTTCTGCTACAACGACCTGTTGGCCATCGGGGCCATCAGTGGACTGCGCCGCCTGGGCCTGGAGGTGCCCCAGGACGTGGCGGTGGCCGGCTTCGACGACCTGGAGGTCTGCGCCCACATGCGCCCCTCCTTGACCACCTTGCGCCAGCCCCGCTACGAGATGGGCGAGGACGCGGCCCAGCTCCTCCTCTCCCTGTTGGAACAGGACCGGCGCGCCCAACCCAAGCCCACCGAAAAGCTCTACCGGGGCGAGCTCCAGATCCGGGAGTCCACCCAGGGGGTCTCCCCACAGACCGCCCGGGTGGGGTGAACCCTGGGGGCCTCCGGAACCCGGGCCCACCTTACAGCGCCGGACCTGGACGCCCCTTGGCCGTTCTTTCAGAACCAGACAGAAAGGAAACACGAGACCATGCAGTACACGGCCGAGAACCTGTTGGTCCTCCCCTACACCGATCCCACGGATCCCCACCGGATCCTCCGCATCACGCCGGAGACGGCGGGCTGGGACCACATCCACTTCGAGGCCCGCCACCTGGACACCGGCGCGTCCTGGTCCTTCGACACGGGCGAGCACGAGTTCGCCTTCGTGAACCTGACCGGGCGCTACACCGTCGTGTCCAACCGGGGGGAATGGCACGGGATCGG
>Ga0256839_1003144_pt1 | contig 17351 bp, 12 predicted proteins | sample 354166metaG_FD_185968 | JGI IMG/M metagenome (GOLD analysis project Ga0256839, IMG submission 185968) | Hydrothermal vent microbial communities from Mid Atlantic Ridge, Atlantic Ocean - 354-166 | ecosystem: Environmental > Aquatic > Marine > Hydrothermal vents | place: Atlantic Ocean: Mid... | reverse complement strand
GCGATGGGCCGCTGATTTCAGTTATGGGTTTTGCCAATTCTATTTTTACATGGCTGATTAATAACACGATGAAGGCCAATATATAATAATATAAATCAATATAGGCCACATTAATCGTTAGCCCATTAAAGGCAAAGCCTGCGATACTGACTTGACTATAGGTGAGAAGGGAGGCGGCCCATTTTAAATCCTCCCGTTTTTGAGCTTGCTTGGCTACTCTCTGGGCAGAGACAACAGCGGTGATCATAAGCAGAAAATAAAGAAAAATACCTAAATAACCCTGTTCTTCCAAAACTTGGAAATAAACACTATGGACAGAGCGGTTTGCATCAATACCAGCCATATATTTTTGATAAAAGGGTTGATAAAAACGGGCATCAAACCCATTGCCGATCACGGGGCTTTCGAAAGATAATTGTATGGCGTATTTCCACTGAAGTATTCTGGTTGAGGCTGAATTATCCTGTTCATAAGTTTGAATAGTTTGCATGCGGCTTTTCCAGGATTCCGGCATGAAAGCCAGAATTGCAATACCACTAATAATAACCAAGCTGCCGATTAGTACCTTATGTTTAGTCCTAAAAAATAATACAAACGTGCTGCCTATAATACCAACGAGGCCACCGCGTGACTGGGTTCCCAGAATAGTTATAAAGGATAGAAATACGCCGCCATAAACACCGATGCGAAAAATTTTCTTGTCAAGCAAGTCTTTCATGGCAAACATAAGAGGAATGACCATCAGCATGGCAAGAGAGACCCCGTTATTATCACCCCACAGGGTATTTGGCGCCCCCCATATTCTTGCGCCACCGCCCGACAAGATAGTAGAAATACCGCCTTTAACGCCGGTGAATCCGACAGCAAATATAAAAGTCCAAAGCCCGGCTATTATCCAATGCCGACTGTTTAAGAATAACAGCATGAATAAGATAAACAGCATGGTTTTTGTAAAATCCAGCCATTTCTCAAACGACAAATCAAAGGATATGGAAAAGACCGTTGACAGGCATATTACAATGTAAAAAATAAGCATTATTACGGCAATCGGATGGAAAACTGCTTTCTTGGCCTGTTTAAAATTAATCACCACACTAATCAATGTTGCCCCGGCGATGATATCCAGAATAGGCATGGTATAAATCCAGCCAAAGGATTCCTTGTGAGGGTTCATGATGGATAACCATAACCACCCTAAAATCCCAATTTGAGGTTTTCTTAGCGTGGCTAAAACGATACAGATTATCGCAGAAAATATAAAAATATCACGCATGGGCTAATTTCTATTATAATTCTGTTGTTTGGATTTTGCTTCTTTTTCAATCTTTAGATCAACCTTATAGGCCCAATACATGGCATAGAAAATACCAAGATTAAAAAACAGAAATAATAGGTTGGCAACTAAATTTGATAAAAAGGTCAATTTTTAATCCAATATTTTTTCATTTGGTGATAGCATCATTGTGTTAACAAAGAATATATACTAAATCAGAAATTTATTTATATCCTTTGGTTCTATTTTAAATTTTAGAATTGTTTTTTGGAGTTATTTTTGTTTTCCTGCAAGAACAAAACCTGTTCATTTGGTTCAAAACCACTTCTAACCGTTGTCATTGATACGGAAGAGGAATTTGACTGGGCCGCGCCTTTTGATCGGAATAGCCGGTCAGTTAAAAATATCGACCATCAGTATTTGGCGCAGGAAATTTTTAAAAAATATAATATCGTTCCGACATATTGTATTGATTATCCCGTTGTGAAAAATGATACCGCTATCGGAATTTTATCAGAATGGGCGCAGAAGGGGGAATGCCTCATTGGGACGCATTTGCACCCCTGGGTCTCGCCGCCGTATAAAGAAGAGGTTAATCGCTTTAATTCCTATGCGGGTAATTTGCCTTATGAACTGGAAAGAGACAAGCTGGCAACTCTGACAGACTTCATTGAGAAAAGAACAGGTTGCCGTCCTGTGATATTCAAAGCAGGAAGATATGGCGCGGGCCCCAATACGGCGCGTATATTAAAGGAGCTTGGCTATCAGGTAGATTTAAGCGTGGTTGCGGATACCAGTTTCTCCCATGACGGCGGCCCGAATTTCATTGGCTTGCCAACGCAGCCCTATTGGTTTGATGTTGAGGGCAAGAGACTATTGGAACTGCCCAATTGCCGGGGTTATGATGGATTGCTCGCCAAATGGGGCAGTTTTCTCTACCCAAAACTGGCCGGCGCAGAGGGGTTCAGGTCACTCATGGCCGGCGCATTAGTTAAATCGGGATTGCTGGAACGTATTCCGTTAACGCCGGAAGGCATAAGAGCCGCTGATCACATCCGAATGGTGCGCCGTATGTCCGCCGTTGGTCAAAATTATTTTAACTATGCTTATCATAGTTCATCATTAATGGTCGGCGGATCGCCTTATGTCAGAAATGATCAGGATTTGGCGCACTTTCTGAAGGATATGGATATATTCTTTGACTATTTCCTGAATGAGTTGGGCGGAAGCCATAAAACGCCGCTGGAAATGTATGATTTATTGGCCTGATGATGGACGGCTAGGGAGCCAGTAACCAGCCTGCGGTGCGTATGGCGACTTGCTTGCGCCATTCCTCGGTTGAAAAACTATGATCGGATCCTGCGATATCAATGCGTGTGGATTGTTTTTCTTTAAGGGTTTGACGCCATTCTTTATCAGTAGAAGTCAAATCATCAAATTCACGGGCGACCAGATCATTTTCGCTTGAAATCAACAAAGATTTTCCCTGAAAATCTTGCAGGCCTGACAGCATCCGGTCTGGAAAGGCTCTGTTATCGGTATTTTCTGGCCTCTCTTTCACAAAAGCTCTTTTTATATTAGAAAATAAACCTGAGATTGCAGATTTAATATTAAGCCTGCCGGCGAATATTTTTTGCCAGAATTCGGGCGTCATCAAACGGGAAAAATAATAATGTTTAACATAGGCTTTTGCGAGGCCGCTTTCCGATCTGACCCAGGGGTTTGCCAGAATAATATGTGACGCGGCTTTATGTTCTGCGCCGCCCAGCAATATTGCCGAAGCTCCCTCGCACATACCCCATATGGCGACAGACTTTATTTCTGGAGCGCGTGTCATAAATTGATCAATGGCGGCGTGAATGTCTGGTGCAACATGCTCGAAACCGGGGTAAACGCCCGCGCTGTCCCCAACACCCTGATAATCAAAACGCATAACAGGAATGCCTTGCTTGGCGCAATACCGGGCCAGATGCACATATTGCCGGTGTGGGCCAATTCTATACTGGGGGCCGCCAACAACTATTAAAAGCCCGGCTTGTGACGCGATTTCTGCCGGATGATGAATAATGCCGATCAGGTGATTCTGCGCGTTATTTATGAAGCTGAAAGCTGTCTCTGTATTTTTCATATGACCTGTATTTACATTATATTTTTTAATGTTTTACCCCAGATGAATAAAAAAAGCATGAATAATATTTTGAGCGCAAATCCCAACTATTGCGTAAAATTGATTTCGATCAAAGACTTTAGAAGATGTATTTACTAAATATCTTTATATGAAGGGGTATATCTACTTGACGCCAAGAGTTTCTATCGGGGGATGGAGGGTGAGCGGTAAACTTCTTTTGTCATTATAATGCTGCAGGAGAAATCGATTATGTCGGAAGGAATTACCAAGACAGCGGCCCGCAATATTTTCTTTGGCGGGACAATTTTCTTTTTTGTGATATTCGTGGCCTTAACGGTTCATAGCCATTGGTATATCGTAAATGTGAGTACGGATTCGAGCACGCTGAATGACTCTGTCGCGCGCGGCAAGCATGTGTGGGAGAAGAATTCTTGTATTAATTGTCATACAATATTTGGTGAAGGCGCGTATTTTGCGCCGGAAGTAGGCAAGGTCTGGATTAAATTCGGCGGCGCTGATGATCCGGAAATGGGCAAAGAGGTGCTGAAAGCCTGGATGGAGGCTATGCCAACAGGCATTGAAGGCCGCCGCCAGATGCCACAGTTCAATTTAACAGATCAGGAACATGAAGATCTGGCCGCCTTTTTTGAATGGGTCAGCCGGGTTGATACCAAGGGTTGGCCCCCTCAGCCTGACGAATAAGCCTGAAGAATAAAGGAGTGGAATAAGATCATGAAATATCAAACACAAAAATTAGCCTATCCTTACTTTGTTGCTGCGATGGGCCTGTTCGTCGCGCAAGTTCTTGGCGGCTTAATCGCCGGCACAATTTATGTTTTTCCAAATTTTTTATCGGAATTGGTCCCTTTTAACATCATTCGAATGATCCATACAAATGCCTTGATTGTCTGGTTGTTAATGGGTTTTTTCGGGGCAACATATTATCTGTTGCCAGAAGAGGCCGAAACGGAAATTTACAGCCCAAAACTGGCCTGGATACAATTTTGGTTATTTTTGTTCGCCGCTGCTTCGGCTGTTGTCGGATATCTGTTTGGCGTTCACGAGGGCCGCGAATTTCTGGAACAGCCCTTATGGGTTAAAATAGCGATCGTGATTGTGGCCTTGATGTTTATGTTTAATGTCTCGATGACATTGCTCAGGGGTAAACGAACGGCCATATCTATAATTCTGATCACGGGTTTATGGGGACTTACTCTGTTTTTCCTGTTTGCCTTTTATAACCCGTCAAATTTATCGCTTGATAAAATGTACTGGTGGTATGTTATCCATCTGTGGGTTGAAGGTGTCTGGGAATTGATTCTGGCTGCTATTCTAGGCTTCCTGTTGATCAAAATGACCGGCGTTGACCGCGAAATCATTGAAAAATGGCTTTATGTCATCGTTGGCTTGGCGCTTTTTTCAGGCTTGCTTGGAACGGGTCATCATTATTACTGGATCGGCACCCCCGGCTATTGGCAATGGTTAGGCAGTATTTTCTCGGCACTGGAAGTATTTCCCTTTTTGGCCATGGTGATTTTCGCATTCTATATTGTGCGCAAAAGCACGCGCAATCATCCCAACAAAGCCGCTCTTTTATGGGTGCTGGGTTGTACGGTTCTGTCCTTCTTTGGGGCAGGGGTCTGGGGCTTCATGCATACGCTTGCGCCGATTAATTTCTATACCCACGGCACGCAAATTACGTCATCGCATGGGCATCTGGCCTTTTATGGCGCTTATGTCATGATCAATCTCGCGATCATTTCCTATGCCATGCCGCATTTGCGCGGGATGCAGCCCTATAACCAGAATCTGAATATGTGGAGCTTCTGGATTACCAGTTCCGGCATGGTCTTCATGACCTTCACCCTGACCGCTGCGGGTGTGCTTCAGACACATCTGGAACGGGTTCTGGGCATGAATTACATGGACGTTCAGGAGCAGATCGCGCTCTTCTACTGGATGAGGCTGGGTTCCGGTATTGTCGTCGTCATCGGCGTGTTGCTTTTTGTCTATGCAACATTTGCCAAAGGCAAGGAAGAGCAGGCGGAAATAAGGTAATTAACCAGTTAAACATCTATTGTTGACCTTGATCAAAGGCGGTGGCAGCGTAATCTGTCACCGTCTTTTTAGTATATTGATGCAATAAAATTATTTCTTAGGGTAAGAAAATGACTGAAGATAACATCCCTTTCTATATGCCGTCTGCCAATGAATGCGGACTTTTTGAAACGGCCTTTAAAAATGGCTTGCCTGTAATGTTAAAAGGCCCGACCGGCTGCGGCAAAACGCGATTTGTGGCGCATATGGCTGCGCGGCTTGGGCTGACGTTAAATACGGTTGCCTGTCATGATGACTTGACAGCCGCTGACCTGACGGGCCGCTATCTTTTGAAGGGCGGCGAGACTCATTGGGTTGACGGGCCGCTAACCCAAACCGTGCGGAACGGCGGTATATGCTATCTTGATGAAGTGGTCGAGGCGCGAAAGGATGTGACGGTTGTTTTGCATCCTTTAACCGATGACCGGCGTTTTCTGCCGCTGGAGCGCACCGGCGAGCTGCTTGAGGCGCCCGATGATTTCATGATGGTGATATCTTATAATCCAGGCTACCAGAATATTCTTAAATCCTTAAAGCCCAGTACCCGGCAACGGTTCATTGGGATTCAGTTTGATTATCCAAAGGCCCAGCAGGAAGTGGATATTATCTGCAAGGAAACCGGCCTTGATGCGGCGCGGTGCGTCCCGCTGGTTAATCTGGCGCGCAGTATCCGTAATTTGAAAGACCTTGATTTAGAAGAGGGGGCCTCGACGCGGCTTCTGGTCTATTGCGCGACTCTGATGATGGCAGGAATCACGCCATTGGAAGCGGCAGAGGCCACATTAATTGAACCGTTGAGTGATGACAACAGCGCCAAAGAAGGGCTAATGGAGGTGGTTCAGGCCACTTTTGGATGATAAGGGCAAATCATGTTTGATTTATTTGAGCCAGAGGAAATGGTCGGTAAAAGATGGCATATGCTGGTTCATGGTCAATCCAGCTATCCCCATCATACTGATGCTGCGGTGTATCTGGCGGATATCAAGGAAATGATCAGCATTTTTTTTCGGGCCCTTGGCGGTGATCCGGGCATTGATGTTGCAAGTGTCAGTGAGACGTCACAAAATCATCGCCTGTCATGGCGTATGCGCCTGGGCATGGATCATGAGAGGCTGCCCATGGCAAAGCGGGATAATGACAGCCTGTTATTGCCAAATGTCATTGATTATTTTCCGGAAAAACATCTGAACAGGGATTTGTATTTTTGGCTGGCAGCCTTTTTGGCCCATGCGCGGGATATGCCGACTATCAGGCCGGAAAATGCCCTGCATGCTGATTTGATTTTCATCGCCCAGGCTTGGCAGACAAGCGAATTTGTCATGGATAAATATCCCGGGCTCGGCAAAAAATATGAGGCGTTATGCGCGGCATTGAAAGACATTCGTCCAGCTCGAAAATTACCAATCTATGAGGCGCGGCTGGAAAACCTGATCTGTGATGCGCTTTTTAATCGTGGGCCTGCCCACGCGGAAGCCATCATTCTTTTTCAAATGATCTTGCGGGATGAACAATTGCCGGATTTCCCAAAGCTTCCCCGAAAATATAAAGGGTTTCTTTCTGTGCCGCTATGGGGGGAAGTGGACATCAGGCACCGAAATATCATTGATCCGGCAGAATATGCCGACGAAGATGTAAGCGGGAAAAATATTTTTAAGGATCTGCGTGATGGCCGCAAACATGCAGGGGTTAGAGAAGAGAATGATCAGGTCGACAAGCAAGACCCGCTCGCCCTGAATCGTTCCGAGAAGGTGATATCAATTGCTGAAATGGTCAATGTTAATCGGGGCATTGATGATGAGGAGGATGAGGATGTCCAGTCGGCCGTTGATGATTTGGATGAAATGTCCCTGACCCGTAATAAGAAGACAGTTGCTTCGACGATTAAACTTGATATGTCTGTGGCTGGCCAGGATATAGATATAACCCCTCTGGTCTCGGAACATCTCTATCCTGAATGGGACTTTCGCTTGCAGGGGTATCGCCAGAATTTCTGCGCCGTTTTTGCAGCCCGGGCAAAGGAAGCCAATGACGTTGAAAAAGACGTTTGGCGACCGGATGACGCCACACGGCGGCGCATAAGGCGTATTCAGCGTCAGTTTGAGGCTTTGCGCCCCAGAAGAGAGCGTGTTCATCGGCAACAGGATGGCAAGGAACTGGACATTGATGCCATGATCCGGTCAAGCTGTGATTTGCAGGCCATGGGCGAGGGCAGTGACCAAATCTATATGGACTACCGGAACCAGACTCGTGACCTTGCGGCGGCTATTCTGGCCGATGTGTCACTATCGACCGATGCCTGGCTGGATGGGCGGCGCATATTGGATGTGGAAAAAGAGGCCTTGATGACCTTGGCTTTGGGCTTGAAGGCCAGCGGTGATGACAATGCCATATATTGCTTTTCCTCTCGCAAGCGTCACAATATAAGCGTGGAGTGCCTAAAGGAATTTGATGAAGAAATGTCGATCAAGGTGCAAAATCGTATTTCAGCTCTGAAACCCGGCTATTATACCCGCATGGGGGCGGCCATACGTCATGTGACAAAGCAACTCCTAGAGCGACCAAATCACCACCGGCTCTTGCTTTTACTCAGTGATGGCAAGCCAAATGATATGGATCATTACGAAGGCCGCTACGGCATAGAAGACACCAGAATGGCCATCAGAGAAGCCCGCAAACAGGGCGTGGCCGTCTTTGGGGTTACCATAGATGAGAAGGCGCGGGATTATTTCCCGTATCTTTTTGGGCCGGGCGGCGGCGCAATCATCCCCCATATTGAAAATCTGTCGGCGGCCTTGCCGGCCATTTTCAGAAACTTGCTGCGTTAATCTTCAGGTGCCGGGAAGATTTCTTCATTGCGTCCGCTCACATAATAGGCCAGAAGCCCGACCCATTCATGCATGGCAAAATCCAGTTGATATAAACCCCGTCCTGCATTTGGTTTATTAATCAATGATGTCTTTAGGTAACTTCGATAGTCGACGGGATAAGGCTGTATATTAATATGGGCGCTTCTATAGGCACCGACTGCGCGCGGCATATGGAAGGCTGATGTTACCAGCAGCCATTTGCCGGTTTCGCGCCCCCCCGTTTCATGCTGCTGAATATGTTTTTTTGTTTCGAGGGCATTGCTATGGGTATTATAGGATTTATCTTCAAATCTTATGCGGCTCAGGTCTATTCCGGCTTCGGTAAAATATTTTCGGGCAATGGCATTTTCGGACAGCATATTTTTAATCTGGCCCCCGCCGCTATATATAATGGGCAGGTCAGGGAATTGGCGCGCCAGTTTTGTGGCCTGGATGAGCCGCTCTGCCGCGCCGGTTAATGTGACCTGATTATGTTTTGTGCTTAAGTTTAACCGCTCTGCCCCCGCGAGGACAATAATGCCGCTATAGGGCGCATCGCCCACATGATTGGTATAGCTAGAAAAACGCTTCTCCAATGGGGCCATGAGCCAGCTTGTCAACGGCCCGAACATGACCATACCATAGAAGATCGCGCAGGTCGTAAGGATTGAAAGGCCTGCTCTGCGGCGATTTTTCCAGACGAGTATCAGGCCAATGAGAAATAAAATAAAAAAAAGATTGCTGGGCTGTAAAAAGAGCCAGATTATTCTTGAAATCAGGTTATCCATAAATCAACCTATTCTGAACCAACCGAGCCGTTCCTTTTAATTAATTTTGTGATATTGTTTGTACCAATGGATGAATTTGGGGATACCTTCTTCGATTTTGGTTTTAGGCTCGAAGCCGAGGTCATTCTGGATTGCGGTGATGTCGGCGGCCGTTTCCTTGACGTCCCCGGGCTGGATGGGCAGTAAATTCATCTCCGCCTTTTGACCCAGACAATCTTCCAGCACCTTGATCATATCCAACAGCTTTACGGTGTTATCATTGCCAATGTTATATATGCGGTGGGGCGCATTGGAGCCAATCGTATGCATGGTGCCATCATCTTTTGGTGGATTATCAAGGCATCTGACAATGCCATCAACAATATCATCAATGAAGGTAAAGTCCCGCAGCATATCCCCGTGATTAAAGACCGGGATAGGCTCACCAGCCAGGATTTTCTCGGTAAATATCCACATGGCCATGTCAGGGCGGCCCCAGGGGCCATATACGGTGAAGAACCGCAGGCCGGTTTGCGGCATACGATATAGATGAGCATAACTCTGGCTCATCAACTCATCGGCTTTTTTTGTGGCAGCATAGAGGGATACCGGATTATCAACCCTGTCATCTATGGAAAAAGGCATATTTTTGTTGCCGCCGTAAACAGAGGAGGATGAGGCATAAACCAAATGCTCAAAGCCTTTTTTATGGCGGGCATATTCCATAATATTCAAATGTCCGATCAGGTTTGACTGGGCATAGACAAAAGGGTTGGTCAGGGAGTATCTGACCCCGGCCTGTGCGCCCAGATGAACTATTTTTGTCACATCATGCTGATCAAGGGCCGATTTCAAGGCATCAAAATCCGAAAAATCCAGTTTCAAAAAGGTAAAAGCCGGGTTGTTCTTTATTTCCGCCAGCCGGTTTTCTTTCAATTCAACAGAATAATAATCGTTGATATTATCAATGCCAATAACCTCTTCCCCGCGCGCCAGAAGAAGTCTGGAAACATTAAAACCAATAAAACCGGCGGCGCCTGTGACAACTATGGCCATTGAAACTCCTTAATCTTGTTTTGTATTTCAAGAGTTATCTTCTAGCGCAGTAGCCTTGTCAAATACTTAAAATCTGGCGTTAAAAGAAAAAAAAGTTTTTTTTGTAAAATCATCATTGCATGTTGAAAGAAATCTGCTTATGTTCGCGGCACCTTTATGATATTGATATCTTTGATGGGGTGTAGCCAAGCGGTAAGGCAACGGGTTTTGATCCCGTCATGCGCAGGTTCGAATCCTGCCACCCCAACCAGATATTTCTTTGAAGTTATGAGGGTGTTGGAATTTTCCTGAAATTTATGCCCCCCCTGAAATTTATACCTCTCTGAATTCTATATTCATAAGTTTACAAAGAATATTTTTCTAAAATGATTGTTTGGATGATGAAAGGGCGTTTGGTTCTTAGAATTCTTGACTTATATCAAAAAAAAGCAAAAAAATTATAATCCCCCTCTTTTCGCTAATTGTCATTAATCTTTCAGAAAGAAAACTACAATAAATCTATTTATATGATGTGTTTTTTCACGGCAGTTGAATTTGTGATTTGGAGAGTTAAATGCTTAAATGGTTTAATAAATTTGGTATCAGGGTCAGGATTCTGGCAGCTATCTCTCTTGCCTTTGCGATGTTTTTAATTTTTTCCATGGATAAAATAATTTCTTTTTATCAGGAAAAGTCACGAATGGACACGCTTCTGATACTTGCGGAGTTTACGCCAAAAGTTAGTGACTTAATTCATGAATTGCAAAAAGAACGCGGTGCATCAGCCGGATACATAGGGTCAAAATCTGCGCAAGCCTTTGCCAGGAGGATCAACGCCCAGTATATATCTACCGATGCCAGTCACACTATTTTTAACAATAGTACAGCTTCAATTAACCTGAAGTCAGTTAGTGATGGTCTGTTCAAAAAAACGACCATTGCCTTTAATGCTTTAAGGGGCCTGAATGATAAGCGTGCGGCAGTTCAAGACATGAAATTAACTGTTGGTGAAATGGCTGAATATTATACGGAAGTGATTAGCAGATTGCTGGATATAGTTAAGGTTGCCGCAAATATTACCAACAATCCTGACCTTTTAAGAGATATGACCGGTTATATTTCATTACTTGAAGTAAAAGAGCGTTCTGGCCTGGAACGTGCTATGGGTGCTAACGGTTTTGCGGCCCGCAGTTTCAGCGATGATGTATACAAAAAATTCATTGGGCTTATTGCGCAGCAAGAGGCCTTCCTCAGTGTTTTCAATACCAGTGCAAATCCTGTTTTAAAGACATTTATGGCCTCAACAATGCAAGGTTCCGTTATTGATAAGCTTGATGAAATGAGGGAACATGTTTTCAAAAACCATAAGGATGTATCAGCAAGCGGGGTCACGGGCTCATACTGGTTTGAGCATATAACAAAGAAAATTGATCTATACCACCGGGTTGAAAAAAAATATGCTGATTTTATTGTTGCGGAGACGAAAGAGCTTGCAGCAGAAGCCATGGCAAATTTTTGGTGGCTGTTAATTTTATCTGTTTCCATGGCGGGGGGGATCGGTTTGCTTTCTTATCTTATTGCGAGATCTATAACTGTGCCGCTTGATGGTATTGGGCAGGCTATGGCGCAATTATCAGAAGGAAAACTGGAAATAGATATTCCCCACACTGATTTAAATAGTGAAATTGGTATTATAGCAAATACTGTTCTGGATTTTAAGCAAGGCGCTATCCAGCAGAAGAAGCTTGAGGAGAATGTCAGAGAAACCGAGAAACAGAAACGTCTTCAGGAAAAAGAAATAGAAAAAAAAGATCAGAAATTACGTGAAGAAGATCTTGAACGTGAGCGTAAAATTATTGAACTTCGAGAACAGCGTGCTCAAAAAATGGAAGTATTAATTTCAAATTTTGATACTGAAATTTCCACAGCTATTCAAGGCATGTCTGCCATGTCGACGCAACTTCTAAGTTCTGCAAATGGTATGGCGGGTATAGCAGAGAATACAGGGGTCAACAGCACCGCTGCAGCGGCAGCAGCCGAAGAGGCGACGACCAACATCAATACAGTTGCGGCGGCTTCTGAAGAAATGTCAGCATCGGTTGGTGAAATTAATCGACAGCTTTGTCAATCAACCGAAATTACCCGAAGTGCGGTTGAGCAAGCGGGAAAAACAAAGGAAACAATGGCTTCTTTGACCGGAACAACCTCTTTAATTGCTGATGTGGTAAAACTTATTAATGATATTGCGAATCAGACTAACCTTTTAGCCCTGAATGCAACTATTGAGGCCGCAAGAGCGGGTGAAGCAGGTAAAGGGTTTGCTGTTGTGGCAAATGAGGTTAAAATACTTGCTACTCAGACATCCAGCGCCACAGAAGAAATAAGCCGTCATGTGGGCGCCGTACAGGACTCGTCTCTTGAAGCTGTCAATGCCGTTGAATCTATACGCGCCATTATTGCAGAAACCAATAATATTGCCGTGTCTATTTCAGGTGCCGTTGAACAGCAGAATTCAGCAACAGCGGAAATAGCCAGAAATGTGGCAGAAGCCGCAAAAGGATCACAAGAAGTCACAGCCGTGATTGTAGATGTATCAGCCGGTGCCTCAGAGACCAAAGACATTGCCGAAGATGTAAGTGGGGCAGCAACAGAGGTGAGCAAAAATGCGCAGATAATATCTTCTACGGTCGAAGATTTTCTATCTAATATTCGCGCCCTGTAAGAATGATGCCGTTGCAAAATATCTGATTAAAGAAACAAGGAGCCAAATAGGTCTGGCATTGTTCTAGAATGATGGTGAGAACGTCTGCTCTTCTATGATGCGTTGTAACTTTTCGATCAATTCACCGACATGGCTATCCTTATAAATAAAAGGCGGCGCGAGCAATATATGTGCGCCGTTTATGCCATCGGCTGTGCCGCCGCCGGGGTAACAGATCAGACCATTTTTCATGGCGCTGGTTTTTATTTTTTTAGGTAAATCAAGCTCAAAGCCCGGGGGGGTTTTATGGTCTTTGTCCAGTGTGAATTCCAGCGCTATGAATAAACCTCTCCCCCGAATATCGCCCACATTGGGGTGGGATTGAAAAGTGGCTTTTAATTGTGCCATTAATGTTTCGCTCGTATTGCGCACTTTTTTCAGAAGATTCTCATCCTCGATCACATCCATAACGGCGCGACCGGCGGCGCAGGCGGCGGCATGGCCGATATAGGTGTGACCATGTTCAAAAGAACCGCATCCCTTAACGATTTGATCGTGAATATGACCCTTGCAAATGACGGCTGCCAGGGGTTGATAGCCGCCGCCAAGCCCTTTTGCCAATGTGACAATGTCGGGTTGAATATCCTCTTGCTCAAAGGCAAAATAGCTGCCGGTTCTGCCCGCCCCGCACATGACTTCATCCAAAATCAGTAAAATGTTATATTTGTCACAAATTTCTCTGATTTTTTTGAAATAGCCCGCCGTGGCCGCCGCGCAGCCTAAAGTCGCCCCTACAATTGGCTCTGCGATGAAGGCCGCAATATTTTCTGCCCCGGCGCTTAAAATTTCCATTTCCAGTGACAAGGCGCATCTTTCGCCGTATTGGGCCGTGGTTTCATCGGGCCGCCGGTAACGATAAGCATGGCAGGGCAGGGCCTTGGGCCAATCATGCAGCATGGGTTTATATATTTGTTGCCGGGACGGGTTTCCGCTCATGGACAGGGCGGCGAGGGTGTTGCCATGATAGCTCTGATCTCTGCTTATTATGATACTTTTTTGATGGTGCCCGCAGGCGACCCAAAATTGCCGGGCCAATTTGATGGCGGTTTCATTTGCTTCTGAGCCGCCGGACGAAAAATATACTTTGGCATTATAACCGCCAAAACGCGCCGCAAGCCTGCTGGCCAGTTCTTCTTGCGGGGCATTGGTGAAAAAGGCTGTATGGGCATAGGCAACCGTATCAAGCTGTGTTTTTATGGCCTCAATAACATATTCATTCCCATGGCCCAGGCATGATACGGCGGCGCCGCCGCTGGCATCCAGATATTGTTTGCCGTCTTCGTCATATATATACACGCCTTCTGCTTTAACGGCGGCGGGATAGTGATGTTTGGGGGCGCGGTAAAATACTTGACCCATTTGTTGTCTCCAAAAAATTTCCAGTGAATGGAGTATTGAGCAAATATCTATATAATACAAATTAGAAATATTGCCTTTGGCATAACTTCAGCTTATACTTATGATCAGATTTTCAGGAGAATCCCATGAGGTATCGTCAAATAGAAGTTTTTCATGCGGTCATGACGTATGGTACCGTAACCCGGGCGGCGCAAAATCTTCGTGTTTCCCAGCCGTCGGTGACGTCTTCTCTGCAACAGACGGAGGCTGAACTTGGTTTTGCACTGTTTGACCGTTCGCGCGGCAGGCTAACGCCAACGGCCGAGGCACGCATTTTATTTGATGAGGTTGACCGGGCTCACGAGTCTTTGCTGGCTGTTGACAGCCTGTGCGATCGCCTGCGGGAGGGGTCTGCGGGGCATATCAGAATAGCCGCAACACCCGCCCTCAGCCAGCGCGTATTGCCAGAGGCCATTACAAATTTCCAAAAACGTCATCAGCGGTTTACTTTTGATATATCATCTGAACATTCGCCGGCAATATTGGCAAATCTTGATGACAGGCCCCAGTCGTATCATCTGGGCCTTACTTTTGGGTTGGAAGAAAATTCTGATTTAAGGGTAAAATCCTTGATGGATATTCCGGTTTATGGCGTTGTCCCTAAAACAATATTGGCGGAATTGAGCCATCAGCCATCTTTGGATCATCCGCTTGATTTGAAAATCCTGTCTGATCTGCCGTATATTGATCTGTATGAAAATGAACCATTGGGAAAAATCGCCAGATCTTTATTGTTAAAGGCGGATGTTTCGCCCGCAGCTTTTATCCGGGTTCATGATCATCATATGGCGGCGGCACTGGTTCATAATGGCTTGGGCGCGGGCATTCTGGATGCGCTGGCGATTTATAATTTAAAACATTCGGAACGTAATCCCAATATGCAGATATTTAAATTGCCCGGCAACCCCACATTGCCTATTACGGCAGTATTTTCGCAGCATAGAAACCAGACCTATCCTGTTCGAAAATTCATGAGCTGTGTCGTTTCTTCATTAGAGACGGCTTTGGGACAATAGCCGGTATATCCTCACCAACCTGAAAGAAACATGATGCGCAAATGGGTGGTTTATATTCTGAAATGCCGCGATGACAGCTATTACACAGGCATTACCAATGATCTGGATAAGCGTATCATCGATCATACCGCCGGAATCGGGGCCAAATATACCCGTGGGCGCGGGCCGTTTGAGCTTATCTATACGGAGCCTTGTGAAGACAGAAGTAGCGCGTCAAAACGGGAATTTTTCATTAAAAAGCTTGCCCGCCGTCAAAAAGAAGCCTTAATTCAAAAGTAAATATAGGAAATGCAGTAATGGATTTTTCTGGTGTTCTATGTTATTATTAGCATTGCCTTAAGTTGTTTTTTGATTGCCTTATTTCATGTTATAGAAAAAACGGGAAAAATGGCCGAATTATGTAGAAATAATTTATTACTTTGTATAAGTGTGACTTGTTTGACGCATTCTATATCTCAAACAATAAATCCAAGAATATATAACAATGGAGGAATAAAAATATGACATTATCACGAAAAGTAATGACGCTCGCCGGAACGGCAATTGGGACAAGTATCCTTTTGTCTGGCACCGCATTTGCGCAAGAAGCAGCAGATGACAAAATGGTGTTTGAGGAAATTCTGGTAACAGCCACCAAAAGATCATCAACCATTAAAGATGTGCCTTTTTCCATCAATGCACAGACACAGGTCGATATTCAGCGCTCTGGTGCCACCAGCCTTGAAGATCTTGCGCGGAATGTTGCGGGCTTGATGATTCAAAATCTGGGCCCCGGCCAAAGTCAGGTTGCCATTCGCGGCGTATCCGCCGGTCAGATCGTTCGCGACCAACCGGGTGTGAAAGAACAGGTGGGTATTTATCTGGATGAATCGGTTATTTCCCTGTCACTTTTTACGCCTGATATTGACCTGTATGATTTGAATCGTGTCGAGGTTCTTCGTGGACCTCAGGGCACGCTTTTTGGATCAGGCTCCATTGGCGGCACCATTCGTTATATTACCAACAAACCAAATACCGAGGGTTTTGAAGGCAGCGTTGAAGGCAACCTAAATGCCATCGACGGCGGCGGCGTTGGCGGTCATATTAAAGGTATGCTGAATATGCCCATTGCGGAAGATAAAGCCGCCGTTCGCATTGTCGGTTATCACACGGAATATGGCGGCTTTATTGATGCGCTGCGCGAAGGCGGAACCATTGATGAGAATGTTAATAGTGGTTCGCGCACCGGCGGCCGGATCGCTGTGTTATTCCAGCCGACAGAGAATATTACCATAACCCCCCGGGTGATATATCAGGAAGTCAGCACAGACGGCAATAACCGTCAGGAAGTCTTTAACCTTTACGCCAATCCCTATACGACAACGCGTCCTGCGGTACAGCTTGGCCCGCGCCAGCAATTTCTGCTGTTGAGGGAATCTTTCAAAGACGAAACATTGATCGCTGATGCAACGATCGAAGTAAATTTTGATGGCGTTGATCTGACATCTGTGACCAGCTATACAGACCGTGATATTCTGGTAAGCCGAGATGCCAGCGCCTTGACCGGCAGTGTTTCTGTTGACCTTGGCTATCCGGATAATGCGGTTTTATTTCCGTCCAATCTACGCGATACCACGAAAGTTGAGCAATTCACTCAGGAATTGCGCCTGAGCTCAAATGGTGATGGCCCATTTCAGTGGGTGGGTGGTGCTTTCTATTCCAAGACCGATCGCTTTTACCGGCAATCCTTGCCGACCCCCGGGTATGACGCCGTAACGGACGCTGTATTGGGCGCGGGAACATCGGCGGCTGTTGGCATGGGTGTTGCCCCGGCTGATTCGCCCTTCTATTCCGAGTTGCCTTATACTTTGAAACAAATAGCTGTTTTCGCTGAGGCAAGCTATGATGTTACGGATGACTTTCAGGTCACCGCCGGTGGCCGTTATTATGATTATAACGAAGAGCGCAGCGTGACGCAGGTTGGTCTTTTCGGCAATGGTGTTGTAAATCAAATTGATAAAACAGAATCTGATGGTTTCACCCCCCGCGTT
>Ga0256839_1003143_pt1 | contig 17358 bp, 10 predicted proteins | sample 354166metaG_FD_185968 | JGI IMG/M metagenome (GOLD analysis project Ga0256839, IMG submission 185968) | Hydrothermal vent microbial communities from Mid Atlantic Ridge, Atlantic Ocean - 354-166 | ecosystem: Environmental > Aquatic > Marine > Hydrothermal vents | place: Atlantic Ocean: Mid... | reverse complement strand
AGCCCGCTATGTTTAGTAAATCACTATACTTCAAGCAAGATAAACATCATGACTAAAGTAGAAAAAAACTGTTGTTGCCATAATGCGCCAACAGACAGTCAATCACATACAGACTCTATACCGCTTACGGGTATGACCTTTAAAATAGAAGGGCTCGATTGTGTGGAAGAAGTCACTATTTTAAAGGCTGAAGTTGGGCCTTTAGTTGGAGGCAGCGATAAGCTTATTTTTGATGTGATTAATGGTCGTATGACGATTGATACAGGTGCAACGCCGGTCAGTGCAAAAAAAATTATTAAAGCTGTGGCTGCTACCGGTATGCAAGCCACTCGTTGGCAGTCGGGAAAGGGGAAAATTGATGTCACACAACGGCAACGTTCACAAACGATTTATGCCACACTCAGTGGTTTATGTATTATCGCTGGGATATTGATACATATTACGTTTGCAGAAGGATTTTCTGATTTACAGCGATTATTAGCTTCACCTGATGCTTGGACTTATTCATGGCAGGCATCAGTCACCTATCTTAAAGATTTGCTGAATGCGCATAGCGCACAAGCCATCCCTATGGCTGAAAAAGCAGCTTATAGCCTTGCCATTGTATTCGGCGTGCGGCACGTTATCGTTAAAGCATTTTATGCTTTGAAGCGATTGCGTGCTGATATGAATCTACTGATGTTGGTTGCCATTATTGGCGCAGTGGTGATTAATGAATGGTTTGAAGCGGCGGCAGTGAGTTTCTTATTTTCTCTGTCATTGGCGATTGAAAGCTGGAGTATTGGTCGTGCCCGACATGCGGTGGAGGCATTACTTGATTTAGCACCTGCAACGGTCTCCGTTAAACAGGCGGATGGGCAGGAAATGGATATGAATGCGGCTGATGTGCGTGTCGGTACGGTCTTTGTGGTTAAGCCTGGCGAAAAAATACCATTAGATGGCAAAGTGCTTAAAGGGGTTAGCTCAGTCAATCAAGCACCGATTACCGGAGAAAGTATTCCTGTGATGAAACAACAGGGTGATGACGTGTTTGCCGGTAGTATTAATGGTGAGGCGGTCTTAGAGGTTAGAACCACTAAAATAGCCTCTGATACCACGCTCGCGCAGATTATTAGAATGGTTGAAGAGGCGCATAGTAAACGTGCGGAAGCAGAGCAGTGGGTGGAGAGGTTTGCGCGTATTTATACCCCGATTGTGATGTTTTTGGCCTTAGCTGTCTTTATTATCCCGCCATTATTTTTTGCCGGTATTTGGCAGGTATGGCTGTATAAGGCACTGGTATTATTAGTGATTGCATGCCCCTGTGCGCTGGTAATTTCAACACCGGTAAGTATTGTTGCGGCATTAGCCTGTGCCGCTCGGCAGGGTATTTTAATAAAAGGCGGTATTTATATTGAAGCCCCTGCGCATCTTAAAGCGATTGCGTTTGATAAAACGGGGACATTAACGTGTGGTAAGCCGGAAGTGACGGGACTTTATCCTTTTAACGGTCATACGCCAGAGGCGTTGTTAAGCCGAGCGGCTGCATTAGAATCACGTAGCCATCACCCACTGGCAAAGGCGATTCTAAATTATAGTGAAAAACTGGGTATTGAGATTGCTCATGCAGATAATGTTATTGTTTTGCCGGGTAAAGGGGTGACCGGCTTATTTAATGGTAAGAATTTTTGGTTGGGTTCCAGGCGCTATTTATTGGAGCGGGCACAAGAAACACCTGATATTAGGCAACAGGCACAAGCCTTAGAGCAAACAGGCAAAACAGTGATTGCTATTGGTAATGAGCGGCATGTGTGTGGCTTGATTGCGGTTGCCGACCAAGCAAGACCCAATCTTGCCACCGTATTGCAAACCCTTAAACAGCAGAATATTCAACATTTAGCGATGTTAACAGGGGATAATCAAGCTACCGCAGATAATATTGCCAAGGCATGTGGAATAGATACCGTGCATGCTGAATTACTGCCAGCTGATAAGGTGACGGTAATTAGTCAAATGGTCGAGCAATATGCAAATGTTGCCATGATTGGTGATGGTATTAATGATGCACCTGCATTGGGTAGGGCTAACCTAGGTATCGCTATGGGGGTAATGGGATCGGATGCAGCGATAGAAACAGCGGATATTGCTTTAATGGGAGACGATCTTGCTAAACTGCCTTGGTTAATTCAGCATTCAAAAAGAACATTGATGATTATTAGACAAAACATTGTTTTTGCCTTGACGCTTAAAGCCGTGTTTGCATTATTGGCATTTGCCGGAATGGCGACTTTATGGCAGGCGATTGTGGCCGATATGGGAGCTTCATTAGTGGTTGTGGCAAATGGTTTGCGGTTATTAAAGCCTAAGGGCTGAAGATATTTGATTTTAAGGTAAAAGTATAAACTAGGCTTTTTAGTTGATATTGAAAACTATTGGTTTATTGATAATAAACCAATAGTTTATTATCTGTGCTTAGGTTTCTGTATAATGATTATTGAAGATAGTAGTACTTCATAGAGTATTGATTTTATTGCTCTTAAAGAGAGTAGGTATAAATAATATAAACTTAAGGTTCGTATGCAACGATTTGTGACGGATGAATTCAATTCTGAGGAAAAATAATGGCTAATGTGAATACAGATACGCTACTTGAAAACAATAAGCTTTATGCGAGTGGTCAGCAAGTACATCAATCATCTCACCCAGGCAATCAGCCCATCAATCCGGCTAAGCACGTAGCCGTTGTTGCCTGTATGGATGCACGGCTTGATGTAGAGGATTTGCTGGGCTTACAAACCGGAGATGCACATATTATCCGTAATGCAGGGGGGGTGATAACTGAAGATGCGATTCGTTGCTTGATTATTTCGCATCATTTGCTTAATACCAATGAAATTATATTGATTCATCATACGCGTTGCGGCATGCTGGCTTTTACGGATGATTTGTTAAAGGCTGGATTAGAAGGTGACCCAGCGGCGGAAGAGCTACTTGGGCAAGCGACGGGGCGAAAATTTACCAGTTGTCACCATAGCTCTGCTACGCCTGCACAGTTTCATGCATTTCGCGGCCCACTTGAAGCACTTGATGCGCCTTGTAATGAACAACAAATTGAACGCCTTAGCTGGGATGTGAGGCGTTCAATATCCAGGGTGATGAATCACCCCTGGATACCGACTGAAGGCCCTGATGCTTCAACGGTAAGAGGTTTTATTTACGACGTAGATACCGGTAAACTTGCAGAAGTCAGCTACCCAGGTGCTATGGGGACTTTTGGCTAATACGCTAGATGTTAAAAGGGGCTTTACAATAAAAGCCCCTTTTGTTGATATGATTTTATTGGTATTTACCACTTAAGTACAACAAAGCGCTGCATATCATTTTCTTTAATCAGTAATACCATCTTTTTATCGCGGCGACTGGCTTTAACAGCCCTTTTAAAATCACTGACATTGCGCATGATTTGCCGGTTGGCCTGTAAAATAAGCATTCCTGGCTTAATGCCGGCCATTGCAGCAATCGAATTGGGTTTAACTGCCGTAATGATAATCGCTTGATTAGCCTTTATATTATATTGTTTAGCGCGTTGCGGTGTTAGGCCTTCTACTGTTAAACCAATATCATCGGCACTTTGTGCTGAGTTATCGGCAACGTGTAAATCATTATCTTGTTTGCCGATGATAATGTTTAGTTTTTTGCGCTGGCCGTCTCGTAAAACAATAATTTCTTCTTTTGTGCCGGGCGTGGTTAAAGAGACGCTATTTCTAAAGCGGCCAATATTATCCACTTTTTTACCTTGGTAAGAAATAATAATATCCCCTTGCTTTATACCTGCTTGTTGAGCCGGTGAGCCGTCAGAGACTTGTGCAACCAATATGCCTTGCCCTGTTGCAACATTAAATGACTCAGCTAGTTCAGGCGTTAAGGGTTGAATAACTACACCGATGCGACCGCGTACGACCTCGCCTGTTTTAATTAATTGCTGTGCAATATTTTTTGCCAAATTGATTGGAATGGCAAAACCGATGCCCATTGAGCCACCGCTGCGACTAAAAATAGCGGTATTCATACCAATCACTTTGCCATCTAAATTGACTAAAGGCCCACCTGAGTTACCAGGATTGATAGCCGCATCTGTTTGAATAAAATTTTCATAATCATTAATGCCGACACTACTGCGACCTTTGGCACTGACTACGCCAACGGTTAATGTGTTGTTTAGTCCGAAAGGATTACCGATAGCAATCACCCATTCACCGACTTCCAGAGTGGAAGAGTTTCCTAATGTTAAGGCAGGTGTCGCGCTGCTGTTGATTTCTAAAATAGCAACATCGGATTTAGGGTCGGTACCTTTTACTTTTGCCGTAAATTCTTTACCGTTTTGAAATTTGACCGTAATTTTATCCGCATGGTTGACAACATGGTTGTTGGTCATGATATAGGTTTTATCAGAAAAAATACCATCATCGACTTTAAAAACAAACCCGGAGCCTTGTCCTACTACCTTTTGTTGGGGCAAGGCCGGTGCTTGTCCTGGCCTTTGTGGTATCCCTTGGAATTGGTCGCCAAAAAAACGTCTTAACATATCCTCATTAAAGGGGCTGCCTTGTCCAAAAGGAAGTGAAAATTGTTGCATAGCAGCTTGTGGTCGTGAACTCTCTACTTGAATAAAAACAACAGAAGGGGAGACTTTTTTGGCTACAGAAGCAAATGCTTTACCTGTATTACGTAAATTTTCAACACCGTCTTGTTGCGCATGGGTAGGCATTGCACAGAGCCAAAGCAACAATAAAAGCGGGGCATATTTATGTTTCATTTTATTCTCCAATATTTATGTCTTTAAGAAATTTGCACAATGGGGCTTAGGTCGCCGTTATAAAACTCAATGCGATAGACTACAATTTGTGGGTTTTATAACGGCTTTATCAAACCGTGTATCAGTAAAATGGTGTGTTTTTATGATATTTAAAGCTCAATAGAGACCTCATTTTGTTTCATTTTTTTAACTCTTAGGCCGAGTAATAATAAAAACCAGCCGCTCATCAACATTTCAATGGCAATAAGCAGACCAATTAACCAAAAAGCGGATTCGGGCAATGTGGCAATAACAATAGTGGTTAATATTAAGTTGAGTAAGCCTGAAGACGCAGGAAATAACCATTTCCAATCCTGCTTTTTGCATTGCAAGGCATAGCTAATTTTAGCGACTCCAATCACAGCAAATAAAGAGGCCAATAAAATGGTCAAAACGATGGAGGTTGCTAGAGGGTCGAAAAATATAATCATGCCGGCAATAAGATATAATAAGGCAATAAAAATATGCTGAAATTTTCCGCTCCAGTCTTTTTCTTTGGTTTGTATTGCATGAATCATTTGTATGACTCCGCCGGCAAAAACCAAGCCTCCAAATATAAATATACTGGTAAGGGTCAGTAAGCTACTGGCAACGACACCAACAGTACCCAATACGATTAAAAAAATTCCTAAGAAAATCATTTCTTTCCATTTTATCGGCAGTTCTTGTAAAAGAATGCCGGCATTTGTAATGGGGTCTTGCATTTTATGGTTGCTCATGATCATTGTCCTTTCAATATAGGATTTCGCATTCACTGACCAGAGAGAACTTGATATTCTCTCTGGTGCCAATGCGTTGATAGTGTTATCTGCCAATAAGGCGTTTAACAGATGCTTTTACTTTAGCATATATTTTTTCTACGGCGTTTTTACCATCAATTTCTTTTTTAAGGGCTTTAATATCGGCTTTTAAACTGTCATACGCTTTAGAGTCTTTTTCTGCATAGCCTAATAATGTGGCGACTTCCAGTTGCTCTTGTGCGGCATTTAATAGTTCGCGCGCTTGTTCTTTTTGCTTGGTTTTATCGAGTTCGGCCGCTGTTTTAAGTAAACTTTCAGTACGCACCAGTGCTAATGGCACAACCTCTGTTTCCACGACTATCGTCGATAGCGTGGTGGCTAGTGTGGTTAATGCATTGTCTTTTTTACCATTGATTAAATATTTAGTGGCCAATTTAATGGCATCCGGATAGGTTCCCATCGGAAGATACGCTCTACTAATGACCATTTCATCTTTCATCGGTGCTAGTAAAGACCGCGCGGCTTGCACTTTATGCTCTTTTAATAAATCAATAACAAGTTTGGTCTCCATTTTGATTAAATGCGGGGTTGTTATCAAGGCAGAGATGGAGACATCACCATCAATCGGCACAAGTTTAAGTTTTGGATTAGCGGCTAAAGCAACATCGAATTTTCCGGTTGCGGCTTGTAATGCTTTAATGGCCTCTTTTTCTTTGCCTTGCTCTGCTAACAGTTGTGTGGCATGTACGACTTTGTTGTAGCCATCTAATACGCCTTGGTTGACGGTTTCAAGTAAGGCCTTTTTTTCTTTTTCCAGTGCTTTAACTGCGGCATTTGACTTAATAGATTGCTCTTGCGTCATTAAGTTCTTGCCTTTTTCAGTGGTTGTATTTGTCGCTTGCGCATAAGGGGATGCCATTAATGTCACAAGTAATAAATGTTTGATGAATGTATTCATTTTATTCTCCTAATATTATTTAATAATATTGCCGGTTATTTTGTTTATAGAGCGCGTGGCTGTTAGCGACAGCCACGCGCTGTTTATATGCAATTTATTAAGTGGTTTATTTTTGCTCATCCACTTCTTCAAATTCCGCATCTAACACATCGTCATTATTTGGTGACTCCGCATCCGATGTGGTTTGCTGTGTTGCCGATTCGGTCGTGTTTTTCATCATGGCCGTAGAGGCTTCTTGCAACACTTTATGACAACGCTCAATTTCCGCTTTATCATTGCCTTTTACTGCATTTTGTAAGGCTGTTATCGCCGATTCGATGGCTGCCTTATCGGTATCAGATACTTTATCGGCCAATTCTTTTAACGATACCTCTGTGGTATGAATTAACTGGTCGGCCATATTGCGTACTTGAACCAATTCATGCATTTTGCGGTCATCTTCTGCATGTTCTTCGGCATCTTTTATCATGCGTTTGATTTCATCTTCAGATAAACCACTCGATGCCTTAATGACAATAGATTGTGATTTGCCGGTCACTTTATCTTTAGCCGATACATTTAAAATACCATTGGCATCAATATCTAAAGTCACTTCAATTTGTGCCGTACCACGTGGAGCAGGTGGAATATCCGTTAGGTTAAAGCGTCCTAGGGATTTATTATCCGCTGCCATTTCACGCTCACCCTGTAAAACATGCACCGTGACTTCAGATTGGTTATCTTCTGCCGTTGAAAACATTTCCGATGCTTTTGTTGGAATGGTCGTATTTTTCTCAATCAACTTGGTTGTGACACCACCTAATGTTTCAATCCCTAAGGATAACGGGGTTACATCCAACAACAATACATCATCCACATCACCTGTTAATACCGCCGCTTGAATGGCTGCACCTACTGCAACGGCTTCATCAGGGTTGACATCTTTCCGTGGTTCTTTACCAAAAAATGCTTTGACCGTTTCGACAACTTTAGGCATGCGTGTTTGTCCACCTACTAAAATCACATCGCTAATATCACTGCTGGATAAACCTGCATCTTTTAATGCTTGCTCACAAGGGTGCAAAGTGCTTTTAATCAGGTCTGTCACTAAAGACTCTAGTTTTGCCCGAGTGACCTTAATATTAAGGTGTTTAGGCCCTGTGCTATCCGCTGTGACATAAGGCAAATTAATGTCTGTTTGTTGCGTAGATGACAATTCGATTTTTGCCTTTTCAGCCGCTTCTTTTAAGCGTTGTAATGCCAATGGGTCATTATTGAGGTCAATGCCACTTTCTTTTTTGAACTCCTCGACCAAAAAATCCATTAAGCGCATATCAAAATCTTCGCCACCTAAAAAGGTATCGCCATTAGTTGCCAATACTTCAAACTGTTTTTCACCATCAACATCGGCAATTTCAATAATAGAGACATCAAAGGTACCGCCGCCTAAGTCATAGACTGCAATTTTTTGATCATCTTTACCTGATTTATCAATGCCATATGCTAATGCGGCGGCTGTCGGTTCATTAATGATACGTTTGACATCCAAGCCGGCAATACGACCTGCATCTTTTGTTGCCTGACGTTGTGAATCATTAAAATAAGCCGGCACAGTAATCACAGCTTCTTTAATTTCTTCTCCTAAATAGTCTTCTGCATCTTTTTTTAATTTTCTTAAAATTTGTGCAGATACTTCTTGTGCCGATAGTTGTTTACCATTTGCTTCCACCCAAGCATCACCATTACCTGCTTTGATAATGTTATAAGGCACTAATTTAATATCTTTTTGTACGGCTTCTTCCTCGAAGCGCCGGCCAATTAGGCGTTTTATTGCAAACAAGGTGTTTTTAGGGTTAGTCACCGCTTGGCGTTTAGCAGACTGTCCAACTAATACTTCATTATCCGCATAGGCAATAATAGATGGTGTTGTTCTGCTACCCTCTGCATTTTCAATAACTTGTGTACTTCCACCTTCCATAATGGCCACACAAGAGTTGGTTGTACCCAAATCTATACCAATTACTTTACTCATCATCGTTCTCCCATTTTATTAATAACATATAACAACCCTTTAATGTGTTGGGCTGCTCTCTTGGGTAGGTAGTTTAGAAAAAAACAAATAAGAGGTATGTCATATAAATGACAGTTTAAGATTTTAATTTTACAGAGGGGGGGCGGTTAGAAACGGTAAATATTGACGATGTATTCAATATTTATATGTCATAAGGAGGCGCGGGGTAGGGGGGAATCTTGGGTGACTAAAATGTATTATTTTCTAGTAATAGTGGGGCAATTTCTTGGGTAGATAAAGGTCGGCTGAATAAATAGCCTTGGTATAAATCGCACTGTAGGCCTTTTAAAAAGGTGAGCTGTGCTTCTGTTTCGACGCCTTCAGCCACTAATTGTAAATTTAGGCTTTTTGCCAATGCAATAATAGCGGTACAAATTGCGGCATCTTCTTTATTGCTGTCACAAAAATCAATAAAGGCTTTGTCAATTTTTAGGGTATCAATAGGAAACTTTTTCAAGTAACTCATGGAAGAGTAGCCTGTGCCAAAATCATCAATTGCAAAGCGAATGCCGAGTTGCTTTATTTTCTGCATGACAGTAATGCACTGCTCGGTATTATTGGCCAGTACCGTTTCTGTTATTTCAAATTCTAAATAATGGCCTGCAATATTATGTTCTGACATAATCTGCTTGACTTGCTCTACAAAATTATTGACCAGAAAGTCACGCCCTGAAATATTAACGGCGACATAAAAGTGGCAAAGCTGCTGTTGCTGCCAGGTTGCAATCTGTTTGCACACAGTGGCCAATACCCATTGTGTCACTTCTTCCATTAATGTGGACTCTTCTAAGATGGGAATAAAAATAGCAGGAGAAATTAAGCCTTCTTTAGGATGGTTCCAGCGAATCAATGCCTCCATGCTTTGAATGCTATTGTCTGTACAATTGACTTTAGGCTGATAAACCATAAAGAATTGATCATGCTCTAGGGCTGAGCGTAATTCAGCCTCGTAAAAGAATTTTTTGTTTGCTTGTTCCTCCATTTCCGGTAGAAAAAAACAATAAGTATTGCGACCTTCGCTTTTTGCTGCATAGAGTGCCATATCGGCTTGTTGTACGAGTTGCTCTTGTTGCATATTTTTACATGAACTGATTGCAATGCCGATGCTAGTGCGAATAATCAGTTCAGTTCCTTGATAATCTAAACTGGTTTGAATGCAGTTTAAAATATCTTCCGCTTTTTGACTGATAATGGATTGTTTGGCTAAATCAGGGAACAGTATGATAAATTCATCTCCCCCCCAGCGACAGATAATATCGCCTTCTCTCGTGACTTGTTTTAACCGCTGTGCGACTGTTTGCAGAACAATATCGCCTGCTTTGTGCCCTAAATTATCATTAATGCTTTTAAATTGGTCTAAGTCCAGAAACATTAACGTCACTGTCGTTTCATGCCGGCTGGCAAAGTCCATTTCTTGTTGTAAGCGTTGAATAAAGAAGCTACGGTTATATAAATTGGTTAATGAATCATGGTATGCCAGTCGAGTCATCTTTTGTTGTAACTGGATTTTTTGTGTGATGTCTCTAATATGGAGATTAAATTCTTTAACCTGTTGCTGATTTAATTCGACCTTAGTAATGGTGAGTTCGGCATTAAATTCAACACCATGCTTTTTTAACAGAATAACTTTATTGTGTTTATTAAGTGATAAATTGCTGTCAATAGGAAAATCGTCATTTAAATGCGCTCTAAATTCATCTTTGTGTGCTTCAGGGACAAAGTATTCGATAAAATTACGGCCTTGTACGCGTTGTAGGCTATAACCAAAACATTTTTCTGCAGCGGGGTTAAACTCTTGGATAATAGCCTGTTTATCAATGCTGATGATACAATCTAGCGAGGTGGATAAAATGGCATCGCGTCTGAGCTCACTAACCTTAAAGGAATCAATGGCGCGTTCTCGTTGTGATATTTCATTGTTGACGCGTGAGAGTACTTGATTATATTGGGTGGCTATTTGCCCAGCTTCTGTAAAGGGCTCGACATTGACCGGTTTAGAAAAATCACCTTGACGGCTATGTAAAACCATCTCATTGAATAGCTCGAGTGTTTCAGTAGTGGCATTATGTTCGGAAACATTTAGGCCCATTTGTTCTGCTTTTAAGCTGACTCTGAGTGGGTGCAGTGCATTGATTAATTTAAAACCATAGTAGCTGACCCCGAATGCGTATAAGCCAATGACGACAATACCTGTCAACTGAGTGGCAAGTTGTTGCATAAAGTTTAAGCCTGTATGCCAGCTTGCTGCATCTGTCAATAAAGTGAACGCAAGTGTTCCCCATATACCACACAATAAGTGTACAGGCACCACGTTAATTGCATCATCAATTTGGTATTTTTCCAGTAATTTTCCGCCGATAACAACAATGATGCCTGCTATGATGCCTAGAGCGATTGTTGCTAAAGGCAACATTAAATGACAACTTGCGGTAATGGCCACTAGCCCTCCGAGTACGCCATTTATAGCGGAGGGTGCATCCACTGAGCGATTGAGTTTAAATTGAATGCTAATCGCACTTAAGCCCCCAAAGACGGCCGCTAAGCAGGTGTTAAGAATAATGAGCGGAATATTTTCACTGATGGCTAAGGTACTGCCTGCGTTGAAACCAAACCAACCAAACCAAAGTAAAATAACGCCCAGTACTGAAAAGGTCAGGTTATTGCCTTGAATTTTTCGCTTGCTATCAAAGCGACCGGTGCGAGGGCCGATAATGATGATGGCGGCTAAAGCAACCCAGCCGCCAACAGAATGTACGACCGTTGAACCGGCAAAATCAATAAATCCCATTTTACCCAGCCAGCCGGTTAATTCGCCTTGTAATAAGCCCGACCAAGCCCAGTGACCTATTACCGGGTAAATAAAAATAGAGGTAACACCTGAAACCAGCATGTAGCCACTGAAGCTCATACGTTCTGCAACCGCTCCTGAGACAATGGTAATGGCGGTGCCACAAAACATCATTTGAAAAATAAAAAAGGCTAATGTTTTAGGTGCAAATTCACCGCTAAAGAAAAAATGACTGCTTCCGAATAGGCCTTGTGTCGATGCGCCAAACATAATGCCATAACCGATAGCCCAAAAAATTGCACTGCATAAGCATAAATCCATTAAATTCTTAATGGCGACATTAATGCTATTTTTGCTTCTGACCATTCCTGTTTCTAAGCATGTAAAGCCTGCTTGCATTAGTAGAACAAATGCGGAAGCAATAATAATCCATATAATATCTTGCATAGTATCGAGTCGTTTTGGCAATAAGAAAATGAGGTTAAATCATGGTTGATATGAATGATTAAGTATTATTGCTTTTTATTGGTTTTTTAAGAAAAATGCTGTAATGCCAGTTCATTGGCGGCAGGGTAGTTAATTTTTCCTGTTGCTAAAACGGGCAATTTATCAACGATAATCAGTTTTTTGGGTAAGTTAATACTAGCGATACCTTTTGCCTGTTGTATGATTTCTTTGCTGGATAGATTCATTTGCGTGGTAATCAAAATTAATTGTTCGCCTTTTTTTTCATCTGCAATACTGACAATAATATGTTGGCTGTCAGGCCAGATATCGCTAATAATTTGCTCACTTGCCGTTAAGGAAATCATTTCGCCACTAATTTTTGCAAAGCGTTTGCTACGCCCACGGATTGTTACATATTGTTCAGAATCGACATGCACTATATCCCCTGTATCATACCAGCCTTCACCATAAATGGAGTGTGGCGGAACCAGTTGGCCCGGGTTATCTGCAAGCAGGTAACCTGACATGATGTTAGGGCCATACAGGTGGAGTTTTCCGGCATCTTCAATCCCCGGAATGGTTTCTATTTTATATTGCATACTGGGGATTAAGCGACCAACGGTGCCTGCCTTATAAAACATTGGTGTATTAATGGCGGCTACTGGGCTGGTTTCTGTTGCACCATAGCCTTCTAAGATACGAATGCCAAATTTTTCTATCCATAGTTTTCGGGTATTGTCTTGTAATTTTTCGGCACCTGCAACGATGTAGCGAATATTGAAAAAATCATAAGGGTGTGCTTTTTTGCCATAAGCCGCTAAAAAGGTATTGGTACCAAAGATAATAGTGGCATTGGTTTCATAAGCCATCTCAGGAATAACGCTATAGTGCAAGGGAGTAGGGTAGAAAAAAGTAGTCATGCCATTCATGATGGGGAGCATGGTGCCTACGGTAAAGCCAAAGGAATGAAACATCGGTAAAAAATTAAGTACTGTATCTTGTGCATTAAAATTAATGCGTTCGGAAACTTGTTTGTGGTTCGCTAAAATATTGCTGTGTGATAATACTACGCCTTTTGGCGTTCCTTCTGAGCCGGAAGTAAAGAGAACGACTGCGGCTGAGTCAGGGTCTGCCTGTGTTTTTGGGTACCAGAATGCAGCTGTTTTAGATTGTAATAAAGCGGTTAATTTGTCAAAAAGGCTAATATGTTCAGCAAGGTCTTCTAAGTAAACTAAATGGATATTTTTTGCGAGTTGTTCGGCATCCTCAGTGAATTTTCCTAATTCAATAAAGCGGCGTGAAGTCAAGACCGTTTTGACTTCGGCAGTCCTGCATGCTGAAACCATGCCGTTTGCCCCGGTTGTGTAATTTAACATGGCAGGTACGCGCTCGTGTAATTGCAGACCTAAAACAATATTGAGCGTTTTGGTGCTGTTCGGTAAAAATATGCCTACTTTTTCATGTTGAGTTGTTATTTTAGCCAGTGCATTACCAATCGCGATGGAGCGGGTGATGAGTGCGCTATAGGATAGTGGGGTGCGGTCAAGGTCTTCGGCAACGGTATGCCGACTACCATGAATGGCTTGCGCATCAAGTAGTGCAGCAAATAATGTTTTCCGGTAATGGCTGGTGTGGAACATCATGTCGATCATTAGGTCTGTTAAAATGAGACCACTTGCATGGCGACGCGCTTTACCGCGTAACTGTTCATCTACTTCTATGCAGGTATGCGGCAATATTTTGATTGTTATTTTAGGGAAAAAGCGCAAACGTATGACATTATGTAAGCGTGAAAAGTGGGTGTATTGCGCGCCATCGATACGAATAGGGAGGATATTGGCACCTGATTTATCTGCAACCATGCCGGTACCGTCGTAAATTTTCATTAGTGAACCGGTGACGGTAATACGTCCTTCCGGAAAGATGACCGTTTTACTAGGTGATTGTAGGTGATGGATTAAATTTTTTAAGGAAATGGGGTGGGTTGGATCCATGCGAAAAACATGAGATAGCCCTAGGAAAGGTTTTAACCACCAGCGTTCTGCAATTTGACTATTAATGGCAAAAGTAATTTTGTCAGGTAAAAAAACGCCTAGTAGCAAAGGGTCTAAAAAAGAACAGTGATTGGCAACAATCAATACACGCTCGCCTGCCTTTTGGTAATTTTCCAATCCTGTTATTTCGACTCTATAAAGTAGTGTGAGTAACCAGTGTAAACTTTTTTTTAGCATGATTTATCTCGAGTGTTTGTTGTGGAAGGGGCAGAAAGAGGCATTATTTAAAGCGTCGTTTGCGATAGAGGGCGGCTATAAATTTATAGGTAGCAATATATTGTATAGGTCACTTTTTATTTAAAAACTTCTTCAATTGAGGAGGCACTTAGAATGCGTTCTATCCAGGTGTCTAGTTGATGCTTTTTAGCGGCATAGACTTTTTTTGCAACCCAGTCAGGTAGCGGATTGAATTTGAGTGTTAGCAACTTTAATAGGGTGTTTGCCTCTCCTATTGATTTTCCTTTTTCTATGCCTTTTTCTATGCCTTTCTCCAAACCTTCTTCTAGGCCTTTTGCGACACCTTGTTCAATCCATAATGGTACTGATTGCTTAAGCATGGCTTTTATCTCCAATAAACTATTAGTATGAGTTGTTGTGTCTTGAGGGACTTGTAATACTTGATTAATCCAAATGCTAAAACTACGTCGTAGGCTAGTTTGATTAGGGCTATTGAGCCATTCTATCAAGTTAGTGACGACATCAATAATATCTTCTTGCGAGGTAACATTTTCGAGTCTAAATATTGCCGCAACTAAGTTTTTTAAGGGGCTAAGTTCTTCAAGTTTATAAGCACCTTCATCTAATAACAAGTATTTGAGTGAAGGCAGATATTCACTAAGCCCACCTGGTACATGCACGATTAAGTCTTGGAGTTTTGTTGCCGCATTCCAGCGTTGCTCTCCATTGTACAGGACGACAGGAAACACAGGGGGTAAGCGTTGTTCTGTGGGAATGCGGTGCGTTTTGATTAAATCCTGGTAAAGCAAACCGATATAGCTCATGAGCCTAACAGCCATAAATTTATCAATGGTGGACTGGAACTCTAGCAATAAATAGACATAGATCCAACTCTCACCATATTTTACTTTCCAAATAATATCATCTTCTCGCGCACGTAGGTCATCTGAGATATAGCTTCCAGATACTTTTTCCAGTGTACTAAAATCAAGCTTTTTTACCCAGTCTTCATGTACAAAGCCTTGTAGTAAATCAATGACGACTTCCGGCTCTGAAAAAAGTAGTTTATAAGAGTGGTCATGACCTTGATGCATGATGACATTATTATTGTCTAATAATGGGTTATTCTGTACGTATTTTCAAAGGTGATTGGTGCTGATGTTTAGCCGCATAGCGAATACAAATATAGATAAAAAATTGCATACCAAAAATTAAGTTGGCCATGAGCAAATGAATAGGCTGAGCGACAGGTGGCATACCTAAACGGTCTAGCGAAACACCTGCAAGAATGGCGGTTATAATTAAGCCCATTAAAACGTATGCAAGGCGTAATAATAAATTATCTTTGTCTACGGATTGGTAGATTTTCCAGGCCAGCCATAAATTAGTAAATAAAATCATGGCAGAAAAAGAACGATGAACATAAAAAATGATCGGAAAACTATCACGCCAGTATTCACGGTCAATATATTGATGTTCGTTGGCAATTAAATCCACTGCTTCTCTAACTTGAGTCCCCATAGCGACTTGAATCAGTGTCATGCCCATTGCAACAGTTAATACCGTTTTAAATTGGCTAGGAAGTCGGCTGATGTCTATTGCTTGTAAAGCATCATTTTGTGAGCGTGCTATCGCATAAATTAATAATGCTACGATAAATAAAGCGAGCAACATATGCGCCGTAATCATTAGTGGAAAAAGGTGAGATTTAACAACCATAGCACCTAGCCAGCCTTGAAATCCGACCAGTAAAAAAACCGTTAATGATAAATAAAAAACGGCTTTATCTGTTTTCAGATAAGCGCGTGAAGACCAAAGTGTTAAGAAAATCAAAAAACCAATGGTAACCCCAGTTAGACGGTTAAGGTATTCTGTCCAGGTTTTGATGACATTAAAATCAGTATTTGCGTAGCCTACCGCATAAATCTCGTGATAATTTTCAGGTAGTTCGGCTTCACTGGTTGGGGGGATAAGTTGCCCAAAGCAAGTCGGCCAGTCTGGGCAACCCATGCCTGCACCTGATGCGCGAACAATGCCGCCTACTAAAATAACGAAGTAAACAGCAAAAATGGTTAATATTCCTAAGCGTCGAAAACGTTGTGCAGTTTCAATATTCATTAGAATGCCATCATGGATTGAGCTAATTCAACTTCATCAGAGACCCCTTCAATTTCTAGTATATTATCGTCGGGCGCTAAACCAAGGTAGTCAAATGCTTTGACAGTTGACCAATCTACACGACAAGCGGGGTGATCTGTTCCTGCGATACTTTGCAAAAAAGCGACTTGTACAACATCAACATAATCGGGATGAGAGCCGGAGTTGCGTTGAAAGTTGATATATTCTGAAGCGACCAGTTTTAATTCTTCCGGAAATTCCCAGGTATCCATAATAATTTTGCCGATCGCAGGGTGTGCTTTTTCTAATAATTTATTAAGGCGTGCCGGACTATCTCGGAATTCAGGAATATTTTCTACCAGCATCAAGATAGGCAATTTACCGATTTGGTGGATGAGGCCTGCCAGCATCGCTTCATCTGGGTCTAAATTTGACGAGAAGCCGGCAAGGGCGCGACTAATGGCTGATACATTAATGCTTTCTTCCCAATTTTTTCTAAAGTGTTCTTCTAGTAATTTAGACGTGGGTGTGAACATTTGTTGCATGACCAAGCTAGTGATTAAGGTTCTAATCGTATTATTGCCTAATCGAGAGACGGCCATTTGGATATTTTTTACTTCACTTGCCCCTTTGTACAGAGGGCTGTTAGCCACTTGAATAAGACGAGCAGATAGAGCCGCATCAGTTACAATCATATCGGCCAACTCATGTGCAGAGGCCTCACCTTTAGAGACTGCATCCCGTACTTGTAGTGCAATATCGGGAAGTGTCGGCAATATCAATCGGTTGGCATCTAATTCTTCTTGTACATGGACAAGAAAATCTTTAACGCTTTTAAATTGCATAATCTTTTTAGTATGAAGTAAATAATGATTAGGAACAAGAGGGAATAATATTTCAAATCTGACTTAATCTTTTGAGTATATATTCATACCAAAAATACAGTGATATAGCCTACACTTTAAATAGTATATGGCTATGTTGAAAATATTAGATCTGTCGGGACTTCCCCCTTGTCTTCCTTATTTAATATTGAGTGTCATTTTATCTTGATTTTGATTATTAAGCTGTAGATTTTTTAGATCAGATATTGTCTCTTTTAATACAACGAGTAATTGTAGCGATTCGGTGCCAGGTGCCACTAGTATGACTTCGCCTTGCTTTGCATCTGGGTTGGTTGAGTCAATAATGG
>Ga0256839_1003142_pt1 | contig 17360 bp, 19 predicted proteins | sample 354166metaG_FD_185968 | JGI IMG/M metagenome (GOLD analysis project Ga0256839, IMG submission 185968) | Hydrothermal vent microbial communities from Mid Atlantic Ridge, Atlantic Ocean - 354-166 | ecosystem: Environmental > Aquatic > Marine > Hydrothermal vents | place: Atlantic Ocean: Mid... | reverse complement strand
GGCTTCTGGTGAGCGTAAAAACCCAAAACCGTCCTGCAAAACTTCGATCGTTCCGCCTCCGGTTATTTCTTCCCCTTTTTCCGCCAGCTCTTTTAAAATCGCAAACATCATGTCCTGCTTACGCATATTGCTCGCATTTTCCACATTAAGTTCTTCCGCCAGAAGAAGTAATGTACTTGGCGATTTCTTTTTAAGTTCCAAAAGATTCATTTGGTATATCCATATGGTATTGTTAAGGGAGATAATTCTATCGATTTGACACAAAAGTCATGAGACGTGGTTCATATAACAAGAAATCAATGAACATTATATTGAAATAATAATATTGGGTATGATAAAGTAAAATTATCCTAAATGAAAGGATGTTTTCTAAATACCCGGCCCCCTGCTGTCAAGCATTAAACGGCTTTCATGATCACAAGAAATACAATGATGATCATTAATATTGTCGGAACTTCATTCATAAGACGGTAGAATTTTTCAGTATGTGTGTTTTCATCCCGGGCAAACTGTCTGCGCCAACGGGATAAAAACCCATGAAACCCGCTCATTAAAATCACACAAAGAAATTTTAACTGAAACCAGCTCTGCCCCCATAAATCCTGACCAAAGGCCATAAATATCCCAAAAACCCACGCGAATATCATAGCAGGATTAATAATAATCCTGATTAGTTTTAGCTCCATTTCCTTGAACATTTCAGACGCATCTGAGCCTGTTTCCAGTCGGGTATGATAAACGAATAATCGCGGCATATAAAACATACCGGCCATCCAGCTGATCACGGCGATAATATGCAAAGAAAGAAGCCATGTATAATGCGTCGATAAAAAAATATTTATCTGTTCCATCACTTTAAAGCCTCCTTCGTTAATTTTGCCAAAGTGGAAATATATGCGGGATGGCAGCCAATGGCGGCGATACGAATATAATTCTTAACTCCGCTTTCTTTGGCTATTTCCCGGTATTCCATATCCAGTTCCACCAAGGTTTCCGAATGTTCCGACACAAAAGAAACAGGCACAATAATCAATGATTTTCCTTCTTCGCCGGCCCGCCTGATTTCATCGTCAGTATAGGGTTCAATCCATTTTAGCGGACCAACCCGGCTTTGAAAACAAACAATATGATCCGGGTGGCCAAGCTGTTCCTGAATAAGGCGGCAGGTATTTTCAGTATGCTGCCGGTAGGGATCCCCCGCATCAATTACTTTTTCTGGCAGACCATGAGCAGAATATAAAATGCGATATTCATCCAATGACCCGATTTTTTTTATTTCCGCCTGTATCATATTAACATGGGCTTCAATAAAGCCTGCATTTTCCGGATAATCCCTTACCACTCTATAGGGCGCATCAAGGCCAGATTTTTTGGCATTTTTTGCCCAGTCTATCAGGGACGAGCCTGTGGTTGTAATTGAATAATGCGGATATAATGGCAATAGAACCACTCGGTCCGGGGCAAAGTTTTTCACTTTCTTCACAACATCACAGGAAAAGGGATGCCAATAGCGCATGGAAATAAAGCAGCAATAATCACGATCACTCTCTGCATTCAGATTATTTTCAAGAGCAACGGCTTGTGCTTTGGTCTGATCTAATATGGGGGATTTATTGCCAATTTTTTTATATATTTCCCGGGCTATTGGCGCGCGCTTTCTTGAAAGAATTTTTGCCACAAGCCACCGCCAGGGATTATTCAGGGCAATAATCGCCGGGTCATAAAATAAATTAAATAAAAAGGGTTTTACGGCTTTAAGAGAATCCGGGCCGCCCAAATTAAATAAAATAACCGCGACTTTTTCCTTTTTATCCACCAGATTTTTTTTATCCATATGGCCCGCCATTGTTATTTTTTATAGTTCCGCAATATTTCAGAAACCCGCGCGACATTTTCCGGCGGCGTTTGCGGGACAATGCCATGACCAAGATTAAAGATAAAGGCGCCTTTGCCAAGACAGTCCAGAATTTCCTTCACACGGTTTTCCATCATTTCGCCGCCGGCAACCAACAACAAAGGATCTAAATTACCCTGCACAGGACATAAAGGCTGTATATGATCCCGCACCCACTCTAATGGCATTGTTGTGTCTATGGAGACCGCAGAAACGCCCGTAGCGTGAATATATTCAGGGTAGCGGCAACCGGCCCCCTTTGGAAAGCCAATGATGGGCGTATCTGGATAAACGGCCCGAATATTTTGAATGATTTTCCTGACCGGCTCTATGGCCCATTTTCGAAATTGATCATCAGGTAAATTTCCGGCCCAAGTATCAAATAACTGAATAACTTCCGCGCCCTGTTTAATCTGGCGACATAAATATTCAGACGTGGAAACAACCAATAAATCAATAAGCCGTTGAAAAGCCGCCTCATCCTGATAGGCCATGGCTCTTGTTGCCGCCTGATCTGTGGACCCATGCCCCGCAACCATATAGGTTGCCACTGTCCAGGGCGCTCCTGCAAAACCAATCAATGTGGTTGTTTCTGGAATTTCTTTATGTAATCGCCTGACCGTTTCATATACAGGCGCCAGATGCTCATGAAATCCTTCCATGCCAAGCCTGTTTATTTTATCGGCAGTATTTACAGGCGTTAAAACGGGCCCTTCGCCCTGCCTGAATTCAAGATGTTGACCTAAAGCATGGGGGACGACCAGAATATCTGAAAAAAGAATGGCGGCGTCCATTTGATATCTGCGCAGTGGCTGCAAAGTTACTTCTACGGCAAAGTCAGGCGCATAACAAAGATCAAGAAAAGATCCGGCTGTTTTGCGTTTTTCCATATATTCTGGTAAATATCTTCCCGCTTGACGCATATACCAAAAGGGAATTTTATCTGTAATCTCACCATTTAAAGTCTGGAGAAAAAGTTTATTATTTTTCATATATTTTTCGATCGTCGTTATAGGCTCAAGAATAAACTACTATCTTATATTTTTATAAATATATAAATAGTGGTTGTAGTGGATGCCTGTGAATAAGGAGAATTAAAAGTTACCCCCAAAGTAATTGACAGAACAGCCTTAAAAAAACATTTTTTATCACATAGCGGATTTGGCGGAATAAGTCTATGGATAAGCACAGGAAAGCAAGGGCTTTAAAGCTGTGAATATCGGGGGTGGTTTTTAGATTGACAGGAGATAAAGAAATTACACTCTGATTCCCACAGACCCTAAAAAAAGTTATCCATAAAAGGATAATAACAGTATAATAAATGAAAGAGGTGCATAACTTTACGTCTCTTATAATATAAGGCCGGTTATCCCCGTAATTAAGGCCAAAACAGCAATAGGGTTGATAATGAAAGAGGTTCATCTTCATCTGGTATCTGATGCAACAGGAGACACCCTGGAACAGGTTGCCAAAGCGGCCCTGGCGCAATTTCCTGAAATAAAAGCCAAAAAACATTATTGGCCAATGGTCAGAACCGCCCGCCATATGGGGCGGCTTATTCCGGAATTTAAAGAAAAGCCGGGCATTGTGATGTTTACATTGGTCAATAGTGATATTGAACAGGTTTTGATAGAGGCATGTGAAAAAAACCATTGGCCCTATATTTCGGTATTACACAGTATAATCCGGGAACTGGGTCATCATCTGGGTCAAAAATCTATCGCGCGCCCCGGCCTTCAACATAAAATGAATGATGAATATTTTGAACGTATAGACGCCATGCAATATACTCTGATGCATGATGATGGCCAGAATCCGGAAGGCATAAAATCAGCAGATATTGTTTTGCTTGGGGTTTCCCGAACCTCTAAAACCCCCACGAGCATCTATTTGGCCAATAAAGGGATGAAAACAGCGAATATACCCATAGTGCCCAATCAGGCCCTGCCGCGTGAACTGGATGATCTGGACGGTAAATTTGTTGTGGGCCTGATTAATAGCGTGGATCGGCTGGTTCAAATCCGGCGCAATCGTTTATTATCCCTGAAAGAAGAAAAAGAAACCACCTATGTGAATGAAGAAGCCATTAAAAAAGAAGTTCAGCAGGCGCGGCGGCTTTTTTCCGGGCGCGGTTGGCCGGTCATTGATGTGACCAGAAGATCCATCGAGGAAACAGCCGGCGCCATTATGAATTTGAAATATCGGTTTGATGATGAAAAAGAAAAACAAGATGTCGCTGATTCTGATATCAGCTAATATCTCCCACTGGTTCATTGGTTAGAGATATGACAAAAGATTTAAAAATAAAAGCCGGTGTGGTTGGCTGGCCCGTCAGCCATTCCCTTTCTCCCCGCCTGCACGGTTACTGGCTGGATAAATATAACATTGTGGGCGAATATTTACCCTATGCGGTTAAGCCGGAGGCCTTGGGGGAATTTTTAAATTCCTTGGCCAAAAAAGAAATTACCGGTTTGAACCTGACCGTTCCCCATAAGGAAATTGCCCTGCCTTTTCTGGATGAGATAGATGAGGTTGCCCGGAAAATTGGCGCAGTGAATGTGATCACCGTTCAAAAAGATGGCCGCCTGTTTGGCCGCAATACGGATGGCATTGGTTTTCTGACCAACCTTAAAACAAGCGCCCCCATATGGTCATCCAATGGGGCGGTAGCGGTTATCATTGGCGCGGGCGGCGCGGCGCGGGCGGCCATTGTCAGTTTGCTGGACGACGGCATTTCGGAAATCCGGCTGATAAACCGGACGCGCGACCGCGCTGAAAAGCTCGCCGAAATATATAATGATCCGCGTATAACAGTCTGTGACTGGCAGGACCGATCAAAAAACATGGCGGAGGCCGCGTTATTGGTTAATACGACGAGCCTTGGTATGAAGGGACAACCCCCATTGGATATTGACCTGTCTGAATTACCCCTTACGGCGGTGGTATATGATATTGTCTATAACCCACTGGAAACCCCGCTTTTGAAACAAGCAAAATTACGCGGCAACCCTTATGTTGATGGGCTGGGAATGTTATTATATCAAGCGGCCCCGGCCTTTCAGGGCTGGTTTGGGCGGGTGCCAGAGGTGGATCAAGACCTTCGTCATTATATTTTAGAGGCTTTGTGATGAGCCCAGATAAAATCCCAGATAAAATTCCAGATAAAATTACGGTCATTGGCCTGACCGGATCTATCGGTATGGGAAAATCGGAAACCGCTAAAATGTTTGAAAAGGCCCGGATTCCTGTGTTTGATTCCGATGCGGCCGTCCATATTTTAATGGGCAAAGACGGGGCCGCCACCCCATTGGTGAGCGGCCTTTTTCCAAATGTTATGACCCCAAAGGGTATTGATCGCAAAGCCTTGGGGGCAAGGGTTTTTGATGATCCGGCGGCGTTAAAACAGCTGGAATCCATATTGCACCCCATGGTATCTGATATGCGGCAGAATTTTTTTGATCGGGCAGCGGCAGAAGGCCATGATCTGGTGGTGATGGATGTGCCACTGCTGTTTGAAACAGGCGGGGAAAAACAATGTGACTTTACCGTTGTGGTCTCGGCGCCGCCCGCACTTCAGCGCGGGCGCGTATTATCTCGTCCCAATATGACGGTGCAAAAATTTGAAAATATTCTGGCCCAGCAAATGCCGGACGAAGAAAAGCGCCGGCGGGCAGATTTTATCGTTCAAAGCGATCAGGGTTTAAGCTATGCTGAGGACCAGGTTGCTAAAATCATTGAAAATATTCGCATGAAAAAAGACATTTAAACCAGGAAAGCAGGGCAAACAGCAAATGCGGGAAATTGTTTTTGATACGGAAACAACAGGGTTTGACCCTTTTTTAGGCGACCGGCTTGTGGAAATAGGCTGCGTAGAGGTGGAAAATTATTTGCCCACGGGCCGCATTTATCATCAGCATGTCAATCCTGAACGGGATATGCCGGAAGGGGCGTTTCGTATTCATGGGCATAGCGCAGAATTTCTTAAAGGCTTCCCAACATTTTCTGAAATTTACCCGGCATTTGTTGATTTTGTCGGGGACGCCAAACTGGTGGCCCATAACGCCAGCTTTGATATGAAATTTATCAATTGGGAATTATCACAGGTTGGCCATAAAGAATATCCCGGCAGCCGGGCGGTGGATACCCTTGAAATAGCGCGGCGGAAATTTCCGGGCTCGCCCAATACCCTTGATGCGTTATGTAAAAGATTCGCCATTGATAATTCAAGCCGCGTTAAGCACGGGGCCTTGCTTGACGCAGAATTATTGGCAGAGGTTTATCTGGAATTGAGGGGCGGCCGGCAGCGCGGCCTTGCCTTGGACGAACAGGAAAAAACCGCCGAAGATGTTAAGGCTATTGTTCAAATGTCGCAGCGGGTTTTTCGCGAAAGCCGCCCGCACCACCCTTCAGAAGAAGAATTGAGGCGTCATGAGGCGTTTGTGACGGCCTTGGGCGAAAAAACACTTTGGGCAACAAAAGACAAGCCTTCAAAATAAAACCCCCAGACTTAAAGTTTGGGGGTTTTAAAATAAACAACAGATTAGGCGGCTTAATTAACGACCACATCATCTTTTGGTTCAGCCTGATCCTGAATATTTTTCATTTGCTGCTGATATAGCGCGGCAAAGTCAATGGGCTCCAACATTAATGGCGGGAAACCGCCATCCCGCGTAACATCAGCAACAATGCGGCGCGCAAAAGGGAATAGCTGGCGGGGGGCTTCGATCATAAGGAACGGCTGCAGGGTATTTTCCGGCAGGTTCTTTGCGGCAAAAAGGCCCGAATAAACCAGCTCTGCCACAAAGGCAATATCGTCGCCTGTCTTGGCTGTGGTGGTTATTTTCAGATCAACCTCATAGACATCTTCCCCCACGGCCTTGGCGTTCAGGTTAACATTGATATCCATGGAAGGTTTTTCCTGGGATAATTTTTGCAATGTTTGTGCCGGTGTCGGGTTTTCAAAAGACAGGTCTTTGATATATTGGCCAAGAATACCAATTTGAGGGCCGGTATTCTCACCCGCAACATCTGTTTTTTCTTCTACGGTGTTTTCGGTTTCGTCTGACATAAATATATCCCAATTGCTATAATGGTTTCTTATAAAAATATGTGGCTATCATGGATTGTGCCTCAGCACAAGGTGAAGATGGTGAAAGCGTCAAATATCTGCTATATTCTGTTGTTTGGAGCGTAATTATCCATAGACCCTAGTCTTTGTGATCAATATTTTTTGGGTCATCTTTTTCTTCTTCATATTCCCCGTTTATGATGATTCCTTCGGGGGAATTGTGGCTGTTTTTATATCCTGAAGTGTTTTTGTAAAAACTGTTGCGAATATTCTGCACAATGATTTTTCCAAGGACGGCCCGGATCGGGGGGGTCGCCAACAACACAGCAATACTATCGGTAATGAAACCCGGTAAGAGAAAAAACAACCCGGCGACCAATAAAAAGAATCCATGCAGAATATCCTCCACGGGGCTTTCGCCGCGCTGCAAAGTTTCATGCATACGGTTCAAGACCATTATGCCCTGTTGCCGAATCAAATATACCCCGATGATGGCGGTCAGGATGGTGAGCAACAATGCCTGAAACCCGCCAATAGCGCTGCCCACCTCAAGAAAAACAAGAAACTCAAGATAAGGTACGCTAAGAAGTATGATCAATATCAGCAAAGGCATATTTTTGGACTCTTAAATATAAAATCAGGGGCCTGTTGTTTGATAAAATAAAAATCTATATTTAAATTTATCACAATAAGGCTTATATATACAGGCTATATAAGTATTATTCATCTTTAGCCAAGGCGTGGAACAGAAAAAAATGCAAACGGAAACCGAAAGCGTAGAACTTATTGTAATTTTGGCACTGGTTGCCGTGTTTATTTTGTTTCAGCTTCGTCGGACGCTGGGCAAAAAAACCGGCTATGATCCAAGCAAAGACCAGCCCGAGGATAAAGGGGCCGCTTACGGTGACCAGAATGATGACCGGCGCCGTCAAAATAATGCAGATGATGAAAATAATATCTATCCTATTTTGCCGGATGAGGAACAGATTGAGCCGCCTGTTAATTTAGGCCTTTCAAAATCATCACCCTTTTACGCGGTGGTTGAAAAGATACATCAACTTGATCCGTCTTTTAATGTGCTGAGCTTCTTTGACGGAGCTGAATATGCCTATGGCCTGATTTTGAATGCTTTTTGGAGCAAGGATAGAAAAACCCTGCGCAGTATGTTAAGCCGGCAAGTTTATGATCAGTTTTCCGGGGCCATTGATGCCATGGAGAAAAAGAAGCTGCGTCATGAAAATAAATTGATGGATGTTGAAAAAATTGATCTTCTTGATGTGACGCTGACGGGCAGCCTTGCGGAAGTCACGGTCGAATTTACCAGCCACATGATTATGTCAACCCGCGATGCGGACGACAAGATTATCGAGGGTAACGCAGATAGAACGATTAAAATATCCGATATCTGGACATTTTGCCGGGACGTAAAAAGCGCTGACCCCAACTGGACCCTGGTTGCAACGCGCACGGGCTAAACCATAGAATGATATAATAACATGTGGAAATCTTTTATAATTGCCGGCGCGGGTTTTTTGTTTTTTCTGTCCCTGTGGTTTTTGATAAAAGAGGAAACCACCCAGAAAGAGCCGGAATTTATGGCGGTGCCTTATGGTGATCTTGACTATTGGTCATCAGATCCACAAAGCCAGGCGCTGGCGGCTTTTAAAAATTCCTGCCGCGTATTTCTGTCCTGGCCCGCGACAAAAATAATATCTCCGGAAAGGCTTGGTGGCCGCGCCGGGGACTGGCACCCCTCTTGCCAAATGGCTGAAACGCTGGAGGCGCCAACGGATCACGAGGCCAAAGAATTTTTTGAGCAGCATTTTACGGCTATTTCTTATGCCAAAGACACAGAAGGGTTGTTTACGGGATATTTTGCCCCGGAATATCACGGCAGTGACAAGCCGTCCGCAGAATATAACTATCCCCTTTATGGGCTTCCGGAAGGCTTGAAAACCCTGAACCTTGGAGATTTCCGCGCTGATTTAAAAGGGCAAACCATCATTGGTGAAATCAGGGACGGTGCGTTTGTGCCCTATAAGGACCGCGAAGTGATTGATCGGGGGGCATTGGAAAATCAGGCGCTGGAGCTGGTTTGGCTTAAAGACCCGATAGATGCTTTTTTCATGCATATTCAGGGCTCTGGTATCATTCGATATGAAAATGGTGACCAGAAGCTTTTTGGCTATGCCGGCAAAAATGGCAAGGCCTATCACGCCATTGGAAAATTTTTAATTCAGAGCGGCGAGATTGAAAAACAGGATATGTCCATGCAGGCAATCAGGGGCTGGATCAATGATAACCCCTTGCAGGCTGAGGCATTGATGTGGAAAAACCCGTCATATGTTTTTTTCAGGCCGATGGATGGCCGGTTGCCGGTTGGGGCCATGAATGTGGAACTTACCGCCGGAAGGTCGCTGGCGGTTGATCGGAAATTTGTCCCGCTCGGCATTCCTGTCTGGCTCGACCTTAAGCCCTCTTTGGAAACCAGCACAGAAATAACAGGCCCAATCAGGCGGCTGGTGATTGCGCAAGACACGGGCGGGGCGATCAAGGGCCGGGTACGGGGCGATGTTTATTGGGGCATCGGGGAGGAGGCGGGCTTAATGGCCGGCCCCATGAAGGATTTAGGCCGGTATTATTTCCTGTTACCCAAAAACCTGGCCCAAAAATTACTATCTGATCAAAAGGCATCCCCTGTAAAGGCTGGCCTGTAATGAGCGGCAAAAAACCACGGGACAGCTTAAGCGCGGATGAAAAAAAGCTCTGGCAGAAAGTGACCGAAAATATTACCAGATTAAACAGCAATCAAGCCATGACCCCCCTTGTTCGCAAGGCGTATTATTTAAACAGTGCGCCGGAAGGCTTTTCTTTTAACCGCCAAAGACCCCTGACAGCTCCTGCGGTGCGGCTAAATGAACAAGATTTTTCGCTCAAAGATATTGATCATAACTGGCAGAAAAGGCTGCGGCGCGGCAAGGTTAAGCCCGAAGGGAAAATCGACCTTCATGGCATGTCTCAAGACAGGGCTTTTGACGCGCTGACCCGCTATATCAAAGAGGCCCACCGGCGCGGCAAAAGATCAATTTTGGTGGTGACAGGTAAGGGCCGGCAAAAAACCGGCGTTAAAGGGAGCGGGGTCTTGCGGGCCAATGTGCCAATATGGCTGTCTCAGGGCGCCTTGGCGCAATATATTGTATCTTATTATTCGGCCAATATCGAACATGGCGCGGACGGCGCGTTATATGTGGTTTTGAAACGGGGCCATAAAATAAAGCCATAAAACAATGCCACAAAATAAGAATAAGCATAACCCGGGGTAAAAGAATGACACCGCTAGGTAAAAAAATAAGGCAACTCAGGGCGGAGAAGGCCGTTAGTCAAAAGCAGATGGCATCAGATTTAAATATCAGCCCCGCCTATCTGTCCGCATTGGAGCATGGCCACCGGGGCCAGCCCACATGGGCTCTGGTGCAAAAAATGATCAGCTATTTCAATTTAATCTGGGATGATGCGGAGGAGATCGAGCAGCTGGCCCGTGAATCGCGTCCGAAAATCACATTGGATACATCAGGATTATCACCACAAGCCGTGATACTGGCCAATCAGCTGGCGGGTAATATCCGCCGCCTTGCGCCAGACCATATTGCGCAAATCACCAAAATTCTCAATAATGTCCCCAAAAAATAAAATCCGGGAAATAAAATCTATTTATCTGGCTCGACGGCATCGGGAGTGATCAATATGGAGGTGATTTGATTGCGGCGTCTTTTCAAGACCTCAAACGTAAAGCCCGGCGTGGTTGATTTTTGCGTAAACCGTTGACCGGGAAGGGGAATTGTTTCTGCAATATCAATGACATACCCGGCAATCGTTGTCACATTCTCATCGCTTAGGTCCCAGTTAAACTGGCGGTTTAAGTCGCGAATTGCGGTATCGCCCCTGACAATGACCGACCCGTTTTTCAAGGGTTCAATTTCCTCGGAAGATGTGTCATGTTCATCATAAATTTCACCGACAATTTCTTCCAGAATATCTTCAAGGGTCGTTACTCCCATAAAGTCGCCATATTCATCAACCACCAGGGCAAAGTGGGAATTTTTTGCTAAAAACAGGGCCAACTGTTCTTGCAGGCTGGTTGTTTCCGGCACAAACCATGGGTCATGGGCAATTTTGGTGAAATCAATATTTTTTGCTGAGCCGTCATTGTCTTTGATGGCCCGCAATACTTCCTTGGCATGAATGACGCCGATAATATTGTCGGGATCTCCCCGCCATAGAGGCAGTCTTGTATGGGGGCTGTTGACCAGCTGGGCAAAGATATCATCCTGATCGTCATCCGCATTGATCATTTCCACGTTTTTCCGATGGACCATGACATCTTCAAGCTGGACATCCTGTAAATCAAGAATACTGTCGAGCATATCCTTATTATATTTGATCAGGCCCCCTTCGTGGGCTTGAAAGCTAATGGCACCCCTAATTTCATCATGAGCCGAGAAAAGTTTTTGTCCGACAATGGCAATACCGAACATTCTTAAGGTTGCCCGGACAACATATTGAACCAATGTCATGATGGGCGCAAAAAGAAAGACGACCAGCTTGACAAAAGGAGCGGCTTTTAACGAGACGCGTTCAGGGTTGGAAATGGCATAGGTTTTCGGCAACACATCTGCGAAAACCAGCACGATTACGGTCATGACCAATGTGGCATAGACCACGCCAATCTCACCAAATATCCGGATAAAAAAGGCTGTGGCAAGGGCGGAGGCTAAAATATTCACCAGATTATTGCCGAGCAGAATGGCCCCGATCAGGGTTTCTGTATTACCGATGAGTTTTTCGATCACCTGGGCCCGTTTGTTGCCTTCCCGGGCCAAGCGATGAATTCGTGACGGGGATGTGGCCGTCAGCGCGGTTTCCGAACCAGAGAATGTTCCTGATAAAATGATCAAAAATAAAATGATACCGGAAAAAATAAGAATTTCTATTATTAAATATGTTGTCATGAAGGATATACCGAAAAAGTTTTGGTTAATTATATTAAGCAGGCCGTCTGTTTAATTTATGGCGGCATGGAAAATATCTTTAACGTCCTTGGGGTCGATCTTGTTGTTTAAAAAAGCCTTTCCAATCGCGGATACTATCACAAAATTCACCCGCCCACCGGATTTTTTTTTATCTTGTAAAACATGGCTATATAACCGCTCTGTCGTCATTTTAACCTGTGATATCGGGTGGTCTGTATTGCTCACGCGTGTTGGCAGGCCTATGCCTTCCAAATGATTTTGCAGCCTTTCGGCATCTTTTTTTGGACAAAGGCCCATTTTAACCGATAAATTAAAGGCCATGACCATACCAATGGCGACGGCCTCCCCATGGAAAAGAAGATCTGAATAGCCGGCCTCTGCCTCCAGCGCATGACCAAAAGTATGACCAAGGTTAAGCAGCGCCCGATTGCCGCGCTCTTTTTCATCCTCGGCAACAATGCGCGCCTTAGCCTGGCAGCTTTTGACAATGGCGCTCATCCGGGCCTCAGGGTCGCCGGCGATAATTTTTTGGCCGTTCTTTTCCAGCCAGCCGAAAAACGCCGCATCGTCAATCAGGCCGTATTTTACCACTTCTGCATATCCGGCCAACAGGTGCCTTTTGGGCAGGCTGTTCAAACTGCTGACATCGGTCAGAACGAGACAAGGCTGGTGAAAGCTGCCCACAAGATTTTTGCCGCGCGGGCTGTTGATGCCGGTTTTCCCGCCGACAGAGCTGTCAACCTGGGCCAGAAGTGTGGTCGGGATTTGGATAAAATCAATGCCGCGCATGTAAATGCTGGCGGCAAAACCCACCAAATCGCCAATGACGCCGCCGCCAAAAGCGATGATTATATCATTTCGTTCTAACTTTAAAGACAGCAGCTGGTCCAGAAGACGCTCCAAATGGTGAAAAGATTTTGTGGCCTCCCCCGCGGGCATAATGATGGTGTCAAATTCTATGTCTGACGAGACAAGCGATTTTTCAAGGCGCGGAAGCTGGTGTTTTGCCACATTTTCATCTGTGATAACCACGGTCTTCAGCCTTGGCAGCAAGGGGGCGATCAAGGCGCCGGCTTGATCCAGCAAGCCTTCACCCACAAGGATGTCATAACTATGGTTTTCCAGAGAAACCGTGATTTTCTGGGTCATTTTTTTTCTCTGTTCTTCATTTCGGAAATCTTTTTTGGCGCAAGATATTGGTTAAGCTTGCGAATAATATCATTGACCACTTTTTCATGGGGCCCGGCACCAGTTTCTACTGTAATGGCGGCCTGCCCATAGACAGGGTAGCGTTTTTTGGCAAGCTTTCGCAATATTTCTTCGGGGTTTCCCGCGCGAAGGAGGGGGCGCGTATTGCGCCGGGATGTCCGTTCCACCAAATGATCAATATCTGCCTTTAACCAAATCGTGATGGTTTTATCAAGCAATCTTTTGCGGGTTTCTCTATTCATAAAGGCCCCGCCGCCCGTGCCAAGAATATTGGGCTGATCAGAAATCAGGCGGCTGATGACTTTTCTTTCTCCTGTGCGGAAGTCTTCTTCGCCAAATTTTTCAAAAATTTCACTCACGGTATGGTCTGCTGCAATTTCAATTTCGGCATCGGAATCAACGAAGGGCAATCCAAGCTTGCGCGCCAGGCGTACACCAACAGTCGTTTTCCCTGATCCCATAAGGCCGATCAGAGAGATGCTTTTGGTTAAAGGGTATCTTAACCGGTCATTGGGAAGTTTTATTTTGGTTTTCTGTACGCGCTTCATGATGCTATACTCTTAGCACGGCTTTTAAATTTATACATATAGAAAGTCATAAAAACACCATATTTTTTTCGGACGTTAATCTTGAAAAAACAGGAAAGTGAGTGGGTGCTTTACGATTGATGATGATATGGTTAGAATGACACCATTATCAGATAATATTTTTATTATAATAGGGAAAAGCAGAAATAATGGGTAAGTTTTGGTTCGTGATTATCATATTAATTTTATTAGCCATTCTGGGGGGCGGGCTTTATTTAATGACTGTTGAAATTGATCCCCCTCGGAACCAGGTGGAAAAAACATTGCCCGACGATATGTTTCCTCAATGATGTAAATTTTACGGGCCCTAAATTTTTCAGGAATTTATCGGTATTGATTAGGAAATAATATGATCCGCAAAAAACTTATACATGCCGGCTTAGTCATAGTTGCTGGTTTTAGCCTGTTGCCCGTAGGGCCTCTTATGGCTCAGCAGGACAAAAATCAGGAGAAACCTTCTGAAGAAACCTCCGTTAAACCCCAAAAAATCCCGGAATTAACGCCGGTTGATAAAAAACCGGCACGGGTATTACCAAGGTCTATATTATTCCCGGCCGGTGAGCCGGGCCCCTATATTCCCCCAGCGAAATCTGAAGAACAGACTGACTTATCCCGTAATGAAACATCTTTTGCCATAAGCCCGACAGGGACGGATTTGCAGGATAGTCTTGACGTGGAAGCCATAGAGCTGGTTGAACCCCTTCCGGCGGAAAAGGGTTTGTTGAGAGAAGAAAACGGCGGATTTCCAGTGACCCTCTGGCAGGGGTCTGACCGGGCGCGTATTGAACAATTGCTGAGTGTCCTGCCGGTTCCAAGCAAATCGCCTGTCATGGCGGGCCTGACCAGAAAACTTCTTTTGTCTGCGGCAACAGCCCCTAGGATGCGGCCCTCAGGCGATGTGAATATGGGGCAAAATCCCGAAGACTTGAAAAACTTTCTATCGCTTAGAATTCGAAAAATTGCGGAAAGCGGTGATTTGAAAGCGCTGGTGTCTTTCTTGAATTTTCTGCCGCGCGATTCCTATGTGAATGATCGGGAAACCAGTGACCTGATGTTACTGGCCGGGGATGTTTCTGCGGCATGCCTGCTTGCCCGGCAGGCCATGGAGGATAATCTTTCCGACCCCTATTGGTTGAAGCTGTTGGCCTATTGTCAGGCTATGGAAGGAAACGCCGATGGCGCCGGGATGACCATTGAATATCTTATGGAGCAGGGCGATACGGATTTCATATTCTATGATTTAATCAACAAACTTTCCTCACAAGAAGAGGCCGACGAAAGAAGCGTTTCCCTATCATCCGGGTTATCTCAGATGGATCCCATGATATATAGTATTTTGACGGTATTGGAGCAGCCCATTGAAGCAGAGATGTTCCGGCAGGCCCCGCCGCTGGTTTTATATGCGCTTTCCGGCAATCCCAATGTGAATAAAACCGACCGGCTTCTGGCGGGCGCACAGAGTTATCAGAAGGCAACTTTTCCGGTTGACAGGCTCATCCCGCTTTTGAGTAATATCCGCTTTTCGGATGATGAATATGCCAATGCCATCGCGATTTCCAAGATGGATGAAACGACTATGGGCGATGTTCTGCTTTATCAATCTGCCGCCAGGCAAATAAACGACATACAAAAAGCGGAAGTCTTGAAAGTCATATGGGACAGGGCTGCCGTGAATAGCGACTTGCCGCGCGCAGCTCTGCTGAATTCGCGGACGGTGCAATCATTGAGGCCGTCAGAAGAATTGCTGTTTCACGCCCATCATATTACGCGCGCGCTGTTATTGGCGGGTCAGGACAGAAAAGCATGGGATTGGTTCAGCTTTGTTCGAACGGCGGCCTTTTCCGGGCATATGGATGCGACGCGGGCATTGGTGGATATATGGCCCATGATGACGGTTTCCGGGACGGCGGCTTCGGGTCAAAATAATGAGCTTCCCTGGTCAAAAGAAATCCTTGATTTCTGGTGGAATGGTCAGATGGTTTTATCACCGGATCAGCGTCAGGGAAAGGCCGCGTTATTTTATTCTGTCGCCGAAGCCTTGGGATTAATCGTACCGGACGTTATGTGGCAGGAGCTCACCGCCCCCATAAAGGTTGCGCAAGGGAGCGCACATTCTGTTCCGATCCCCGTGTCCATCTGGCGCAGCCTGATACAGGCGGTTGCCGAGAAAAAACTTGGGGAAACGGTCTTGCTGTGTCTTTTGGCAGAGGCACCAAATCTTGACCCTTTGGGCACAAGCGCCATTATCAGGGCCTTAAGGTCTATGGGGCTGGAGGCTGAGGCCCATGACTTTGCCCTTGAAATTCTGGCCAACAATGGTTTCTGACACCATTCTGATCAATCAGTTTCTGGAGATGCTGGGGGCGGAAAGGGGCGCATCAAATAACACGCTTGAGTCTTACGCGCGGGACCTTGATCAATTATCGCAAAGCGCGCCCGCGCCGTTGAATGACATCACGCGGGATCAGCTGCGGGCGTATCTTACCAGCTTGCAAAAAAAAGGACTGGCCGCCCGAACGCAGGCCCGAAAATTATCAAGCCTGCGGCAGTTTTTTAAATTTCTTTATGGCGAAGGCCTGCGGGCTGATAATCCCGCGCTTGGTATCGACAGCCCCAGAATTGGACAATCCCTGCCGAAATTATTAAGTGAAGATCAGGTCAGCAAATTGCTGGAGCTGGTTGAAGCCCGAGCACAAAATAAACCGGAACAAAATAAACCGGGCCTTAAATCGCTTAGGCTTCATGCGCTGATTGAGTTATTATATGCCACCGGCCTGCGCGTGACGGAACTTGTCAGCCTGCCGCTTGGCGCTGTCAGAAGCGGCCAGCCGTATATTTTTGTTCGCGGCAAAGGCAACAAAGAGCGTCTGGTGCCGATGAATGACCGGGCGATCAGGGCTTTGGGCGTCTATATAGAAGCCATGACGTCACTTTCCCCGAGTGACAATAGCGGTAAATGGTTATTTCCCTCACGCGGGGCCAAGGGACATTTAACCCGTCACCGCTTTGCCCAGTTATTGAAAAAAACCGGGGCAGAGGCCGGTATTCTTCCCAGCCAGCTTTCCCCCCATGTTCTGCGCCATGCCTTTGCCACCCATCTCTTGTCCCGGGGCGCTGATTTGCGGGCGGTGCAGAAAATGCTCGGTCATTCGGACATTACCACAACCCAGATTTATACCCATGTTTTGGAAGAAAGGCTGAAATCGCTCGTTCAGCAAAAACATCCTCTTTCCAAGGCGTAAAATGGCGGGTATAAGGACGGTGTGAAACTTACAATTTAATATTTAGGTTATTTTTGAGAAATACATATGCTGACTTATCTTGATTTTGAGAAATCCATTGCCGAGCTGGAAAGCCGGATCCGTGACATGAACAACCTTGAAAGCGGTGAAGAAATCAATATCGCCGAAGAGGTCGGGCGGCTCGAAGGCAAGCGGGACAAGTTATTGCGCGATACTTACGCCAAGTTAACGCCCTGGCAGAAGATCAAAGTGGCCCGCCATCCACAGCGGCCCCATTTCAAGGATTATGTGGCGCAATTGATTACGGATTTTATGCCTTTGGCGGGGGAC
>Ga0256839_1003141_pt1 | contig 17361 bp, 18 predicted proteins | sample 354166metaG_FD_185968 | JGI IMG/M metagenome (GOLD analysis project Ga0256839, IMG submission 185968) | Hydrothermal vent microbial communities from Mid Atlantic Ridge, Atlantic Ocean - 354-166 | ecosystem: Environmental > Aquatic > Marine > Hydrothermal vents | place: Atlantic Ocean: Mid... | reverse complement strand
ATCTGCTGTGGTGCGTGGTGCATTCGGCCAGCATTCAGGATCGTGATGGCGCCCCCGGCCTGATCGCCATGGTGCAAGACATCTTCCCTTCATTGCAGGTGCTGTTTGCCGATGGCGGCTATGCCGGTAACAAGCTGCAGACGGCGCTGCAAGCCATTCAAGCTCCAAGGCTTGAGATCGTGCGGCGTCCGCAAAAGGCCAAGGGCCTTCGTCGTCATTGCCAGACGCTGGGTGGTGGAGCGCACCTTCGCCTGGCTGGGACGCTGCCGCAGGCTGGCAAAGGACTGGGAAGAAGGGCTCGCTTCATCCAAGGCATGGCTGCTCATCGCCTCCATCCGAAGGCAAATGAGGTTCCTTGCAAAAGCCGCATCTTCAAATACTTAATTTTGAGTCAGACTCTCAGGGCACGGCCCGGTGCCAGCAGGACTTCGTTTCTGCTTCGAGCAAATTGCAAGGTTCCGGCGGTTGATGGACGGCGACACGGGCGCAAACAGGCAGAGAACTCGATTCGCTGCAACAGTTCATGGCCACAACCGGGCCGCACCGCGCACGCCGGAGGCATCGCCGTGCACCGGAGGGCGGATGTCCACCTGAGGGGCGGCAGCAAAAATCCACTTCTGCATCAAGGCGGGCAGCACTTCATACAGCTGCGTGATGTTGGAAAGCCCTCCCCCCAGCACGATGACCTCCGGGTCAAAGATGTTCACCACGTGCGCCAGGGCCCGCGCCAACCGGTCGGTATAGCGCTGCAGGGTGGCACTGCACTCCTCATCCCCACGCGCCGCAGCCGCGGCAATCTCCGCCGCTGACAAGGGGCGGCGGGTGATGCGCAGATGCTCTGCCTCAAGCGCCGGACCACTGAGAAAAGTCTCGATGCAGCCGCGCCGCCCACACCAGCAGTTGGGACCGGGCATTTCCCCGAACTTCGGCCACGGCAGCGGATTGTGCCCCCACTCGCCGCCAATGGCATTGTGGCCGCTGATGAGCTGCCCATCAAACAGCAGCCCGCCGCCCACGCCGGTACCGAGGATGACACCAAAGACGCTGCGTGCCCCGGCAGCAGCGCCATCGCACGCTTCCGACAGGGCAAGGCAGTTGGCATCGTTCTCCATGCGCACGGGACGCTTCAGCGCCGCTTGCAGATCCTCCTTCAGCGGCTGGTCGTTCAGCCAGGTGGAATTGGCATTCTGCATGCGCCCGGTTGACGGCGACAGGGATCCCGGTGTGCCGATGCCGACACTCCCCTCACCGGGTGCAACACCCGCTGCCTGCTCTGCCTGCCTCACCAGCTCCGCAATGGCATTGATGACACCTTCGTAATCATGCCGTGGCGTTGGCACACGCTGCTCGAACACCACGTTCCCGGCAGCGTCGAAGGCAATGGCAGCTATCTTGGTGCCGCCCAGGTCAATGCCGATGCGCACTGCCGGCATGCCATTTTCTTCCCCGCGATCATGCATGAATCCTGCCTCCCCTTGATGGCGACATGCGTGTGTCCTGATGGATGCGAAGGCTGTTCGCGCATGCCTTCATGGTGCTGCCGCCCTTGCCGATGCGCCCGCATGGCGCTTCAGCGCCGGCAGCACAAGCAGCCGATGCAGCACCTCCGCTGCCTCCCCCCAGTTGCGCACGCTGACGTGCGGTGCCTGCATCGGCGGCAGATGCGGCACGAAGGGATTGTCCGGCACGAAATGCAGCAGGTGCAGCGCCGCCGAAGGCAGGCAGTGATCGGCAGCGGAGTGCAGGAAATCGGGATGATCATCGATGAAGGCGGCGGGTTGGCGCACCATCTGCCGCAAGTGCCGCACTGCCGGCCCCTTCGGCCCGCTGTTGGTAATGACGGGAAAGTTCAGCCCATGGCGCGCCAGGTTGCGCTGTCGGGCACGCCTGAATGGATGCGGCATGTTGGTAAGCAGCACCACCTGCACGCCCTCGCGCACCAGCTGCGCCAACGCATCCGCTGCCCCCTCCATCAGCGGCAGGTCAGCCGTGCACTGGCGGAAGAAGGCATCCAGCAATGCCCCCACCTGCGCACGCGGCACCGGCACACCGTGCGCATCGCGAATGTTGCCCTCCAGCGCCCAGGAATCGCTGTGCAGGCGCAGGTTTCGCCGTTGCAGCCAACCGGCCAGGGCATCGATGAATCGCACCACCACCTCATCCACGTCGCAGATGAGCAACGGCCGGTGCGGATGCAGGCGCAAGCCCGCCAGTTGCTGCCGCGTCAGCACATCCACGGCCTCACAAGCCCCCTGCTCCATCAACGGCATGCAGCCGCTGCCATGCCTTGCTGCATTCTTCCGGCGCGGTGTTGGTGTCGGCACAGAACTGCAACAGCAGCGCCTCATCCGTCATCAGGTAATCCAGCACGGCCATGTGCAGCGCCGGATTGTTCATCTCCGCCATCAGGGTCTGCGCATCGCAGCCACTGAGTGCCATGAACTGCAACAGGCGCTGTTCATCAAGGCTCAGCCATTCCAGCATGCGCACGCCAAGCCGGGTTGCATCGTCTGCACCTCTTTCGACGGCTCCCGTCATCGCCATTTTACCCCACGATTGAATCGGTGTCCCGCATTAACCGGATGTTGTGGCATTGCTGACAATTTTAACGACCATTGCAGGATCATGCTTACCGGGAGTCATAACCCTTTTCATACGGGTGCATGATACATTTTCCCACATGAGAGCGCTGCAGCGCCACCATGAAGCCGAAAACAGCGCTGCACCAGGTGGGGATGAGAAACTTGCAACAGGGTTTGGCATACATGCCGCAGAACGATCAACAAGCAGAAAGCCGGGGCAACCGGCCGCTGGTGCTCATTGTCGAGGACAACGAGCTGAACCTGAAGCTGTTCACGGATCTTTTGGAGGCACAGGACTATCGCGTGGTTTCCACCCGCGACGGCACGCAGGCGCTGGACATGGCGCGCGAGCACAGGCCTGACCTGATTCTGATGGACATCCAGCTGCCGGAGGTTTCGGGCATCGACATCACCAAGTGGCTGAAGGCCGATGACGAGCTGAAGCACATTCCCGTCATTGCCGTAACCGCCTTCGCCATGAAGGGGGACGAGGAGAAGATCCGCGCCAGCGGCTGCGAGGCCTACATGTCGAAGCCCATTTCCATCAGCGACTTTCTGCAGAAGGTTGCCGAGTTCGTGAACCGTTGAGGTGGTAAGTGGCCGTTCGGGGTGCCGGCCACAAGGTGTGTGTAACGCGTATTCGAGGATTGGTGTGATGAGCGCCCGTGTCTTGATAGTGGATGACGTGCCGGCCAACGTGCGCCTGTTGCAGGCCCTGCTGGAGGCCGAATACTTCGAGGTGCACACGGCGATGAACGGTGCCGAGGCGCTGGATGCCGTGCAGCGGGTGAAGCCCGACATCATCCTGCTGGACGTGATGATGCCTGACATGAGTGGCTTCGAGGTGTGCCGCCGGGTGAAATCCAATCCGCTGACGCGTTATCTGCCCATCATCATGATCACCGCGCTGGACCAGCCGGAAGACCGCATCAAGGGCTTTCAGGCCGGTGCCGACGACTACCTGGTGAAACCCATCGACGAGGTGGCGCTGCTCACCCGCCTGCGCTCGCTGGTGCGTTTCAAGTTCCTGCTGGACGAGCTGGAGGGCAGCATCGGCGACGAACTGCTGCTGGACACGCGGCTTGAGAACAGCGAACACGAGCCGGGCCGCGTTGGCGTGCTGCTGGCCGATGAGGCGCGGCACCAGCAGATGCTGCAATGGCTGGGCCAGGAGCATTCGTTGCAGGTCTTCAACGAGCCTGTGGCGCTGCTTGATGCGGTGCGCAATGGCAGGCTGGATGCGGTGCTGCTGGAAATGCCGCTGAACGGGCATGATGCGCTGCGGGTGTGCTCCCAGATCCGCTCGCTGGAGCATGGCCGCCAGCTGCCGGTGGTGCTGCTGATGGACCAGCAGGCACGCGAGAAGCTGACCCAGGCGCTGGAAATCTGCGCCAGCGACTACCTGCTGAAACCGGTGATGCTGGAAGAGCTGCAGGCGCGGCTCAACATCCAGCTCAAGCGCTGGCGCTACATCCAGCGGCTGCGCGAGAACGTGCGCCAGTCGGTTACGCTGTCGATGGTCGATCCGCTCACCGGCCTCTACAACCGGCGCTATTTCTCCACCCACGGGCGGGCGCTGGTGGAGGAAGCGGCCAGCCGCGGACGGGCGCTTTCCGTGCTGGTGATGGACCTCGACCACTTCAAGAAGGTGAACGACACCTGGGGGCATGACGCCGGCGACGAGGTGCTGTGCGAGGTGGCCAGGCGGCTGCAGAAGCAGGTGCGCCGGCTGGACGTGCTGTGCCGCGTCGGCGGCGAGGAATTCGTTGCCCTGCTGCCCGGTGCCGACACGCGCGTGGCGCAGCAGGTGGCCGAACGGCTGCGCCGCGCCATTGCGGATGCGCCGGTGCGCATCACCACCGACAACGGCCCGGTTGACCTGAACATCACCATTTCCATCGGCCTTGCCGGGTACGAGCAGGTCAACGACTCGCTCGAAACCCTGTTGAAGCGCGCTGACGAGGCCCTGTATGAGGCCAAGCGGTCCGGACGCAACTGCGTGCAGGTGCAGCGCGCCGCCTGATGCCGAAGAGATGGCTTGCCGTGGCCTGTAGTGCGCGCAGGCTTGCAGGTGTTCATTCTGCTTGAGGCATGCGGAGAGCTTGCCTCATCATGCCGGTTTGCGCCGTTCGAACAGCGGCAGCACCACGGCCGGATGCATCGCATCACCAGCGGCTGCTCCAGCAGCATGCGCCTCGGGCAGAACGGAGGTCAGGGTGCGCAGGCTCGTCAACCGGGCGCTGCGCAACGCCTGTGGCACGATCATGTGCATGTCCACCGCCGTGCCGAATGCCAGCAGCACCACGTTGCCGCACTCCTTGCCATCACGCAAGGGCAGCGCCAGCATCTCCATGTGATCATCCATGTGCACGGCGCTCAATGCATCCAGCCGCAGCCGCGCCATGAACGCCTGCTCCGCCGTCAGCGCCTGGTGCATCAGGCGCCGCAGCGTGGCGCGCTCGAACCGCTGCCAGTCGTCAAACACCGGCCTGCCGGCCAGTTCCTCCCCGGCCAGGCGGCACAGTCCGCTGCCTGCCAGCCGCCAGCGCATGTCAACGGCGTGATCGTCCCACACCACAGCTGATGGCATCCACTGCGCCTTGTCATCGCCTTCCTCGCGCATCTCGACGATGGCGCTGAAGCTCATGAGGCTTCCCAGCTGCCGTGGCGCAAAGGCATGCAGCCGTGGCAGGGAGCCGTTCATCCGCACCTCCTGCCGCCAGATGCCGAACAGGCGCGCCAGATCCTCGTGTGCAAACACATCCGCCTCCGGCAGGCGTACCGGAAATTCCACCACATGGCCCATGACTGGCATCTCCCGGACTGAAACGGTTCAGACGTTCATTCAGCAACAGGAGTGGCATGCCGAAACTGTCTCATTCAGGCACAACCACCTCCATCTGCAGGGAGATGATGCAGGAGGCATGCCAAGGCGGCATGCGGGAGAACAAGGCAAGAGACAGCGGAGAAGAAAGGCTGCAACGGGGTGAAATACCCTTGGCGCACTGCCTCCTCAGCGGCAGTCGACCAGCATCAGCCAGTGGCCGTTGCGCGGCTGCAGAGAGCCGGGACGCACATGCGCCTTCTGGCCATCACGGCAGGTGAAATGCTGCACCGTGGAAGCGGCAACCTGCGCCACGATGCGGGCATCTCCCCGCGTGGCACCCAGCCTGCGGCCCGGTGCGCTCACCCGCGCAAGGCGGGCATTGCGCCCTGTCTGGCGCATGGCAACCTCGTAACGGCGGCCATTGTAGATAACCGGCTCGCTGCGCCACCTTGCCGCTGCGCCTGCCTTCTTTCTTGCTGAAGCGGCTTTTTTCTGATCCTGCCGTTTCACCTCCGGCTGCTCTGGTGCCTGCTGCGTTGCACAGGCGTTCAACAGCAATGCCGTGGCCAGCAGGCCAGCAGCATACAGGAAAGAGTGGTTCATCATCATGTTGCCCCCGTCCGATTCGCAGCACTTGCCCTCGATGCCTTAGCTGCCACGCACCAGTGCCACATGCAACATGTTCCACATGGCAGGCACGAAAAGCGGGGGGCATCATGCCCCTGCAGTGCATCGAACAGGATTTCGCCCGGAATCGACGCCGCATCGCAAGGCCATTTCATCCTTGCCGCAACCTTTTGCGGACAGCGGCAAGGAACAGGGGGCGGGGGAGCCGTGGCCACCCTTCCCTTTCTTCATGTCTCTTCATGTGCGCTGAATCGAGGTGTTCCCATCAAGGCACAAGCCCTGCGAAACGCGCTCGAAAACGGAAGATGTCCTCACTCCTTCTCCACGCGGTAGCGCACGTGGCAGGACTTGCAGGTCTGTTGCAGCTTCTGCACTGCGGCAGGCAGGGTTTGCGCCTTCGCCTGCATGAGCTGTTGCGATGCCTTGCGCATGTTCTCCGCCTGCTGACGAAAAGTGTCAAATTGCTGCCAGATGGCGGCAGCGGCTTCGCTTGGCGGCTTCAGGGAACCAGGCGGAAACAGGGATGGGATGCGCTCGGCATATTGCATCAGATCCTGTGCGTTGCGCCGCACGGTTTCTGCATCGAAGGCGCGCTTGCCAGCCGCCATGCGGGCAATGGGGCGCATGCGTTTCTCTGCACGCATCATCAGCTTCATGCGCTCCTTCACCACGCCCTGCGCCCCCTTGTGCGCCTGCACCCCACCTGCCAGTGCCACCAGCAGCGAGAAAACACCGGCCACACCTGCACCTGCCAGCAACAATACCCTGCCCTGCTTCATGCGCCTTCCCTTTCCTTCTCGCGATACACCATCTCCATCATTCCGGCCAGCCAAGGTGCCACTGGCACAATGATGCCCTCATTGGGGGCGAGAATGCGCAAGTGCAAATCACATGCAAATCACATGCGTTTGAGAAGGCCTGTCCGCTTGCCGCAGGTGGCCGGAGCGGAAGCTGAAGAGGTGATGAGGTCATTCAAGGTGCGCGCACCTTCTCGGCCCGGTGATGGTGGCAGACATGCCATGCATGTTGCCCCTGCGTCGGGCAGGGCATGCGCGCCTTGCAATTGATGGTTTCTTGTCTGCCTGCAGCGGCTCAGCCGCGAATCTTCTCCACCACCTCCGGATCCACCGGCTTCAGCTGCACCGATTCGCCGCAGCCGCAGGCGGAGATCTGGTTGGGGTTATCGAAAACGAAGCCGCTCTTCAGCTTGTCTTCCTGATAATCCATGGTGGAGCCGAGCAGATACAGCAGCGCGGAAGGGTCGATGTAAACCTTCACGCCGTCCTGCTCCACCACGTCATCGCCGGGATTGGGGACATCAGCCCACTGCATGTCGTATTCGAAGCCGGCGCAGCCGCCCTCCTTCAGCGAGATGCGCAGGCCCGCCTCCGGCTTGCCGGACTTCTCCTGCAGGGCGCGAATGCGCGCCACCGCCTGATCGGTGAGTTTCAGAATGGCCATGCCGGTCATGGTTCGGTTTCCTTCCCAAGCTGCCCTGCGCATGCCACCGGCATGCGCACCATCATCAATGTTGTTGTGCCACCGCCGGGCCGCCCCAAGGCGGCGCAAAGCATGTTTTCCTCGATCGTCAGAACATGTTCAGCGCCAGACGCGCCTCGTCGGACATGCGCGACATGTCCCACGGCGGGTCGAACACCAGGTTGACCTTCACGTGTTCCACGCCCTCCACCTTGCGCACCGCCTCCTGCACCCAGCCGGGCATGTCGCCGGCCACGGGGCAGCCCGGTGCGGTCAAGGTCATGTCGATGGTAACGGTGCGGTCATCGGCGATGTCGATGCGGTAGATCAGCCCCAGCTCGTAGATATCCACCGGGATCTCCGGGTCATAGATGGTCTTCAGTTGAGCGATGATGTCCTTGGTCATGCGCTCCAGTTCATCGCGCGGAATGGCGGACTTCGCCGCCTCCTCCTCCGGCACGATGTAGCCATCGGTGGAGCCGGTGCCTTCACCGCCCTGCCCTGCCGAGGACACGTTGGCGGAATCGGGATGCACGTCAAATCCGGCGGAAGCCGCCGCCTGCGGCTCCGGTTTCTCTTCCGGAGCCTGTTCCGCCGGTTGCGCCTGCGCCGCATCGCTGGCGACGTTCAACACGTCCTTGTTCCTGCCCGCATCATCCGCATCATCGCTGCCGGCCTCTGCCGGCTGCCAGGCGGAGAGCTTCGGGATCATGCCATCATGCTTCGGCTTCGGTGCCGGTTTTGACGCGTCCTGCTGTGGTGCCTGCGTCCGCGCGGCGGCCTGCACGCGGGCGGCCTCCTCCACCATCGGGTCGCCCTGCTCCGCTGCCTGCTGCGCCAGCTTGCGGGCCGCCTCCTGCTCGGCGCGGCTCAAGGCCGCTTCAAGGTCGGGCTTCTCGCCCTTTTCCTTCGCGCCCAGCATCTGCTCCTTCAGCGCGTCCACGTAGGCGCGCATCTGCGCCTTCAGCTCGCGCTTCATGGCCTCGCGCTCTTCCGGCGTCAGCTTGCGGCGCTGCCCGCCCTGCGTCTTGTCCGTGGTCTCGCTCATGGCACCACCTTACATGAAGAACATTTTCGCCTTTTCAAGCATCTTCATTTCTTCACCTCCTGGCCTGCCCCGCTCCCCCTCCCCACCGCCCTCAATGCTTCCACCCAAGGCGGTGGGGAGGGGGAGCGGGGCAATCATCACAGGAAGAACATCTTTGCCTTCTCCAGCGCCTCCGCCAGCACATCCACCTCTTGCAGCGTGTTGTAGATGGCGAAGCTGGCGCGGCACGTGCTGCGCACGCCGAAGCGCTGCAGGATGGGCTGGGCGCAATGCGTGCCGGCGCGCACCGCCACGCCATAGCGGTCGATGATCTGCGAGATGTCGTGCGCGTGCACCCCTTCCAGCTCGAAGGAGACGAGCGCGCCCTTCTCCTTCGCCGTGCCGATGATGCGCAGGCCCTCGATGGCCGAGAGCCGCTCGGTGGCGTATTCCAGCAGCCGCTGTTCGTGCGCGGCGATGCGCTCACGGCCGATGCCGTCCATGTATTTCAGCGCCTCGGCCAGGCCGATGGCCTGCACGATGGGCGGCGTGCCGGCCTCGAAGCGGTGCGGCGGCTCGGCATAGGTGATCTTCTCCGTGCTCACATCGCCTACCATCTCGCCGCCACCAAGAAACGGCGGCAGCTTCTCGAGCCACTCGCGCTTGCCGTAGAGCACGCCGATGCCGCTCGGCCCGTATGTCTTGTGGCCGGTGAAGACGTAGAAGTCGGCATCCAGCGCCCGCACGTCCACCGGCATGTGCACCGCCGCCTGCGAGCCGTCCACCAGCACCGGAATGCCGTGTGCATGCGCGATGCGGATGACCTCCGCCACCGGCGGGATGGTGCCCAGCGCGTTGCTCATGTGGGTGATGGCGACGATCTTCGTGCGCGGCGTGATGAGCTTCTCGAACTCTTCCAGGATGATCTGCCCGTCGTCATCGACGGGGATCCACTTCAGCACCGCGCCCTTGCGCTCGCGGTGGAAGTGCCACGGCACGATGTTGGAATGATGCTCCAGCAGCGAGATGATGATCTCGTCGCCCTCGCCGATGAAGGCCTGCCCGAAGCTCGACGCCACCAGGTTGATGGCCTCCGTGGCGTTGCGGGTGAAGACGATCTCCTCCGCCGAGCCGGCATTCAGGAAGGCGCGCACCGTCTCTCGCGCCGCCTCGAAGCGCTCGGTGGCGAGGTTGGAGAGATGATGCAGCCCGCGGTGCACGTTGGCGTATTCGTGCGCATAGGCATTGGCCACCGCGTCGATGACGCATTGCGGCTTCTGCGCCGAGGCGCCGTTGTCCAGATACACCAGCGGCTTGCCGTGCACCTGGGTGGCGAGGATGGGAAAGTCGCGGCGGATGGCCTCCACGTCCAGCGCCGCCTGCCGCTGTTCCAGCACCTGCGTCATGCCGCCTCCCCGGATGCCTTTGTGCCATCGGCCAGCCAGCGCTCGGCGAAGGCCGTCAGCGCCTCGCGCACGCGCTCGTCATCCACGGCGTCGAACACCTCGCCGACAAAGGCCGCCACCAGCATCGCCCGCGCGGTGCGCTCCGGCACGCCGCGAGCGCGCAGGTAGAAGAGCTGCTGCTCGTCCAGCGCGCCGACCGCCGAGCCATGCGCGCAGACCACGTCATCGTGGTAGATCTCCAGCTCCGGCTTGGAATCGAACTCCGCGTCCTCGCCCAGCAGCAGGCCGTGGGCGGACATTTCGCCATCGGTCTTCGCCGCACCGGGGAAGACATGGATCAGGCCCTGGAATGCACCACGTGCATGCTCGTCCATCACGCAGCGGAAGGTCTCGCGCGAGGTGCAGTGCGGCTGCGTGTGCAGCACCTTCAGCCGTGTGTCCGCATGCTGGCGGCCCCGCAGCAGGTAGGCGGCGTTGGCCGTGGCCTCGGCATGATCGCCGGTGAAGGCCACTTGCGTGTTCTGCCGGGTATAGCGCCCGCCGGTGAGCAGCGCGGTGTCGTGCAGCGCGCCGTGCGCGCCCACCTCGGCCTTCAGCGCCGCCAGCAGGATGGCGGCCTCGTCGCGCTCGTTCACCTGCACGCGGGTGAGCGAAGCATCGTCATGCACGATGGCGCGGGTAATCTGGCTGGCCACCATGTCGCCGCCGCCGAGTTGCGCCTCGAACAGGGTGAAGTGCGCGCCCTCCTCCACGCGGATGAAATGGCGCAATGCCACGCTGTGGCCCTGCGCCCCCGCTGCCACGTTGACGATGAGCAGCGGAATGGAAGCATCCACGCCGGCGCGCACGCGGATGAGCGCGCCATCGGTAACATGGGCCATGTTCAGCAGGTCCACCGCATCGTCGGCATCCGCCGCGATGTCGGCCCAGTCGATGGCCACGGGGGCCTCGGACAGGGCGAGGATCTCCACGCCCTCCTCCTCCATGATGCGCGAATGCTGCTGGCTGAAACGGCCATTGACGAAGACCATGACGGAGGCATCGGCAACACCGAGCAGATGGCTCTGCAGCAGCGCCTGCAGCACGTCGTTATCAAGCGGCGCTTCCGCCAGCGGCGCATAGGGCGCGTTGAGGTAGCGGTGAATGTCGCTCCAGCGCCAGTTTTCGGTGCGCGGCGTGGGCAGCCCCAGCTCGGCAAAGCGCGCGTGCGCCTCTGCTCGCGCCGCGTCCAGCCATGCCGTTTGCGCATCGCGAACGGGCAGCGCCTCGCGCCACGTTTCTTCCGCCGCCAGTCTCCTGATGGGCTTGCTCATGTCCAAACTCGTTCCTTCAGATGGATGGCCGGTCAACGACCGGATACTCACGCCGCGTCCTGGAAGGCCGCGTAGCCCTCGCGCTCCAGCTTCAGCGCCAGCTCCTTGCCGCCGGACTCGACGATGCGGCCATTGACCATGATGTGCACGAAATCCGGCTCGATGTAGTTCAGCAGCCGCTGGTAGTGGGTGATGACGAGAAAGCCGCGGCTGGCGTCGCGCAGGGCATTGACGCCATCGGCCACCACCTTCAGCGCATCGATGTCAAGGCCGGAGTCGATCTCGTCCAGCACGCACAGCTTCGGCTCCAGCACCGCCATCTGCAGCACCTCCATGCGCTTCTTCTCGCCGCCGGAGAAGCCGACGTTCACCGGGCGCTTGAGCATGTCCATGGAGATGCCCAGCTTCTGCGCCTTCTCGCGCACCAGCCGCATGAAGTCGGGCGTGGAAAGTTCCTCCTCGCCGCGCAGCTCGCGCTGGGCGTTCACCGCCACCTTCAGGAACTGCATGTAGGCCACGCCGGGGATCTCCACCGGATACTGCATGGCCAGGAACAGACCCTTCGCGGCACGCTCCTCCGGCTCCAGCTCAAGGATGTCCTCGCCGTCGAACAGCACCTCGCCAGCGGTTACCTCGTAGCCCGGCTTGCCGGCCAGCACGTGCGACAGCGTGCTCTTGCCCGAGCCGTTCGGCCCCATGATGGCGTGCACCTCGCCGGCGTTCATGGCCAGCGACAGGCCTTTCAGGATTTCCTTCACCGCGCCCTCGGCCTCTTCGTCCTCGGGCCGCACCTGCACGCGCAAGTCCTTCACTTCCAGCAGCATGTTCGCTCCTTTTCACCTTTCCTGCGTCATGCCCGGGCCTGCACCGGGTATCCGGAATGGCAGGCCCCTGAGCGCGTCGCTCTGGATTGCCGGGTCAAGCCCGGCAATGACGCCAAACCCTGTCCTCTGTCTCGTCCGTTTCCTCCGAGGTTGGAGGAAGACCGTTGCCGTCTCCATGAGCGACACCAGTCTGCAAAAGTCCGGCCCGTGCCGGCTCGGCACTTAGCCCACAGAGCCTTCCAGCGAGATGCCGATGAGGCGCTGGGTTTCGGCCATGAACTCCATCGGCAGCTTCTGGATGACCTCGCGCACGAAGCCGTTGACGATGAGTGCCACCGCCTCCTCCTCCGGGATGCCGCGGGCGCGGCAGTAGAACAGTTGCTCCTCGGCGATCTTCGAGGTGGTGGCCTCGTGCTCCACCTTCGCGTGCGGCGTCTTCACCTGGATGTAGGGCACGGTGTGTGCACCGCACTTCTCGCCGATCAGCAGGCTGTCGCACTGCGTGAAGTTGCGCGCGCCGGTGGCCTTCTTGTGAATGCTCACCAGGCCGCGATAGGTGTTCTGCGACCTGCCAGCGGAGATGCCCTTGGAGATGATGCGGCTCTTCGTATTCTTGCCCAGGTGCAGCATCTTGGTGCCGGAATCCACCTGCTGGGCGTTGTTGGAGATGGCGATGGAGTAGAACTCGCCCACCGAGTTGTCGCCGCGCAGGATGCAGGAGGGATACTTCCATGTGATGGCCGAGCCGGTCTCCACCTGCGTCCAGCTCACCTTGGAATTGCGCCCGCGGCAGTCGGCCCGTTTGGTAACGAAGTTGTAGACGCCGCCCCTGCCCTCCTCGTCGCCGGGATACCAGTTCTGCACGGTGGAATACTTGATCTCGGCATCATCCAGGGCGATCAGCTCCACCACCGCCGCATGCAGCTGGTGCTCGTCGCGCATCGGAGCGGTGCAGCCCTCCAGGTAGCTGACGTAACCGCCTTCATCGACGATAATGAGCGTGCGCTCGAACTGGCCCGTGTTACGCTCGTTGATGCGGAAATAGGTGGACAGTTCCATGGGGCAGCGCACGCCCTTCGGCACGTAGACGAAGGAGCCGTCGGTGAACACGGCGGAGTTGAGCGCGGCGAAGAAGTTGTCGTTCACCGGCACCACGGAGCCGAGATACTTCTTCACCAGCTCCGGGTGCTTCTTGATGGCCTCGGAGATGGGGCAGAAGATGACCCCGGCCTTCTCCAGCTCCTCGCGGAAGGTGGTGGCGACGGAGACGGAGTCGAAGACGGCATCCACCGCCACCTTCGGCGCGCCCTCCACGCCGGCCAGGATCTCCTGCTCGCGCAAGGGGATGCCCAGCTTCTCGTAGGTCTTCAGGATCTCCGGATCCAGCTCGTCGAGGCTCTTGATGGTCTTCTTCTTCGGCGCCGCGTAGTAGTGCAGATCCTGGTAATCGATCGGCTCGTAATGCACCTTGGCCCAGCGCGGCTCCTCCATCTGCAGCCAGCGGTGATAGGCATCCAGCCGCCACTGAAGCATCCATTCAGGCTCATCCTTCTTCCGCGAAATGAAGCGGATGATGTCCTCGTTCAGCCCCTTCGGGGCCTTTTCCGTCTCCACCTGCGTCTCGAAGCCATACTTGTATTTCTTCAGCTCCTCGACCTGGCGGATGGTATCCTGATCGGCCATTGCTAGAACTCCGGTTCAACTCGCCCACCGCACACGATGCATGCCGGCACAGGGATGCATGCCCGCTGCCTGTTTTGCACGCTCACACCTCTTCCGGCTCGCGCCGTGTTGCCGCCGCACCTGCCGCCACCTCGCCTGCATGGTGCATGGGCAGGGCCGAGGTGCGCCTCACCTCCGCCGCCAGCGCCAGGTTGCGGCGGTTTATGACATCGCCCAGCGTGATGTGCGACAGGAAGCTGCAGATCTGCCGCGAGAGCGCCGACCACAGCTCGTGGGTGATGCAGGCCTCGCCGTTCTGGCAGCCGATGACGCCATCGCCATCGGCGCAGCGGGTTACCTGCAACGGCTCGTCGGCAGCGCGGATGATCTCGATGATGAAGATATCCTCCGGATCATCGGCCAGCCGGTAGCCGCCACCCGGCCCGCGCACCGATTCCACCAGCCCGGCCCGGCGCAACCGCGCAAACAGCTGCTCCAGGTATTCCTGCGAGATGTTCTGACTGGCGGCAATGGCGGCCAGCGGCACCGGCTTTTCCGTCTGCCTTGCGGCCAGGTCGGCCATTGCCATGACGGCATAGCGCCCCTTGGTGGACAGCTTCATCGCCTTTCCTTCTTCCACGATGAGCAGCGCTTCACTCGCTGCAGATACGGATTGCGCCGCACGTCATGCCGGACTATCATGCATGCGGCCGGGGAGCGCAAACGCCCCCCACAGCCACCACTTCAGTGCCGGATATAGAATACCTGACTACGGCAATCAACTATTTTGCAGCCCTCCTCCCAACGCTTTTCACCTGTCGGGCGAACCGCCTTTCCGTCAGAGGGGGAGATGCCGGGCACAAGGAGACATTCGACAAGCGTTGCAGCATGCTGTGCTTGTCAAATGCCCCGCGCGGTCTATATCTCTCTGGTGGAAGCAGGGATTCGACATGCGTGCCTTGCGCCTTGCCGGCACGCAGGACATGTCTGAAGGCATACCACAGGCCAGGGAACGTTCCATGCCAGAGATCATCTTCAACGGACCGGCCGGGCGGCTGGAAGGCCGCTTTCACCCGGCGGAAGAACCCAATGCGCCCATTGCGCTGGTGCTGCACGGGCATCCGTGCTTTGGCGGCACCATGAACAACCCGGTGCCCCATGCGCTTTATCACATGTTTGCTCGCAAGGGCTTTGCCGTGATGCGCTTCAATTTCCGCGGCGTGGGGCGCAGCCAGGGCTTCTTCGACAACGGCGCGGGCGAGCTGGCCGATGCCGCAGCAGCGCTGGACTGGCTGCAGGCGCGCGTGCCGGAGGCCCGCACCTGCTGGCTGGCGGGTGTTTCCTTCGGTTCGTGGATCTCCATGCAGCTCCTGATGCGCAGGCCGGAGGTGCAGGGCTTTCTCACCATCGCACCGCTGGCGCGGCATTACGACTTCTCTTTCCTCGCCCCCTGCCCCACGTCGGGCCTGTTCGTGAACGGCGAGCTGGACAAGGTAACGCCGCCGGACGTGGTGGAGAACCTGGTGAAGAAACTGAAGACGCAGAAGGGCATCACCATCACCCACGAGGTGCTGCCCGGCGCCAACCACTTCTTCGAGAACAAGGTGGACGAGCTCATTGCCCTGTGCTCGAACTACCTTGACCAGCGGCTGGAGGAAATGGGCATCATCGCCCCGGCGGCAGTGCAGCTGGAAGGCCCGGCAGAGGCCCCGGAAGGTTCGGCAGAAGGCTGAAGGACACCTCCGGAAACTGGTCATTGCGGCGGGATGCGATTCCGTTTCGTTCGGCAGTGGCAGGAATGGATTGCCGGGGGGTGCCGATGAAGGGTCGGTATGGCAGGGAGCGCATGGGCCTGTTTCATCCGAACCATTGGGACCAAGCGTGCCGAGGCCATGATCACTCCTGCCAACACCCGCCTTTGCGGGCACAGGCATGGCATGCAACATGAAGCGATGGTGCTGGCTTGATGGGCGGCGTGTGCCCGCATGAGGGGAAAACGCCGCAAAAAAGGTCGCGCAAGGCCCCGACAACAGGGCAATGACGACAATGAAACCCACGAGAACCGCCCCACACTCACCCCAGAGTGCCATCATGCGTTCAATCAAGGCGTTTTCGGAGGTGTCCGGTTACAAGATGGATCCGGATTCCACTTCGAGAACGTCCATGCACTTGCCGACGCTTCCCCTTTTCCGCCACTGGCGCAGCGATGGGCCTTCACAAAATGGTGCTGCCAATCACCAGCCGGTCAGGAAAATCCCGTTCCCTGAGAGAGGCAAAAATCTCTTCCCAGATGCCTTTTTCAGCCCACCGACGAAAGCGATTATACAGTGTCCACCCCGGCCCATATTCCTTCGGAGCTTGCCGCCGCCAAGGAGTGCCGGCTTCAACGCATGAATGATGCCACTGATCACGCATCAATCATCAAGACGTTTGAAGCCGCGCTTGCAAACAGCAGAAGAGGTTCGATGCGCTCCCACTGCTCATCAGAAAGCCAGGACAATTCAGACATTTGACAGTCCTCCCCACAACGAATCTCCGTGTGAAGGGAATCATGTTTCATGCCGACGCACCAGAAATTTATTGAGACCAGACCCTACAGGACACCTTCCGGCGGGAGCTGTGGAAGGCGCGGCGGGTATTGGAGCAGAAGCCACGTGATGGCAAGGGGCGGCATGTGTATGCGTTGCACGCGCCGGAGGTGGAGTGCATCACATCGGCAAGGACAAGAGCCACAAGGCGGCGGGGCCGCAGCCTGCACCATGGTTGGCAGTGGTGCCGTGGCTGGTGCAGTTGGGCAACACGTTGGCACCCTCTTTGCCTGCACCGCTGGTGCAGTGCGGGGTGAAAGTCTCCGTGGCCACCACCATCAGGCGTTCACGGGGTGGCCAGTTCGTGGTGCATGCGGGGCCATGACCATGGCTGGCGCTGCCCGGCAAGCCCCATGACGGCCATGCGCTGCGCACGGTGTTGCCGGAGATCGAACGGCTGGTGGGTGCACCGGCGCAGCGAGTGCTGACCGATGCCGGCTATCGCGGCCACAAGCTGCCCAACCCATGGAAGTTCCGGGTGTTCGTGGACGGCCAGAAGCGACGCATGACCAAGGCCATCAGGCGATTGATGAAGCGAAGGGCCTCGGTGGAGCCGGTCATCGGGCATCTGAAGGCCGAGCACAGGATGGGTCGCAACTACCTGGCACACCGGATGGACGATGCCATCAATGCCATCCTGGCCGCGGTCGGCTACAACTTCCGCCTGTTGCGGCGTTTCATCGCCCAGCTTCTTTTGCGCCTCATCCAGATATGGCTGTTCGGCCTTGCACAACGGCGGCAAACAATCCCCGCAGCCCCTCAGGGCTAATTGTTCACGTTCGACCAATTCGCCGGCAGGGCACGAAAAGTGCATATGCCCGAAAAATCAATTTTCTGAAAATGGTTCTTCCAGCAGCTTCACAAGGCTGGAGGTATCCAGCCGGCCATCGCCGCGCTGCTGCAGCCGGGCATAGAACTGATCCACCAGCGCGGTAACGGGCAGCGATGCGCCCTTGCGCCGCGCCTCGTCGATGCAGATGGCAAGATCCTTGCGCATCCAGTCCACGGCGAAGCCGAAATCGAATT
>Ga0256839_1003140_pt1 | contig 17362 bp, 9 predicted proteins | sample 354166metaG_FD_185968 | JGI IMG/M metagenome (GOLD analysis project Ga0256839, IMG submission 185968) | Hydrothermal vent microbial communities from Mid Atlantic Ridge, Atlantic Ocean - 354-166 | ecosystem: Environmental > Aquatic > Marine > Hydrothermal vents | place: Atlantic Ocean: Mid... | reverse complement strand
GATCAAACTCTCCATAGTCAAATCCTTAATCCTTCCCGTGCCGTAGCACGAAAAGTTTCTCTCTCAGGGGTTCCTCTTCGTCTTCTTACCTCGCTCCAATCCTTTCAATGAACTTCCCACAGCTCCCGGTTCAATCCCAAAGGATTTCTCCTTGGCTGCTACTGCTCCTTCAAGCAGCTTATTTCTTTATGCGCATCTGCTGCGCCTTAATGTCATACTCTTTCAAGCGCCGACTTGAGCCGCTCCCCTCATTTGGGAATGCAAAGATACGGCTACTTTTCTTACCCACCAAACTTTCTCGAAAAAAAGTTATCCACATTTTTCGCAATGAATCCCCCCTACTCAATCAAGCCCTCCACAAGGCATTCAATACGCGAAAAAACACTTATCTCTCAGGCGAAATTCAGGCCCTCTTCTGAGCCCCATGACTCCACCCCTCTTTCAAAGCGGCTGCAAAGATACAACTATCTTGTATTACCATGCAAATTTTTTAACGTTTTTTTAACACTTTTTTTAATCGCCCGGAGTTGAAATAGCAGGAACCACTTGCCCGCGCCTGGGGTTAAGCATAATAGCCGGTACACTTTGCACGATCTGTTGGCGCATGGCCGTGAGCAAAGAGCGCTTGAGCAGGTGATGCCTATGAACGATCAGACTCACTTCTCTAAGCGGTTGCGGGTTTTTGAAACTCCGGATGCGCGCATATTCTTCATCGCCAAAATCTACGGTGGCCAATTCGGGCAAGAGGGTATAGCCTCCTTGTTTATCGACCAAGCGCTTCAAGGTCTCCAGATTGCCGGTTTGGAATGTAAAATGCCGCGATTCTTCCCCGGGGTTTTCCGAGCAAATATTCAGGGCTTGCACCCTCAGGCAGTGGCCTTCTTCCAGCAGCCACATTCCTGTGAATTCCAGATCTGCCTGGGTCAGCTTGCTTTTTTGGCTGAGCGGATGCTTGTCCGAGACATAGGCCAGAAACAATTCGTAGAAGAGTGGCCATGCCGTGATATCGCGATGCTCCAAGGGCGTAACCAGAATGCCCGCATCCAGCTCGTCCTTCAGCACCTTGTCGATAATCTGATCTGTAAGCAGTTCTTCGACAGTCAGTGTGACCTCTTGGTATGCTTGCAAAAAAGCAGGCAAGAAGAGCGGAAGCAAATAAGGGCTAAGGGTAGGAATGATACCTATGCGCAAGGAGCCGGAAAGGCCGTCTTTGCCTTGTGGCAAAATCAATTCGCGCAGGTATTCCACCTCACGCAAAATGAGTCGGGCCTGTTTGATGACCTGCTGCCCCACGGCTGTTGGACGCAAAGGCTTTACACTGCGATCAAAAAGAGAAATGCCGAGGCTCTCCTCCAGTTTTTTAATTTGCATGCTCAAGGTTGGCTGGGAGACGGAACAAGCCTTTGCCGCTTTCGCAAAATTGCGCCAGGTATCCAGGGCGATGAGATATCGAAGTTGCACAATAGTCATAGCAAAAAAGCTTATTCCCTAATTTTTCCACTTGGAATGGTACATTTGCGCCAAAATAGTTTTTTTTGCCGAAAGGCCATCACAAACCTTTGTCATGTCAAAAACTAAACATCCCAAACTGGGCGAACTAGCCGCGACAGCTATTTGCGGTAACGACATCAGCTCTTCGGTTTTATACGTTTCGGCCCTATCCATTTTTTATGCAGGCCAATACGCCTGGCTCACTTTGCTCATTGTAGCAGGCGTACTTTACCTTTTTCGAAAAATCTACGGCGAGGTAGTAGGTGCTTTGCCCTTGAACGGAGGGGCTTACAACGTATTGCTCAACACCACGAGCAAACGCACAGCTTCCATGGCTGCCTCCCTGACTTTGCTGTCTTACATGGCTACGGCCGTAATTTCTGCCAATGAAGCCATGCACTATTTGCACCATCTGATTCCATCTCTACCCGTAATCATCGCAACCATCGTCTTGTTGGGCATTTTCGCCACTTTGACCATTGGAGGCATCAAGGAGTCCGCTATAGTGGCCACGGGGATTTTCATCTTTCACCTCAGCTCTTTGGTCTTACTGACCATTTTCATCCTCATTTGGCTACTCCAAAACGGCACCGGCATTTTTCTGGAAAACTGGCAACAGCCGACTCCCGGCGGTAGCGTCTTGTACGCCATCTTTTTTGGATTTTCCGCCTCCATGTTGGGCGTCTCGGGCTTTGAAAGCTCCGCCAATTTTGTCGAGGAACAGGCCCCCGGCGTTTTTCCAAAAACTTTGCGCAACATGTGGGCCGTAGTTAGCGTCATCAACCCGCTGATGGCCATTTTTGCCCTCTCTTTATTTCTCTTACCGAGCCTTCAGAGCGACACTTACCAAAACACCCTGCTCATCGAAATGGGACAGAAAGTAGGAGGAAAATGGATCGCTACCCTCATTGCCATAGATGCTGTGGTGGTTTTAAGCGGTGCCGTATTAACCAGCTATGTAGGTGTCAGCGGTTTGCTGGAACGCATGGCTTTAGACAGAATACTGCCGCAATACTTCCTCAAAAAGAACAAAAAGGGCAGTTCTTATCGCATCGTCATCATGTTCTTCCTGCTAAGTGTATCGGTTTTGCTCATCACCCGGGGGGAGGTCAAGTTGCTGGCAGGCGTTTACACCATTTCTTTCCTCTCCGTCATGGCCCTGTTCGGCTTTGGCAACATTCTGTTGAAAGTAAAACGCGCCAAGCTGCCACGCCCGGAACGAGCCTCCTGGATTGCCGTCATCGTAGCCATCATTGCCGTCCTCATCGCCCTAGTGGGCAACATCAGCATGAAACCCAAAGACCCCGATATGCCTTCCAATCTCCAGGTCTTTCTCCCCTATTTCATCGCGGCCATGGTGTTCGTACTGATCATGCTCAACCGCATTGCCATTCTCAAAGGAATTCTGCAAGTCGTCAAGTACGTCAACAACCAAATCATCCAACTCATCAACGACATCGTCAAACAGGAGTTCGTCTATTTCACCAAGGGCGACAACCTGGCCAACCTCAATCGCGTCATGCTCTATATCAGGGACAACGAACACACCAAGAAAATCAAAATCGTCCACGTCCAACAACCTGGAGAAAAAACCCCGGCCAGTCTAAAACGCGACATCGAATTTCTCGACAAGGAATACCCCGAAATAAAAATCGACTTTCAAATCATAGAAGGCACCTTTGGGCCAAAACTCATCTCCAAGCTCTCCAAAGAGTGGAACATACCGGTCAACTTCATGTTCATCGGTTCTCCCAGCGACAAGTTTCCCTATCGCATAGAGGAATTAGGCGGAGTCAGACTCATCATGTAAGGATAAAGAAAAAGCCCGTTGCATAGCAACGGGCTTTTTGTAGCGCGGGGGAGACTTGAACTCCCGACCTCAGGATTATGAATCCTGCGCTCTAACCAGCTGAGCTACCGCGCCAAGACTCTTCGCTTGAGCGGCGCAAAGGTAGAAAAAAATTAAAAAAAGCGAAGCATACACGGCTCATTTTTCCAAACGCTTCAAACCGGCTTTGGCTGCTTGGTGCAGACCTGTGCGATAAGCTGCAGGTCTAAGCTCCAAACAGCGCTGATAGTAAGAACGCGCCTTGGCAAGCTGCCCTTGATGCTCGCAAAGCCTTCCCAACTCCAGGGCTGCTTTGCAGGCATAATACCAGGGGTCGTCAGCTCCCATTTCCAAAACGAGTTGATATTTGGCGAAAGCCTTTTCTCGTTTTCCCAAGGCTTGCGCCAAACGGGCGGAACGGTAAACGAATTCCAAGCGATACGCGTGCCGACCAAAATCCTCAGGGCCAAATTGCTCCAATAGCTTCTCTGCCCGCTCATAGTAGCCTCCGTCAAACAACAAGCGGATGCGCAGCAAATCCGATTGCGGCATTAAACCCGCGTTGGCTTCCCGCAAGGCAGCTTTGTCGCCATCGGTTACGGCAACCCCTGCTGTCCGACAATGAGCTATACAAGTTCTATACTTCTTGAAATCCTGCTCCAAAAGGGCCTGCCAGGCCAACTTCTGCCAAGCTTCCTTGACGAAATGCCGGCCCCGAAAACCGCTTAAAAAGCGCTCAAAATATCGGGTAGCTTCCGGCAAAAGGCGACGCTGCAAGCAGATGCCACGCATGAAGTGCAAATAAGGCACGGGATAATATATCCGACCTTCAGGACAACGCTCCAGAAATGCCAAAGCCAAGTCGTTTTTTCCCAGGCGCATCGCCATATTAGCCATGACAAAACACGACAAGGGGCTCTGTTCAGCTTGCAGTCCACTCTGCTCAATAACCCTCCAGGCTTCATCCGTTTCATCGGCCAGGTGCAGCAACAAATAAGCGTAGAGGACATAAGTCTCATCGCGAAAAACGTAATACTCATCCATATGTTCAAGCACACTTTCCAGCTCGGAGCGCCCTTGAGCAATGCTGCCCTCCAAAGAGGTCAACCAACTCACCATACCGCTATACTCATCGGGAATAGTCCCTGCTATGGCATGCAAAATGCCCAAATCTTTTTTGTTGGGCAAAAAATCCGGAAAGCGTTCTACATTTTGCGAAAGCAGCTTAAAAGCCTTATTGACTTCCAGAAAAGAAGTGGCATATTGCTCGAATTTCAAACGGGCCAAAGCCCAATGCAACAAAATGTCAGCCTGCAGATAAGCGTGCCAAGGGGAAGAGGGATCCCCCTCCCGTCGCAAAAGCGACAAGCGAAGTTTTTTGTTTTGCTCCAAACGACGAAAGACTTCTTCTTCCTCACCTATGTACAAGGTGAAAAAATCGATGTAGTCCTCTATCAATACGTAGATGAGGTTATCGCTCTCTTCCTGGCGCAAAAGACTAATTTGCGCTCTGGCTTCCCCAAAGCGCAACTGCATGACCTTCTCATAGGCCAGATGGGCACGACTCGTCCAGGCATAATAAGCAGCCTGAGAAGAAGGCAATAAACAGAAGAGAAAAAAGGAGAAGAGCAAAAGCCACCTTTCTATGCTGGTTCGGCCCCCTCTCCCGAAAAGAAGTCCGCATTTTAGCCGGCATAAGAGCCTGCCGTCCATGATTAGCCTTGCTCTTCTTCTACCTGCAGGCCAAACAACTGCGGATCCACCAGGATCCGGCCGCAATGCTCACAAGTAATGATTTTCTGGCCCTGGCTGACTTCCACTTGAATTTGGGGAGGGATTTTGTTGAAACAGCCACCGCAGGAATCCCGCTCAATGGTAACCACCGCCAGACCGTTGCGATAAGTTCCGCGAATGCGTTGATAGGCCAAGGCCAGTCGTTCTTCGACTTCTTTGATTGCCTTTTCAGACATGCGGCGCAGCTGCTTTTCTTCTTTCTCGGTCTTTTCAATAATGTCGTTCAACTCCTTGCTCTTCACCTCCAAGTTTTCCTGCTTCCCTTTCAAGGTCTCTTCGTTCAGCAGCATTTGTTCTTTTTTGACCGCCAATTTCTTTACGCTTTCCTCAATGCGTTTGTCGGCCAATTGAATTTCCAGCCGTTGCATCTCGATTTCACGGGTCAAGGCTTCAAATTCGCGGTTGTTCTTGACTTCGTCCAGTTGTTTTTCATAGCGCTCGAGCAAAGAACGGGCTTCGGACTTCTTGGCCTCGTGTCCGCTAATCATGGATTCCAGCTCATTGATTTCCTCTTGAAGCCGCTCCATGCGGGTTTTCAGACCCTCGATCTCATCTTCCAAGTCCTTCACCTCCATGGGCAACTCGCCCTTGAGTATCTGAATCTGATCAATTTGGGAATCGATCTGCTGAAGGTTGTAGAGATCTTTCAGTTTTTCTACGATGTTTTTTTCTTTCATCTTTAATGAGCTTGTACATGCAAGTTAGCGGTAAAGAACAGGGTTGGTTCGCACCTCGGTGCAATGGGCCGCAAAGGTAACAAATTTTTCGGCAATGAGTTCGCGCAAAAGTTCTATGGTAAACTGCTCGCTTTCATAATGCCCAATATCTGCAATGAGTATGCGGCCATCAGCATCAAAAAATTCGTGGTATTTGAAATCCGCGGAAAGAAATACATCGGCACCTGCGGCCATGGCTTTGCCCAACAAAAAGCTGCCCGCTCCGCCGCAAAGGGCCACGCTTTGTATTTTGCCTTTCGGCAAACGGGTGTGCCGTACACAATCGGTTTTCATTCGCTGCTTGAGAAAGTCTAAAAATTCTTCGGCAAGCATGGGCTGAGCCAACTCACCCAGCAAACCCGCTCCACAGAAGGGATCTTCTTCCTCCAAGCGCAAAAAGCTGATGCTGTAAGCGGGTTCCATTTGCCGAAAGGCCGACAATATTTCTCCCTTTCGGGAAACGGAAACCTCGGTTACCCACAAGTGTACCAGCTCGTCGCCCTCCAACTGTTCTTGCTTACGAAGAGAACCATAAGGTCTCAACAGGCCTTCGACCGCCTTGTCATCTACAGCTCCTTTTGCCCTGATCTCTACGCGCAAACGCTCGGGACGGGATGCCAAAATGCGGGTGTTTTGCAAACCCAAACGCTTGGCAATGGCCTCATTGACTCCCCGATAAAGGGCGTTGTCCAAATTGGTATGGATGGCATAAAGAGCCAAATCATTGCGCAAAGCCATGGCCACACAGCGCTCCACATAGGTGCTTCCGGTAAGACGCTTCAAGCCCCTGAAAACAATGGGGTGATGAGCGACAATCAAATTGCATCCTTTCTCCAGGGCTTCCGCCAAAACTTCTTCGGTAACATCCAGGCAAGTCAATACGCCTTTGACAACAGCCGAGGAGTCGCCGACAATCAGGCCGGCATTGTCATAAGATTCCTGTTGTGCTAAAGGCGCTACCTGCTCCAGCCAACGACATACTTCGGCTACAGTACTCATTCTTCGGGTTTTGATTTGGATTTTTGAGCAGCAGAGGCTCTGATTTTCTGTTCTATGGCTGTAGTCGAATACCCCTCTACAAAAGGTAAGCTCAAAACCCGCCCACCGGCAGCCAGCACATCCTCCGCTCCTACGATTTGTTCGGGCTTCCAATCTCCGCCTTTGACCAACACTTCGGGCAACAACACTTGAATGAGCTCCAAAGGAGTGGTTTGTGAAAACAAAGTTACGAACTCGACAAAGCCCAAAGCAGCCATAACGCCCAAACGACTGTGCTCATCCTGAATAGGCCGGTGAAGCCCCTTGAGCTTTCGAACGGAAGCATCGCTGTTGAGCGCTACCAACAGATAATCGCCCAACTCGGCAGCCCGTGCCAAATAACTGACATGTCCGTAGTGCAAAAGGTCAAAACAACCATTGGTAAAAACCATGCGCTGGCCGGCAGCACGCCGTGCTTCCACCTTTTCGCGAAGTGCATTCCAATCCAACACGATTTTATCTGCAAAGCCCATACATGCAAAAATAGGCCTTTATCGCCAAACGGCTCCGAGCCGAAAAAACCGAAAGCAGGAAGAACGACGGCTTCCAATCGCTTTGCTTGCTCCGGAGAACTTAAAACCGGGGGCAATGCACACTGATTCTGCGCGGCGCCGGATGCACGTAAAGGAGTGACAACTCAAAACCTCCCCGCGAATTGGTAGGCTCGGCCACAGCGCCCATATTGACGTCGTAGCTGATACCTATTTGCAGGCGATCAATTTCGAGAATCACCGCAGCAATCATAGCGGGAAAGGTCAAATCGCTCTTCAAGTAATTGGAAAGTTGGCCCCAAAGACCTGCACGAATAGCTACTTCTCGCCAATCGCGTTTGGTATAACGCACATTGGCTCCAAACAGAGTCGTAAAAGAAGTGCCTTGCCCCATGAACAAGGCCCCCGGCAATAAGCTGGCCGATTTACCCAGAGGAAATTCTCCTCCGACCTGCCCCAGCCAACGCATGGGCAGAGCATCGGCTTGCACACCCAAAAGAGAAATGTCCGGTCTGTTCAAATGCGAAAGCGAACCGCCAATGTAAAGGCTTCTTCGATCGCCGAAAAGAGCGTAGTAAAGCACGCCCGCATTAAAATCCAAATAGACTTTATTGCGCCTCAGCAAGCTTTCGCCATTGGGCAAGTCGGTATTGACCAGCAACTCATCCGGATCAAATTGAGGAGAAAACCAAAGCTTGGAATAATTGACGGACTGCTGCCCGAAGCCCAGTTGAAAACCGGCAGCCAGATATTGATCACTGCGGCGATAGCGGTTTCCGGAGAGCTGCTTCATGTAATTTAGCGAAAGCAAACCATTGACTCGTTGCAAACGGGAATCTCCCGCTTCATCGCGCATCAGGGTAAAACCATAGGCCAGATAATCGCCCCGCCCTATGCGTTCTTTGTTGTCAAAGCCCACCGAAAAAGTCCTATACGGATGATCGACAATGACAACTCCCCACTGCTCTCGATAATTGGTCGTAAATCGAAAGTGCCCTTCGTGCACACCGGTCAGCGCCGGATTGTAGTGCAAAGGTGCTGAATAAAACTGCACATAATGGGGGTCTTGAGCCTGCCCTGTTTGAAAGCTCAACAAGCAAGCGAGAAAGATTGACAAAAAAGGAGCAAAATTGCGCATAACAAGCTATGGTTTTACATGATGCTGTGGATAAAAGCAGTTGGTTTTTCTTTTGTGGTTCCGTAGAGTCCAAGGCTCTTTTATCTCAACAAGGTCGTATGGCCCTTAAAGGTTTCTCTTCGACCATCCGGCAACAGAGCATCTGCTTCCCAGATAAAGACACCGGTACTAATGGGTGCCCCCCGGAAATTGCCGTCCCAGCCGACCACGGGCGAATTGACTTCAAAGTTGCCGGCCTCAAAAATCACCTCTCCCCAACGATCGTAAATGCGGAAGCGCTCAACTATGGTACCCGGCCTACCGTGCACCAAAAGCAGGTCGTTGATGCCGTCGCCATTGGGTGAAAAGGCCGTAGGAACGAGCAGCGGATTGTTCTTAATCACGTAGATTTTCACTTTAATCTCTGCCCTGCAACCTATGCTGTCCACCGCATCGAGCAAGTAAGTCAGGCTGTTTTCCGTATCCACTGTGGGATCATAACAAGACAAGCAGGAAAGCGTTCCCTCATAGGGTTCATACCAAGAGTACGAGACCGGGCCCTGCTCGTTTTCGGCATAGGCAAACAGATCTACTGTTTCGCCGTAAAAGAGGGTGATGGAAGTATCCGGAAGCACCACCAGGTAAAAAGGCTCAGGATCGGAAAGCTCGGCTCCGGCCAGCCACTCACAGCCCTTGGCGTCTCGGATAAAGACGTTGTAATCGCCCGCAGCCAAGCCGATGAAAGAATTGGCCCCGGAAAAGAACTCGCCGTCCAAGCTGTAAGAAAACGGCGGCGTTCCACCCTGGGGTTCAATCAATAGGCTGCCGTTTTCCTCACCATGACAACGCGGGCGCTGAGCAGTAATGAGAGGATCTATGGGGTCGGGTTGTAAAATTTCAACCGTGTCTATCTGATCACAGTTAAGGGCATCGGTGATGGTGAGGACGTAATAGCCTGCCGGCAAATCGCTGATCTCAGGGGTGGTTTGGCCGCTGCTCCACAAGTAGTCGTAAGGCGGCTGCCCACCGCTGACTTGCACGGAAGCTGCTCCCTGGTTGTAGCCGAAACAGGGGTTGTCGATGTGCTGAAACTGCACGTTAAAAGGTGGTGACTGGGAAACGAAAGCCGAAGCCTCCGCTTCGCAGCCCTGTGCATCCTGTACGGTTACGGAATAATTGCCTGCCGGCAAATTGGAAACCTGTGAACCTCCCGGCTGGCCGGCATTGTTGCTCCAAAAGAAAGTTACAGCTCCAACTGTATCTTGCAAGCTGCTTACACTAACCACGCCCGTGCTGTCGCCATAACAGGCCACTGATTCGACAGCCAATTCGATTTGTATGGGAGGTGGATCCGGCAGGAAGATGGAAGTCGTGCCCTCACAGCCCTGATCATCGGTTACCGTAACGAAGTAGGTTGCATTGCCTGCCAGGCCATTGGCCACATCGGAAGTTTGCACCGGAGTAGTGCTCCAGGCATAGGAAAGAATGCCGGAGCCGGTACCTCCGCTTACGCTGTTGACAGCGGCCGCTCCGTCGTTATAGCCGTGGCAAGAGGGAGGCACAAAGATGGCCGTTACTTCTACCGGTTCCAATTCCTGAATACTCACCTGAGTTTCCGCCTGGCAGCCATTGCCATCATAAGCGGTAACGGTGTAAAGACCCTGATTAAGACCTGTTGCCAACTGCACTTGCTGGCCATTGCTCCACTGGTAAGTATAAGCCCCCACACCACCGGAAGCCATAGCTTCTGCTTCGGAAGCCGAGCTGCCTGCACAAGCTATGACTGTTTGCTGAGCTTGCACACTAACTTCCGATGAAGGCTCATTGATCATGGCTGAAGCCGAGGCCGTACAGCCCCTGCTATCCGTCACCAAAACGCTGTAATTGCCTATGGGAACATCCGCCAAAATGGAATCGACAGAAGCGTTCGGGTCATTCCACTGAAAACCATAAGAAGGCGTGCCGCCTTGAACTACGGGAATAATTTCTCCCGTGCTTTCGCCAAAACAGAGCACGTCCTGGACATTTAAAACCACCATCAGTTCTTCAGGTTCTCCTATGCTTATTTGCCCCGTGATCTGACAACCGCTGGCATCGGTTACCACCACTTCGTAATCGCCCGCAGAGAGCATGCTGGCCGTGGGGAAAAACTGCATCAAAGGATCGTTCCAGAGGTATGAGTAGGGCTCTGTCCCTCCACTTACCTGGGCTACAGCTTGTCCTTCATTACCACCAAAACAGGCTATTTCCTGAGTTTGCATCAGGTCAATATTCAACGCCGGTGGCTCTACAAGTGTGAAAAACAAGGTGTCTTGACAACCCGCACCATCCGTGGTAATGAGGCGATGATTTCCGGCACAAAGCCCCTGAAACAAGGTAGCCATCTGTGTATAGGTGTAAAGCCCGTCCAGATGAGTTAACTCAAAAGTAAAGTTTGGCACACCTGCCAACACATTGACCTCCAAGACTCCATCACAAGCTCCGGCACAGGAGATATTTGTAAGAACCGTATCTATAGACAAACCACAAGGCGAATAAGCACATACCGCAGAAGCGGTATCCACCGTACAAGCGGGATTTACAACATCAGCTACAACCTGAATATCCACCACATCACCGGTCTGCAAGCCGGTAATGAGTTGCGACATATTTCCATTGTTGGGCAGCATCCAGCCCGTACCATTGATGTTGACGGAATAGTCGGTTAAAGTGCCTACTTGGTCCCAGGAAATAATCATCTCTCCTCCGCTTTGCGGCATACAATGGATCTGCGGTGCCGTAAACGAAGGCAAGACTTCCACATGTACCGTATCGCTGTATTGGCAATTGTAGCTGTCTGTACTTTGCACCACATAAGAAACCGTGTTCGAAGGCTGCGCCGTGGGGTCGGGACAGTTTGAACAAGAAAGATCGGTGGTGGGATTCCACAGATACTGGATATCATTCACGGAGTTGAAGGTGATGGACCAGGAATTCAAGGTGCCGAAAGAAGTAGGACCAAAGCCATCGGAGATGAGCAAAGCCCAATCCCCGTTGATGGGCGCACCGTTTAAAACCGTCCAATCGCCTTCCGGCAAAAACTGCCCCGTAAAAGGCGGCGTACCGGAAGTGATAGGCGTAGTGGCTGTAGGCGTAAAACAGGTTTGCGTGTAAAAATCACTTCCGCCTCCGTTGTTGGAAGTCAATTCCAGCAAAGCCCCGTTAGGTGCTTGCAAGTAAACGACCACATCCGATAGAAAATCCGTTTCCACATCGATGCAGACCGAAACGATGTCATTAAAGACATCGGTAATGACGGCGGGATTGATGCTGTTGATGTGCATCACATCGGCATAAGGGTTACCCGGGGGATGGTTCGCAAAGCCGAAAGCGTATTGGGGATGAGCTTCAAAGGTAACCTCTGTCGTCAGATCAACAGGAGCGGAAACGTCAAAATCCACGCTTTCGCCCATGCAAATGGTGGTATCGCTTTGCGGAGTTAAGTTTTCCTGACAGCTGTAGCAATCGGGATGGGTGTAGGGCAAAATATCGAGGCCAAAGTCGTAATCCCACACACAACCGAACTCGTCGGTTACGGTATAAGTGTAAAGGGCTGTACCTGCATTTTGAGGTGAAGCCAAAATGGTATCCGACGAGTAAGAATAAATGGAAGGGTGATCAGCCCAACCCCAATTCACCAAGGGTGGAGAAAAAATTTCCACATTGGGATAAAGCTCGGGAGCGAATTCAATGCTCCAGGAAAAGATGAAGCCATTGTCTATACCCCACAGGTCCTGAACCTGTATGGTCCACTCTCCGTTTAACGGGCACCCGAGGAAGTTCTCCAAAGGTTCATAGCTGTTGTAATCTCCCGACGGTAAAGTTCCCGGGTTGTTGGCATTGGCGTATTCTATCCAGGTGCCGGCTGTAGCATCGGGAGTCCAGCAATAATCGTAGCCCGTTCCCGGGATGGGCGTAGGCAGGCCTTCATCCTGTTCGTAAGGTTCACCCAGGAAGACCTCTCCACCTGTTTGCCCTGCAAAGTTGTGCAGAATAACGTTGGTTCCATCCGGGCAGGTGAGCGAAATTTCCAAGTCTCGCATCCAGCTGTGCTCCATGTTGACGCAAATGGACAAGAGCTGAGAGATATCCGTCAAAACCTGCCCCGGAGAAAACTGCGTAAAATTCAGGCTGGTGATGTAAGAAGCTCCGGTTCCGTCCGGCAAAGCCAGCGAATCGGAACGCACCAACTCCGTTTGAAAACTGGCCGTATCCGGCAAAGTAGAAAGGTTGACAGAGGAGTCCACCAGATTAACTACGGCATCCAGGTCGATGCTATCGCCTGCGCAAATATGGTCTGGCAAAGGCTCTCCTTCCAAAAAAATCGGAGGAGGAGCTACCCGCACCCGCTGGCTGATGAAATTGGTGTTGGTGCACCCAAACTGGTCTGTAATGGTCAATTGAACGATATAGCCTCCCGGCTCATCATAAATGTGAGAAGCGATGGGACCAATGCCGTGGGTTCCATCTCCAAAATCCCACTCAAAAGTAGAGGTGAAGTCCGAATGGTTGTACACAATACCATCTTGGGGATACTCTCCATGCCCCTGAAAGTAAACGGCATCGCCCGGACAAATGTCGATATAACCCGTATCTGCAGGCTCTATGGCCGGGTCGGTAGTAGCCAAAACCGAAGTAATGATCTGACAAGCCGCAATGCAGTTGATGTCGGCACTCCAACCCGCAGCTTCGTCGGAAGCATCGGAAGTGAACACCACCGTTAGGCAACCTCCCGGGTTGGCCGCTGTAGCCTGTATGATAAAGGGGTTGGTCCCAAATTCGTCGGAACAAGCCAGCAGAGGTGCCGTGGCATCCGGACCGTCGTAAAAACAAAGCTGGTCTCCACTGCCCAATTGTACACCGGAAAAGACCAATTGAATGTGCGTACCGCCTACCCCATCGGAGCAAATGGTCGTGGTAAAGTTTTCATTCGGACCGTAGTTGCCCGCCCCTCCCCCACTGTCCATAAAAAAACCATTGCAATCGTTAATGGGCGTCCCGTCCATCAGGTAATTCTGTGCATAAAGGGCTGAAAAGGAAAAGAAAAAGAGAACAGAAAGTACATACCATTTCATGTGTGCTTCAGTTTTTGGGGGGAATACATTTGAGCAGCATTCTAAACAAGAGTTAATAAAAAAGTAGGCCTGCACGTAGCACACCTTCCGGATTCGGCTTGTTCTATGGGATATATATTTTGTAAGCAAGTGATTTGGTAATTGAGTCCCTCGACCAACATGGCAGAGAAGCTCAAACACCTCATCGCCGATCGATTACCCCCACTTTTTTTAAGGCGCGCACTCCCTGAGTTTAGCTGCATCTAATTAACAAACGAGGTGGCTTGGAGAATAACCAATCCTCCCCCTATGGTTCAAATACGACATTCGGGCCGGCCCAAACTGCTTTGGTTCAGGCATAAATAAAAAAATGGTGTTGGTCGTTTTGTAGAGGGGAAACGTCATAACCTCTCACGGGCAAATATAGGTAATTTTGCGAAAGCAAAAGGGCTTTAAGTATCCTTATTTTTCTAATTGGCGACATTTCGCGCCAAAAAAATCAAAAACCTGCTTTCGATCTGCCTTGAGCTCTTGAACCTCTTCCTCAGAAAGTTTCTGGACGGAAGCTTCTTGCAGCCACCGCTGTTTTTTCTCCCAATAGAACAGAGCCAGAAAGCCGAGCAAAGGCACGAGCCATACCGCTAAGAGGGCTTTCCAACCGCCCAAAAAACCGGCAAGCAAGAGCAGGACGGCTAGATAGACCACATACATGCCCATAGCAACACCTATGGCTACCGAAGCCTGAAATTCTTTCCGCTTGACTTTGCGCATAGCCAGGGCATGCGCCAGGTACAAGATGAAATAGTTCAACAAATACCCTAAAGCAAAGGGCAGGGCACCAAGAAAGAGAAAAAGGCGCCGACCCCAGGTCAGAGGATGAGCATGGCACACAGCCCAATCGCTCGTACCGCTGTGTTTGAGCTTTTGCCAATAAGCTGCCACCAGCTCTTTGAGCTGCTGCTTCTCGTTTTCCTCCATGGCATTCACACAATCAGCTATGGCCTTTTCCATGGCAAAGCGCTCCCCCTTTTTCAAGCTGACGGGAAGCAAAGGCTCTGAATCTCGCTCCGAGCGGTACATCTCAAACAAGCGCTCTGTCACCTCTTCATCTTCCGGATTTTCAATGATGACGATATGCTCGGCCATGCGATCTCTCAATTCCTGCGTAAAACTGCGCAAAGCTTTGGGCCGCGCCTCCGCATACAAGGCCTCGTAATCTTTCACGCGCATCGGTTGACCAAACTCCAGCATCACCTCCGAGCGAAAGCGATCGGAATAGGTATAGTTTACCCCTACCGGCACCACGTAAATTTCCTTATCGGGAAACTGGGTGGCAGCATTAAAAGCCAAACGAGCCACGGCTTTACGGATGGGCCTCAGACGTTTCTCATGTACGGTATGCCCTTCTGCCAAAACCATCACCGTTTTGCCTTCTCCCAGTGCCTGTGACATGGCATCTAACACCTTGTAGTTCTCGCGGACAGCCCGGATGCCGCTTTCATCTTGCCTGAAAAGCGGCAGCATGTGCAAGCCGTTCATCAGCCGGGCATAAAGAGGTTTGTTGAAGAGATCTCCCCTAACCAAAAAATACAGCGGACGATCCAACCAACAGGCCAAAACACAAGGCTCGATAAAAGCCGTAGGGTGATTGGCCGCCAAAATCACACCGGCATCGCGGGGAATGTTTTCCAGACCGGACAAAAAAATCTTGCGGAAATACGTGCCAAAGGCTATGCGTGCAATGGGGCGAACAGCATAATACAAAAAAGCCATGGGCGATGGATACTTTCTTCTGCTAAAACGACTGGAAATAAACCACAAAGGTAGGCATTGTTTGGCGAAAGCCAAATCCCTAACAAAAACAGTTGAAAGGCGTTCACATTTTGCACCAGTCGCTTTGTTACTGTCAATGCCCAATCAACAAGCGCAAAAAACGACTTTGGGCACCGGCTTTTAAGCCCAGTAAGTACATGCCCGATGACAAGTTTTTCAAGGGCAAAACACAGCTGTTTTCTCCCGCAACAAGCATGCGCTTACCCGACAACAACTCCCGCCCCAAAGCATCTTGCAAAGTCCATTCTAACAAACCGTTCTGCGCACTGACGAGGCTCAGCTCTGTTTCTCCCCGAGCCGGATTTGGCGAAAGCCTGGCCGTTTCAAGAAAACCTGATTCTCTCAGTACGTATTCCACCCCGGAATAAGCCAAGCCACCGTCCACATCCTGCATTTGCAAGCGGTAATACGAAAGCAGCGGAGGTTGAACATCCCGAAAGGCATAAGCTTGCGGAGCAGATGAAAAGCCCTCCGCAGCCACCCGACCTATTTCCCGAAAGGAAGCCCCATCGGTAGAGCGCTCCACAATGTACCAAGCTGCATGCTCTTCGTACTCACTCTGCCAATACAGGAGGTTGTCCTCCCCGTCAGCCCGCGCTTCAAAAGCGCTCAAATGCACCGGTTGAGGGCTCTGATAGCAAAAGCGAATGCCCCAGTTATCCAAAGTACCCCCGTCTTGATCGGCATGATCTACAACCTGTAAAGTCCAAGTGCCGTTCATGTCTTCCATATCAAAGGCCGACAAGGCATTCTGCGGCTGATAGCTTCCTCCCCCTACGGGCGGACAGGGGATGTCCCCGTAGAGATTGGGCGATTCATCGTCGAAAACCAAATCCATGTCGCTATCGCTTCCGCAAATCTGATTCACCAGTTGTACCGTAGTACCGGCCGGTGAGACCAAAGAAACGCTAAGATCGCCTATCCAAGAATGGGTGATCTGGAGAGTCGAGACATTCAAATCCGTAATGCTGCCTGCTGTAGATACCATCAAGGTAGAAGTAACCGTAGGCGTGCCGCTGGCCGGAATGGTTTTCGGCACGTCCGTGCTATTGAATACACTGCAAATGTCGTTGCCAATGGAAAACACATTGCTGGCATCGAAGAAGATGTTGTTGCTGCATTGAATCAAGACCACAGCCTGGGTCGTCGTGTTGTTCGGCACCGTGACGGTATGCGAGCCATCATTGGGCGTAGCGCTAGCCAGTGTAACGGGAAAGGTGAGCCCACCATCTGTAGAAAGCAAAATGTCAACACTAGCACAGCTCACCGGAGCCGCCGTAGTACCGGCAACATTCCAGGTAATGGTTTCGCTGGTCCCCGGTACCCAATGAGTCGAGCCGGTCGGGCTGGTAATTTCAAAGGGGCCGCTGCCCCCATCTACGGTAAGGAGCATGGCGTCGTCATCGGTGCAACCATAAGCAGCATGGTTGTCGCGAACGGTCAGACGAAAGTTTAAAGTGCGGGCAACAGAAGGCAAAACCTCCCAGGTGGGCGAAGCATCGACAATGACGTCTGACAAAGAAGGCATATAGCGTGAAGATGAAGCTTTTGGCTGCAGGGAGCGAAACATAGGCCCTACGGTTGAAGTAGATGCCGGCGGCATGGGAGCCACCTCCTTGTCGTATTGCTCCCAACAGTAGGTCAAAGACGAGGCCGGGTCATTGGCGTCGGTAGCTGAGCCGGTCAGCTTAAACGGAGTGGATTTGGGAATGGTGTAATCCGCCCCTGCATTGGCAACCGGAGCGGTATTAGAGCTGTTGATGATGGTGGCGCAAGCATTTCCGGCTCCGGTAACGAAATTGCCCATTAAAATCAGGCTGTTTAAGTGGTAATAGTCGTCGCTGTTGTTTTGCACATTGGGCGTGCAGATGCCGGCATACCCCATGATGGTCGAAGCACTACCCGGCTCATAAGACGATTGGTTATCGCGGTTGCAATTGTTGTTTTGGGTATGCCTTCCA
>Ga0256839_1003139_pt1 | contig 17367 bp, 13 predicted proteins | sample 354166metaG_FD_185968 | JGI IMG/M metagenome (GOLD analysis project Ga0256839, IMG submission 185968) | Hydrothermal vent microbial communities from Mid Atlantic Ridge, Atlantic Ocean - 354-166 | ecosystem: Environmental > Aquatic > Marine > Hydrothermal vents | place: Atlantic Ocean: Mid... | reverse complement strand
CAGCTGATAGGGTACTTTGTAGAGCAGCTCGTTGATGATGGCCTTGAGTTCTTCAAAATCTTCTTGTTGCAGAGCCTGCTGCAAGCGCAATATCTTTTCCTTGCCAAAGCCCGGTTCAAACTTGCTGAAAGCACTGAGTAAGTACTCCAGAAAGGACGACTTGACCTCCCGATTGGGATAGCCCAGGGTATAAAGCCCCGTCTCCATATCGTATTTCTTGACGGTCAGGTAGCCCGTTTGAAACAGCAGGGTGCCCAGGGGAATGTCCCTTTGGATTTGAAAGGCGTCGAAAAAAACTTCGCTCACCCGCTCCCCGTCGAAGTCGTAGGCCTGTTTTTGCTGAACCAGATCAATCAGAAAAGTGGGCGTGGCCGTTTTGAACCAGAAGTTAATAAAAAAGCGCTTTTTAAAAAAGTTCAGAATGGAAAAGGGGTTGTACACGAAGTTCGTTCCATCCCAGCTGTAGCCGTTGTACCACAGCCGGATTTTATCGAGTAGTTCTTCAGTGTTTAGCTTGAGCTGTTCAGCTGCTACGTGTAGGTGTTCTTCGAAGTAGTGTTCCAGTTCTTCCTGGGTGTAGCCCAGCATGGTGCAAGCTATGGGATCGTGCATGCTCAGGTCTTCCAGGTTGTTGAGGTCGGAAAAGATGCTGACCTTGCTGAACTTAGACACCCCCGTGATGAAGACCATGCGCAAATGGGCATCGCTGTCTTTGATGACGGAGTAGAAATTTTTTAGCACTTGCTGATTTTCCTGAGCTTGTTTGATATCCGGCCCCAGATAGTCAATGATGGGCTTGTCGTATTCGTCGATGAGCAAGACTACCTGGCCTTGATGGGAAAGTTCCTCAAGCAGTCTTTCAAACTTTTGAGAGAGGGCTTTTTCCTCTATGTTGAGATTTTGCTTCTCACTGATTTTATCCAAATGCCGATGCAAGGCCTGCTCTAATCCAAGCTCTTTATATCCCAGGCTGCTGAAGGGAATGTGCAAAATGGGGTTGGTTTTCTCCCAGTCCCATTTATCCTCAATCCACAGCCCCTTGAACAGCTTTCTGTTGCCGCTGAACAGCTCTTTCATGGTGCTCACCAGCAGCGATTTGCCAAAGCGGCGCGGGCGGGAAAGAAAGTAATATTTCCCTCCTGTAGCCAAAGTGTGGATGTGCTCTGTCTTATCGACGTAGAGGTAGCCTCCTCTGCGCAGCTCTGAAAAATCCTGTATGCCTATCGGCAGTTTCTTCATGTAAGCAAAGATAGGGGAATTGGGGAAATTGGGCCAGTCGGTCAATCGGGCATGAATATCTCATCGCAAATCCTTTTATACCCAAACCGAAATGGTTTGGGATATTCCCCACTCATTAACGAATGGAGAATAAGGAGTTTGGAATGCTGACCTCAAACCACTTCGCCAGGAGTATATCCATCACCCCCGCCGGAGATAATGAGTCTTACCGATTCCACCAGTTCCGCCTTACGAGGCATTAACTTTTGTCATGGCATGCTGCAAGCCCATAGAGGTGAAGAGCAGGCAAGCCTCTGCTGCCCGTTTGACAATTTGGGGCAATAGAGCTTCCTGCTCTTTAGTCCAATGCCCCAAAACGTAATTCACTTGCTCCCCCGGATACTCAGGACGACCTATACCTATGCGCAAACGGGCATAGCGGTTGTTTCCCAAGAGTTGAGAAATGCTTTTCAGACCATTATGACCGCCATCTCCCCCTTTACCTCTCAGACGTATTTGGCCGAAAGGCAAATTCAAATCATCCACAACCACCAATAAGCGTTCCTGGGGGATTTTTTTCTTTGTCAACCAATAGCGCACAGCTTTGCCGCTGAGGTTCATGTAGGTAGAGGGTTTTAGCAAAACCAAGCTTCTGCCTTTGTATTTAGCTTCCGCCAAATCTCCCAACGACTCGTGTTTAAAAGAAGTCTGCAATTGCCCTGCCAGGGCATCGAGCACCTCAAAGCCAATGTTGTGGCGGGTATGATCGTATTCCGGGCCCATATTCCCCAAGCCCGTCAAAAGATATTTCATGGATGGTTTCTCTTTAGGAGAAAAACGTTTAAAGACTCGAAAAAGACAAGGCATCTTTAACAGCTTTCGCTAAAAAGCATGGAGAGACAACAACACCAAATTGCAGGCTCGTTCCGTTTCTATACCTTTTTCCTTTGCCAAGGCCTCCAATTCGGGATTTTCCGTGCCCGGGTTAAAGAGAATGCGCTTAGGATGTATTTTGTTTAAGATGTAATCGTAATACTGAGGCTGACGCTGAGGCCCGATGTAAAGAGAGACCGTATGAATGTCTTTCGGCTCCGGCAGATCGGTTTGAATGGGTATGCCGGCAATTTCTCCTTGGCGTATGCCTACGGGAACTACTTCATAACCATGCTGTTTCAAAGCTGTTACAGCTTTAAAAGAATACCTCTCGGGATTCGGCGAGGCACCGAGAACGAGCGTTTTTTTCATCTCAAGAAAGGGTTAAGCTTATCTAATTTGTGATGGTTTACACCAACATCAACACGGGTTCTTCCAGCAAGCTTTTCAGTGTTTGCAAAAAGGCTGCTCCGGTAGCACCGTCAACCACGCGATGATCACAAGACAGCGTTACTTTCATGGGATAACCCGGCACAATTTGCCCGTTGCGCACCACAGGTTTTTCTTTGATGCCGCCAACAGCTAAAATACAAGCATCCGGAGGGTTGATGATGGCTGTAAACTCTTCTATGCCAAACATCCCCAGGTTGGAAATGGTAAAGGTATTGCCCTGCATCTCCTCCAAAGACAGTTGGCGCTGGCGGGCACGACCGGCCAAATCTTTTACAGCAGCATGAATAGCGGAAAGACTAAGCTGATCGGCATAGCGCAAAACGGGTACCATCAGACCTTCTTCCACAGCTACGGCTACGCCAATGTGCACATGGTGGTATTGTCTGATGCGATCCTCCATCCAAGAAGCATTGATCGCCGGATGTTGCCGCAAGGCCATAGCTACAGCTTTAATCACAAAATCATTAAAGGAAATTTTATCTTCCCTCGAAGCATTGATCTCCTTGCGCGCAGCCCGCACCTTATCCATCATAATTTCCATGGTCAGGTAAAAGTGTGGAGCTGAAAACTTGCTCTCGGCCAAACGACGAGCTATGGTTTTGCGCATTTGCGAAAGCGGAAGATCCTCATAAGATTCTTCCCTGCCCTGCATGGTTTGCAAGAGCACCTTTGGCGCAGTTCCGGCTTTTACGCTCTCTAAATCGCGTTTAATCACCCGCCCTCCCGGACCGCTACCCCTGACAGAGGCCAGATCTATACCCAGCTCTCGGGCCATTCGACGAGCCAAAGGAGATGCCTTCACCCGCCCATTTCCCTCGGAAATTAAACCGGGCTCCGGGCCTTTCACCATGGTTTGATCCGAAGAAGATGCTCCCGATGAATGCACCACAGATTCCGATGCCGCAACTTCTTTTCCACTTCCTTCCATCTCTTCTTTTTTTCCGGCTTCCGCCAAAAGAGCCTTCCAATCTTCTCCTTCTTCCCCAATAACTGCTATCACCCCATCAACCGGTACAGAGCCCTCCTTTGTGGCAATGTGCAAAAGCACGCCTTCAGCCGGGCTGTCCATTTCCATCGTAGCCTTATCCGTTTCTATTTCAGCCAAGGTATCTCCTATCTCCACGCGATCACCTTCTTTTTTCAACCAGCTGACAATGTTCCCCTCTTCCATGGTGTCACTAAGGCGGGGCATGCGAATGATCTCTGCCATGATATGTGCTTTTCTATTTAACTGCGGCAAAGATACGTAAAAGAGCCTTAGAGCAGAAAGACTTCCTATTTGCCGATCAAGAAGGCTTCTCTACCTCCTATTTCTGAAAAAACCTTGCCATTTTGAAAGGGGTTTCAAAAAATTTGCCGAAAGGCTAAAAAGAAAAGAGAATCATAACTCCTTGATAATAAAAGACTTAAGGCCTTCCGGCAAAAATCATTCTTTTTCGGGAACGATATTTGGCATAACCCTAAGCAAAACTGCACGAAAAATGGAAGTCGCTGTTTTCTTCATCGGTCTGTGGGTCATTTTAGCCATGGCGGCCCTGCTCACAGCCGAAGGGAAAAACAAGTAAAACTTTTGGCGAAAGCCAAAACCGTAAAACCGATTACTTAACCCAAAGAACAAAGACTCACCATGGGAATCAGAGAGTTCAACAGCCAATTCAACAGCTTACAAAACCAGTTGATGGGCCTGGCCTACAAACTGACCAACAATCGAGAAGACGCCAAAGATTTGATTCAGGAAACAGCTCTTCGTGCTTTTACACATCGCGAAAAATTCGAACTAGGCACCAATTTCCATGCTTGGGTAGCCACCATCATGCGCAACACTTTTATCAACATCTACCGCAAAAAGCGCTATAGGAATACCACCAATGCCCCCACCGGAAGTTATGTCTTCGAGCAAAGTGAACAAGCCAGCATCAACAAAGGGCCATCCCAACTGGCTATCGATGAATTGCTGAATCTCATCAACAGCCTTAAACCGATTTACGCCCGGCCATTTCGCCTCTTTGTAGATGGCTACAAATACGAAGAAATTGCCGAAATGCTCGGCTTGCCCATGGGAACGGTAAAGAGCCGTATCCACTTTGCCCGACAACAGCTCAGCAAAACCGCTCCCTTATACAGTTCGTAAAAACCTCCTTTAATTTTATACCCGAGCAAGTCGGGTTTCCTCAACGATAGGCAACCTACAGGAGTTTGGGTAACCTGATGCAACCCAAACTCCTTGCGCCTATCTAAGCCCCTTTATTTTGAACACATCTTAGCACTCCAAGACCGAATCAACTCATACATCTCATTTTTTGCCGCTAAGGCACTTCCAACAAACGTTCCAGGGCCACCGCCCGAGAAGCTTTCAAAAAAACATGAGCTCCTTTTGGAAAAGGATGGGTCTTTAACCAAGATTGCAGAACACGTACATCCTCAAAATAGGGGACACCTCTCTCCTCTGCTGTTTGGCGAAAGCCGGATCCCACGCATAAAACGCTATCTAACGGAAGTTGCAGAGCGTAGTCCAGCAGTTCGGCATGAGCTTTTTCCGCATATGAACCCAGCTCAAACATCTCTCCCAAAATGGCGATTTTCACCGAAGCCTCCCGACTTACAAAATCTTCCAAAGCCAAACGCATAGAAGTGGGGTTGGCGTTGTAAGCATCTAAAAAATAGCGATAGCCCTCCTTTTCCACCCATTGCGAACGATTCATAGCAGGTCGATAATGCTCAAGAGCAAAAACGATGTCCTCAGGGGGCACCTCAAAATACAGGCCCACAGCTACAGCTGTCATGGCATTTTGAAAATTGTACCTTCCGGACAATTGCAAGTGAGCCGTAAAGCGCTGCCCGGTTTGTTCAAAAGCCAGGCGAATAGTACCCTGCGTTTGCACAGCTTCGACCCGACAATCTGCCTGAGCATGCTGACTGCTGTAGGTGAAACGGTGCAACGATTCGGGCAGCATTTCTTGTAGATACGGCTCGTCGAGATTCAAAAAAGCCAAACCCTTTTTCTCTGCCAGATGGTGGTACAACTCGGCTTTGGCTTTGCGCAAACGTTCAAAGCTGCCAAAACCTTCTAAGTGGGCCATGCCTACATTGGTTATCAAACCGTGTGTAGGCTCGGCTATTTGGCAAAGGGCTTTGATTTCGCCTTCATGATTGGCCCCCATCTCAAGGAGTAAAAAGTTTGTTTCAGCCGGCATGCCCAACAGCGTCAGCGGCAAGCCGATGTGGTTGTTCCAATTACCCGGGGTATGGTGCAAGGCAAATCGACGGCCAAGCACAGCAGCCAACAATTCTTTGGTCGTGGTTTTGCCATTGGTGCCCGTAACGGCCAAAACAGGTACATCAAATTGCCTGCGATGATGATGAGCCAACTGCTGTAGAGTCGTCAACACATCTGCAACCAAATACCCCTGACTTCCTTCCAAATCTGCCAGCTCGGGTTCATCGACCACAGCCAGGGAAGCCCCGCGAGCTAAGGCCTCTTTTGCATAGCGATTGCCGTTGAAATGCTCACCTTTAAGCGCAAAAAAAATACAACCGGGCCGAATGCGGCGGCTGTCGGTACATATTCCCGTACTTCCGAGGTAAAGCTTATAGAGCGTATCCATGACTCAAAAATAAAAAAGGGCTTCGCAAGTGAAGCCCTTTTTTATCGCTATTTATTTATAGCGCCGTCTCACCTTTTTCTTTTTCACGGGGAAGTAATTCCCGGCAGCATCGTCATTTCCATCGGGGCTACCCATGCGAGTCATAGCACAGCGGAAGCCTATGGTCTTGGATGCCTTATCTTGATCCATGTAGCGACGCGTTCCCGGTGAGAGCCAGTAGGCACGATCGGCCCAGGAACCACCTTTCACGACGCGAGCCTTATCGCTGATGAGCGTACTTTTGCCGTAGTCGTAATAGACCTCGGATTCCTTATCTCCATCGAGGAAGTTCTGTACATTGCCACGCTTGTAGTTTTCACGGGCAGCGGCTTCTTCATCGGTAACCGGAACATAAACAATACGCCCCAGACTATCCCGCTCGGGATTGCCTTCATCATCCAATTTCATCTTTTTGAAGACATTACCCCGATAGGGGTTCAAATCTTGGTTTTGCACATCGCTGAGTGTCATACCCGTAAGAGGGCGATAGACATCGGCTGTCCATTCGCTGACATTACCCGCCATGTTGTAAAGGCCAAAGTCGTTGGGGAAGAAGGAACGAACGGGAGCCGGGATGTGTGCGCGGTCGTTGAGGTGACCTGCCAAGCCCATGTAGTCACCGCCACCGCGTTTGAAATTGGCCATAATAGCTCCGTGATACTTACCATGCCGTTGGTAGCGCACCGTATTGCCCGGCCAGGGGTAAATACGGCGATCAGTGATGCGTTCGTCTTGCTCGGTTGCCAGTTCTCCTTGCAGCGCCAAGGCGGCATACTCCCATTCTGCCTCTGTAGGCAAGCGGTATTCCGGCAAGAGGATACCGTCTTCAAAGCGCACGGGCCGTTCGCCACCGGTGCGCAGGTCTTTCAGGTTGCGACGCACATCACCCTGATACAAGCCCAACAAATAAGATTCGGTATTGAAGTTGTCTTCGTCTTTTTGTTCGGTATTCAGATTGAGGATGCCGCGCTCGACCAAAATCATCTCGTTGACGCGATCGGTACGCCAGCGGGCATAATCCGTAGCTTGCTCCCAGCTCACACCCACAACGGGATAATCATTAAAGGAGGGATGGCGGAAATAAGTCTCTACAAAAGGCTCGTTGTAAGCCAGCTCTTCGCGCCATACGAGCGTATCCGGCAGAGCGCGCTCTACCACTTCGGGATAAGATTCTCCAAAGACCCGCTCTAACCAATAGAGGTATTCCCTATAGTCAATGTTGGCTACCTCCGTCTCATCCATATAGAAGGAAGAAACCGTTACGCGACGTGGCTGAGCGTTCCACTCAAACATCACGTCCTGTTGGACATTGCCCATGGCAAAAGTACCACCTTGTACCAATACGAGATTGGGGCCGGTAATCTGGCCCTCATAATCGGGTTTTTCAAAGCCACCCCATTTGGTATCGTTGTAACCCCAACCAGTTGTTGAGGAACGCTCTTTGGTGCCACAGGCACTAAAAACGACTATGCCTGCCAGCAAGAACAAGGCATTAAATTGCATGAGTTTTTTCATCACCTAAAAGAGTTTTTGAGAGCTATTTCAAAATAGACGTACAAAAGTAAGAAGGAAAAACCGATTTGCCAAACATCAGCGGGCAAAAAAAAAATCACTTTGGCTGCTATTAAACAAAATTCAACGAAACAACTCAAAGCAATTGTTGTAGCGATTGCTACGGCGGTTTTGCTTCCAACGTTCACTTTCGCTGAGATAAATGCCAATGGACAGCTCGTGCACCATACCGGGTTTGTAATCAGCCAATTGCGAAATAGTCAGGTCCGTGCTATATCCCAATTTTAAAATGCCTTTGCGCACACCCGCACTGAGAATAAGCGCATCTGGATTCTTCAGGGCATGCCTATACCACAGGCCGGCAAAAAAACTTCCAAAACCCGCATACAGGCCCCCATTGATCTGCCCCTGGGCACCTTGCTTGACAAACAACAGGTTCGGTGATAAAAACGCGGCATCTCGTCCCTTATTGCCTTCCTTCAGGGAAATGTTCCAGCCGGCATGAAAGGAAAAAAAGACAGGCAAGCCTTCAATCAAATTGCTGTTTTTACCCAGGATTTCCAAAGCGGGGCGGTTGAGATGTCTCAGAGTAATGCCTGCATAGCCTTTCGGCAAATAAGCCACCAGGCCGGCTCCCACATCGAAATAGGAAAGTTGTGCCAGTTTTGGCCGCTGCTCTGCTGTGGGCAACAAATTTCCATTGGCATCAACCGGCCCGTTAAGAGGATCGATCTGATCCAAAAAAATGAGACGATCCCAGTCGTAATTCATCTGCCCCAGACCGGCTTCCAAGCCAAACTGTAAAAAAAACTCATTCTTCACCCGAACCCGATAGGAATACGACCCTTTGATCCTCGTAGTTTTGACCAGGCCGGCTCCCTGGTCATCTGTTGAAAAAGAAAAGCCGAAACCGCTATTCAAACGCCCGACAAATTGATCATAAGCCGCCGCATAGGTCAGGTAAGCCGTTCCTCCGTTCCAATTGGTCCACTGATTGCGATAATTCAACGCCAGATGAGGTGCCTCCGTAACGCCACTCAATGCGGGATTCAAACCCAGCGGATCGGCATAAAATTGAGAAAAAGCGGGATCCTGAGCAGCAATCCAACCCAGGGCCACAAAAACAAGCAGAAAAAAGGCCAGTACATTTTTTTTCATAGCTGCAGGCGTTACACGAAGACACGACCGAACTTTGTTTCTAAACGAAAAGACCCGCATCGTGGTGTGTCTTAAGGTTTTAGAGCTTGGGCCAGGGAGCGTTTCCTCAGGTTTTGGGTAGTAGAAAGGTAACATGCCCCATTTTCCGAAAGGGCCGACTCTCTGCTTTGCCGTATAAATGCAGATGCGCCCGCGGATCGCTCAACAAATCCTCGTACTGCCTCCAGCTAAGAGGGCCCGTATAGCCTTCGGGCCCTAAAATATTTTGCATGCGAGCTGCTGCCAACAAACGGGTATCACCCAAAGGCAAATCGAGCACGGCACGCAGATGCTGTTCAAATTGCGAACAAGGACAAGCCTCAATCGTGTGGTGAGCACTGTTGTGTGGACGAGGAGCCACCTCATTGATGAGCAGCTCGCCTGAAGGTGTTAAAAAAAACTCCACCGCCAGCAAACCACAAAGGCCAAAAGCTTCAATCAGCTCTGTGGCCATTTTTTGGGCTTTCGCCAAATGAGGACCCGAGCGAGCAGGGGCTTCCAGATAATCCAACAAGTTAGCCTCTGCCCGAAAGTGCATCTCCACCGGATCGTACACAGCGACTTCTCCGGAAGGATTGCGAGCGGCAAGCACAGCCAACTCCAAGGCAATGTCCACCTTGGGCTCCACCACAGAAGGCAGGGGCAAGAGTTTTTCCAAATCGGCTTCTTGGGTTACGAGCTGCACACCTCGACCATCATAGCCGCCCCGACGGGCTTTCTGCACAAAAGGGATGCGTAAACTTCCCTTTGCCACGGCAGCCCGGATTTCTCCCGCTCCTTCGTAAAAGCGAAAAGGTGCCGTTGGAAATCCCTTAGCCCTGTAAAACTGCTTCTGCAAACCCTTATCGGCTATGATTTCCAAGACATCGGGCTGGGGATATACCCGCACGCCCTCAGTTTCCAGCCGTTTCAATGCGCCAACATGTACCTGTTCTATCTCCACCGTCAGCACATCCACTTGCCGACCTATGCGCAAAACGTCTTCTTCCTTTCGAAAGTCTCCCGGCAACAGGCGGCAAGCAACCCCCTCAGCCGGGCAGCCGGGCTGGTCCAAGACGAGCAACTCGCCATTCCATTTGGCGAAAGCCAAAGCCAACATGCGCCCCAATTGTCCCCCGCCCAAAATACCGAGAACGGGATTTGCCTTCTTTTTTCGCTGCATCCGGCAAAAGTACAAAAAACGTATCTTGCCGTCTCAAAACTTGCCGGCTGAAAATAAACTTGCCGACCTGCAACCCACATGAAAAAAATACTCATTAAAGAAGGCCTGGTTGTCAATCGCGGACGAGATTTTACCGCCGACATCTTGCTTGCCAAGGGCCGCATTGAACGCATAGCTTCTTCCATTGACGAACGGGCCGACATAGAAATTGATGCTTCGGGCAAATGGGTTTTACCCGGACTGATAGACGATCAAGTTCATTTTCGCGAACCGGGTCTGACGCACAAAGCCAACATAGCTTCTGAGGCCAGGGCTGCCGTCGCCGGAGGAGTAACCTCCTTCATGGACATGCCCAATACCCGGCCGCCCACCCTCACTCAACAGCTGTTGGAAGAAAAGTACAGGCAGGCTGCCCGCGTTTCGCTGGCCAATTACTCCTTTTACATGGGGGTCAGCAATGACAACCTGGAAGAAGCTTTGCGCACCGATGCCGATCGGGTTTGCGGCTTGAAAGTTTTCATGGGCTCCAGTACGGGCAACATGCTGGTAGATGATGCTGAAGTCTTGGAAAAACTCTTTGCCCGAAGCCACATGCTCATCGCCACCCATTGCGAAGATGAACAGACCATACGCAACAACATGCACCAATACCGCCAGCGTTACGGTGAACACGTGCCCATCTCCTGCCATCCGGAAATACGTAGCGCCGAAGCCTGCTACCTGTCTTCTTCCCTAGCCGTAAACCTGGCTAAGAAATACGGTAGCCGACTCCACGTTTTGCACCTCACGACGGGCAAAGAACTGGAGCTTTTCCAAGCCGGTGGATCGCTCCGAGACAAACGCATCACCGCAGAGGTTTGTGTGCACCATCTCTTCTTTTCATCGGAAGACTACAAACACCTGGGCACCCGCATCAAGTGCAACCCCGCCATCAAAGGGCCTGAAGAACGCGAAGCACTCTGGAAAGGACTGCTCGAAGACCGCCTGGATGTAATTGCCACAGATCACGCACCCCATACCCTTGAAGAAAAAAACAACAGCTACTTTAAAGCGCCATCCGGCTTGCCGCTGGTACAGCACAGCCTAAACATCATGCTCCACTTTTATGCCCAAGGCCATATCAGCTTGCCACGCTTGGTTGAAAAGCTGTGCCATGCACCGGCAGACTGCTTCGGAATTCGCGAACGCGGCTATCTGGACGAAGGCTACTGGGCAGATATCGTCATCCTCAATCCCCACCAACAACATACCGTATCTCGATCCAACCTCCATTATCACTGCGGCTGGTCTCCCCTGGAAGGCATGAGCTTCCCCGGCCAGGTGGAAACCACCATCGTCAGCGGCCAAATAGCTTATCATCTCGGACAATTCCATCAGGCAGCAATTGGCAAGCGTTTAGAGTTTAGTAGATAGCGGCACAGCCACACAAAAGACAAACTCATGACTCGACTCCTCTTTCTCTTTCCGGCCTGCTTACTCATAACAGGTCTTTCCTGCGATTTCATCAACCCGCCGGAAGACATTCCTTCCTATCTGTACATCCAAGACTTCCACTATCAACCTAACCCCTTTGTCCCCGACAACACCCACACCAGCAACATCACTCATGCTTACGTATTCATCGGAAATGAATCCATGGGTCTGTTTGCCCTGCCGGCTTTAGTACCCGTATTTCAAAAAGGCGAACTGCCCGTTATCGTAGATCCTGTTATCCCCGAGAACGGCCTTTATACTAACCTGAAAATAAACCCTTTTTACCAACGCTTCACGAGTACGGTCCAGTTGGAACCTGCTGCTATAGACACCCTGCAACCCGTCACCTCTTATTTGGAAAAAGTACACATCGCTTTTCTCGAAGATTTCGAAGGCTCTACAGTCTTTTTTTCCGATGATCGCGATGGCAACGACAGCACGAAGATGGTCATTAGTCAGGACATGCCGCGTGAAGGAAATGCCTCCGGCTATATTCTGCTCACCACCGAACACGCCCTCATCGACGTAGGAACACCTACAGACCAGCTCTTTGACCTCAAGGACCAAAATATAGTTTATCTGGAAGCAGATTACAAAAGCGAAGCAGAAGTCTTGTTTGGGCTTATCGGATTTGATGCCACAGGCCCCGTGGGTAGTAGTTACGAATTCGGCATTTTACCCAAAGACGAATGGAACAAAATTTACTTCAACCTCACCGATCAAGTACGAGCATCAAATTTCAACCAATATCAAATAGCCATAACAGCCGGTCTGCCTTCCGGCAAATCCGAAGCCAAAATTTACCTGGATAACATCAAGTTAATCTACTACTAAAAAGCTCTCCGGGGAAATGAAAAACAGCAGAAAAATTCGAAAAAGAGATACTTTCATCTACCGGATAGCTGATTTCCTCTCGGCGCTCACGGCTTGGGCACTCTTTTTCGCTTACCGCAAAAAACTGGAAAATCTGCCTCTGAATACAGAAACGCTCAACGACCCCAAACTTTTTTACGGACTTTTACTCATACCTGTCGGGTGGATCTTGTTTTATTTTATCTTTGATAAATACAAAGACATCTATCTCTTGTCTCGCGTATCCACGCTGGTACGCACTTTCTTTTTGAGTTTCTTTGGGGTACTCATTCTATTCTTCACCCTTATTCTTGACGATTTCGTCCGAGATTATCACACCTACTACACCTCCTTTCTCATACTCTTCTCCCTACACTTTGGCATAACAGCCACCGTGCGCATGCTGCTTTTAACAAGAGCTAACCGAAAAGTAAAAAAAGGCATGGTCAGCTTTCCCACCCTCATTATAGGGGGCAACGAAAATGCCATGGAGCTCTATCGCGAAATCACCGAACGCGAACAACACCTCAGCTTTGAGTTGGTTGGCTTCATCGATGCCAATGGCAAAGGAGCTGACCAGCTCAAGAAACATCTACCCTGTCTGGGAAAAATTGAAAACTTAGAGCAAGTCATCGAACACCATCAAATCGAAGAAGTCATCATTGCCATAGAAACTTCCGAACACAATCGTTTACGCGAAATTCTAAATGTGCTTTTTGACTTCGACGATCACGTCATGGTCAAAATCATCCCGGATATGTATGACATCATGCTAGGCCTGGTGAAAATGAATTCTGTCTATGGAGCCGTGCTCATTGATATACAACGCGACCTCATGCCTCGCTGGCAACGCATTGTTAAACGTGCTCTGGACATTAGTGCCTCCAGCTCATTGCTGTTGCTCCTCTCACCTCTTATGGCTTACATAGCTCTGCGTGTCAGACTATCCTCGCCCGGCCCTATCTTTTTCAAACAAGAACGCATCGGGCTAAACGGAAAACCCTTTCTTATCTACAAATTTCGCAGCATGTACGTAGATGCCGAAAAAGACGGCCCTCAACTTTCACACGACAACGATCCCAGGACGACGCACTGGGGAGCCATTATGCGCAAATGGCGCTTGGATGAACTTCCCCAGTTCTGGAATGTCCTCAAAGGTGATATGTCACTGGTCGGACCTCGACCGGAACGCCGCTTCTTCATCGAACAAATCTCTGCCGTAGCTCCCCACTACAAACAACTCCTCAAAGTACGACCGGGCATCACTTCCTGGGGACAAGTCAAATTCGGCTATGCCTCCAACATCGAAGAAATGGTACAACGCCTCAAATACGACATCCTCTATATCGAAAATATGTCCCTAGCCCTGGATTTTAAAATCCTCTTCTATACCCTACTAGTCCTTGTTCAAGGGAAAGGAAAATAAATACGGTATTCATCCCCGATTAACCGTGACGACATGGTCGTCGTAATCGTCGTAACGATCGTAGCGGTAGAGACGCATTGTGCGTCTCTACCGCAGCAACACCACCTGGCCGGAAATCTCCTCCTCCTGCAGGGCCAAGCTGTTCCAATAACGAAAGCGATACACATATACCCCGCCGGCAGCATCGGCCCCGTCCCAGGCAAAGGGCGGACTTTGGGACGAAAACAGCAGTCCGCCCCAGCGGTCGTAAACTTGCAGCTCTATGCCCTCATAGTCCTTGCCTTGCGGCAAAAACAAATCATTCAGGCCGTCGCCATTGGGGGAGAAGGCCGTGGGGAAATAGATGCGCGAGTGGCAGTCGTTGACTTCCAGCGCAAAGGTATCTCTTATCGGGCAACCGAAGACCTCGGCTTGCACTTCGTAGCTGCCCGCCTGCCACAACTTAAAAGATGAGGCTGAACTGTTGGATATAGCCGGCACGGAAAAGCCCTCGGCATAGGGACTTTGCGGCAACAGCTCATAGGGCAAGTGCTGTTCGCAGACTGCGGTGTCGGCAGGCAGGCTCAGAGCAGAGCCTTGGGTGAGCAAGTCGTCCAGGAATGTCAGCTGCACCGTGTCGCGCAGCATGCAGTAGCCGTCGGAGGCTTCCAGCCAGTACGTGCCCGAGGCCGTTATTTGCAGCTCGGCTGCGGTACTGCCGTCGCTCCACAAATAGCTCCTCAGTGGGCGGGAGGCATTGGCCGAAAGACTGTAGGGGGGCTGCTCGCAGAGGACGCGGTCTTCCCCCAGCGCCGGAGCCAGATCGTCGGGCAGCACCACCACATCCCGCAGGTAGTAGTCCGAACAGCCCAGCAGCCAGATACCCTGCTCGACCTGGTAGTGTCCGGGCTCATCAAAACACCAGGTAAATGTGGTGTCGATGATGGTGGTGTCCAAACCACCCGGACCCGTGATGTACCACTCCACCTGATGCGCCAGGCGATTGTAGGTGCTGTCGGGCGTTAGGCATTCACCTGCGCAGATGGTGTCGGGCAGGTAGAAATAGGGGTGCGGTGGTGTGGGCGAACCGCAGTAGGGGGTGAGGGTGATATCTGGTATAGAAAATTGTATAGGCATAGTATCCTCATGTAAAGGGCCATCTTCTCTCATCCAAAGCTCTGAAGAAACTTCCAATACCATATTTCCTATAGACATACAAGAGGCATATTGAGGGCAACTTTCTATCTCCCCGAGAGTATCTGTTTTGGCAAGAATCCATTTAGACTCTGTTGTTCCATCTGCATGGTACTTCTTATTGCTAAGAAAATAAAGTGATCCATCTTCAGCTATATCTATTCTAGGTTCATAAAAAGAATATCCCTTGCTCCATAGCAAATACCCATTAGAGTCTAAAGAGCCAACAATAACAGGGAGATCACCATCTGACACAGAACAAAACAATAAATCTTTATTGTAATTAGTTTTCAAATAAAGGTTTTTATAGGCATAATTTTCCACAAGAATCTCTTTACTCCATGTCAATTCATAATCAGAATTAAATTTTGCAATACCTCCTATATAGGTAGAACCATCAATAGTCATAGCACTTAAGGTGAAGGCAAGATAAATATTTCCATCAGCATCAATTTCTTGAGTCATAGACCTAACGTATGAGAGGTCTAGAAGAGGTAAAGAAAATGACAGAGCTTTCACTATTTCTCCAAGAGGATTGATGTGAAGAAGAAGAAATTCTTCTTTAGAAGAGTTGTACATGAACCAAGATATCCCACCGTCATTCATTTTATCCGCATCACCTAACTTCAAATCACCTATAGCATTAACTCTATCATAAGAATATGCCCACAACTGACTATGAGTTGAAATGGAATAAGCTGCTACCCCTAATCTAGATGTACCTGCCCAATAGGTTGAGACAAACGTATCTTGATTGATAAAAAAAGCCTTAGGATCTTGAACTGGAACTTGTCCATCATAAGTAGAAACTGCCCAATGAGAAAAATCTAACTCATTAAATAATACAAACCCAGCACGAGCTGGAAACTGAAAAGCTGGATCATACTCAATAAAAAAGATATGGTACCCTTCTGAATATTGATATGAATGAAAAAGAAATAAATACAATGGAACACTTCCGATTTGCACATTCATAGTATGAGAAGAAACAAGCTGTCCATAAGGAGACAGCGTCGCAAATGAAATCTCTAAAGATGGTTGAAAAACTATTCCAACAGATTGGTTTTCCAAAACTTGAACCTCACCTAAACCCCAAAGAGCATCCCCAAGATCTAACAAAAACGAACTTTGAGACGACAAATATGGCACAAAATAAAACAATGATAATACAAAAATATGGTAGCGCATGAGACAACAGTTTAATTGGGACTTTGGCCAGACAGGTAAAGCATTGAACACTTGAAAGTTCTAAGTTTAAGCAATTTGGATAGTTCATACCATCCAAACTACTTTTCACGCCTACGCCAAAATAATTAGCCTACATCTTCACAACTCATCTCTGAAAACTCTTTGACATAGAATACAACTTTATACCCAAACCGAAATGGTTTGAGATATTTACAACTCGCAAACGGGCAAAAGATAAGTGGTTTGGGAGGCTTACACCTCCCAAACCACTTCGCCATGAGTATATTAAATTGTTGAGCCATCGGAAGTTAAACTGCAATCTGAACTTTCATCGCCTGTTAAGTAACGACATAAAAAGCGGCGCCAGAAATGAGAGAGTTCTTCGCCAGGAGAGATTACAAATTGATGGTAGGTTGTTGTAGCAAGCGAGCCACCTTGATAGCATTTCACCTCCGAGGTGAATATTACTTCATCCTCACTTACACCCTCTGTTAAAGAAACAACCAGATGATGACAATCTACGTCAAAACCCACCATGGGTCTAAACTCAGAAGGAAGAGGTAAAAAATTTCCATTGAAGACCCACGTATTGCCGCTGCCAAAAAATGAGAATTCTTGCTCTATATCATCTTCTACTTGCCACATGGCCCAAATTCTATTATCATAGCCAGAAACACTTAAAATGCGCATGTAACAATTGCAATCACCGGGCATATCCTTCTCCAAGCTACCCTCTCCCTTCTTCTTGGCAACCACTGCCTCGGCTGAAGCCTCCGGAGCTACCTCCTCTTTCGCACAGGAGGAAAAGTACGCATTGACAAAGAACAGAGAAACGATCAACAGAAAGAGGCTTTTACTCCCCCCCCCGATTAACAGTAGAAAAACGATCAAAACATTTCATGACAAAAAATTTTGGTTAAAAAATATGCCACAACGGCTTCTCGGAAAGCCGTGGTGTAGCCGCAACAGGGTGTCTTTTTTTGTTATTACCGCCTGTGGATACGTGTTTTTTATATGCTTTACTGCAAAGATACAGCGGTTTTTCATAAAATGCAAATTTTTTCAGCTTAGCAGCTGTAACCTAAAAAAGCTTCTTCTTTTGGCTTGATCCAAAAGAAGCAAAAACTCAAGGCCTGGCCAAGGCTACCAGCATGAGCCAGCGGGTTGATATAAAATGGAACCAGCGGGTTGACACC
>Ga0256839_1003138_pt1 | contig 17376 bp, 13 predicted proteins | sample 354166metaG_FD_185968 | JGI IMG/M metagenome (GOLD analysis project Ga0256839, IMG submission 185968) | Hydrothermal vent microbial communities from Mid Atlantic Ridge, Atlantic Ocean - 354-166 | ecosystem: Environmental > Aquatic > Marine > Hydrothermal vents | place: Atlantic Ocean: Mid... | reverse complement strand
CATTTGGGTTGAACAGCGTGGTCTATATAGAAAATAAAAACCAAACAAAAACCCGAACCTAAATTCGGGTTTTTGTTTAGTCGCGGGTATTACCTGGTCTTTGCCAGGTGGGTGGCCGCAGCTGACGCGCCACGACGCGCAGCGATATAAGCCTCCCTTTTTGTGATATAAGCAGGATATACCCGCGACTAAAATAATTATATCATAACTAGATGTTCTGATAAAGAAATTAAAAAGCGGGCGCGCCTTCGGCGCGCCCGCTTCAAACACTTTACAGCCAAAAACTACTCCAAAATCCCGTCTAAGTTAACATCATAAAGAATTGACTCTTGAACCAATCTGTAATTTATAATTTCATTATCATTGAACCAAATTGGAATCTCTTTTTCCGCTTCTTCTGGGTTTCCTGATGCGTGTATCAAGTTTCTAACAGCTCTTCCGTCGGTGTCTGCCATTTGGTAAGAGTCAAGCACAAAATCCCCTCTTATGGTTCCCACATCAGATGTTAAAGGCTCGGTGCCTCCTACAAGTTTTCTTACTATACCGCAAGCATGCGCGCCCTGCAAAACCATTGCAACAACAGGCCCGCTTGTCATATATTTTTTGAGTCCGTCTAATACCTTTTGCCCCGCTTCCTCAGGGTCATTTGTCGGTGGCTCAATCCCTTTTTTCTTATATGCTTCTATTGATTTCTCGCCGACATTTCTTTTCCATGCAGGATCTATCAAATAATGTGATTCTACCTGTTCTTCATTTGGTAAAACAAGCTTCATGGCAACAAGCTTCAAGCCAATCCTTTCAAAGCGTTTTATAATCTCGCCTATCAAAGAACGTTGAACACCATCTGGCTTGATTATAACCAAAGTTCTTTCTTTACTAAAACTCATAATCTTTAATTTAACTTATAATCTTATAATTCTCAGCAATTATAGCAACGAAAACAAAAAGAGCAAATCAAAGCCATGGCAAAGCAGGGCCTGTATTTTCTTGTGGTTTTTGCTTTGGCATATATTTTTCTGCTATTTCTTTTTCTATCTCTTCCCTGTCGCGTCCATATTTCAAATAAGATAGCTGGCGCAACTTCTCTGCGTATTCAAAATCCAAATTCCAATCATATGTGATTGTCTCCATATTAAACGGGTCAACGGGTTTACCTTTTATAAGCAAAGATAAATATGCATTGTAATTTTCTATTCCTGAGATATCTTTTGCGGTAATGTTTGGCATGTATATTTTCTCCAAAAACTCCGCATCCTCAGGAGACACACGGAAGGCGCATTTTGTTCCAACGTTACCGAAAACGGAGTCCCTTATCTTCTCATCAAGTTGCTTTATAAACTGATGCGCCAAAGTGAGCGACAATTTGTATTTTCTGGCTTCCGACAAAATAGTTGATATAGACGGGGTTGTAAAGTTCTGAAACTCATCAATATACAAATAAAATGGAGCAAGTTTGCTTAAATCCAACTCCTCAACACGCGACAAAGCAGCCTGCAAAAACTTTCCTACAATTAACAAGCCCAGAAGTTGAGCATTAAGCTCTCCTATCCTACCTTTTGAAAGATTTACCAGCAAAATCTTTCGCGTGTCCATTATTTCCCTAAAATTAATTGTACTCTTCTCTTGCGCAATGATGGGACGCATTATCTCGTTTGCCAAAAAAGTATCTGTTTTTGCCGTGATATATGGCGTTACATTTTCAAGCGATGCATCTCCGCCCGCCTTTTCAGCAATATCAATCCAGAACTGGTTAACTATTGGGTTTTTGCTGTTTTCCAAAAGCATGTGTCTGAACTCTCTGTCTGCAAATACCTTTGGTATATCAGCCATCGTTGCTTTGCCTGGCTCTTGCCCTTCAAGTGCAAGAAGGGTTGCATTTCTGTAATACTGCTGAAACATTGGTCCCAAAGATTCAGGCACATCTCCAAAAAGTTTTACAAAAATCTCAAAAAGCTCATTGGTTACAAAGGTTTTTTGCTCTGGATATCTTGGATCCCACTCTAATATATTTAAACCATATGGACGCGCAGTATAAGCAGGGTCAAAATATATAAGATCGTCTGCTCTTTCAGGTGGCACCGCAGCCAAAATATCTACAATATCTGTTCCGTGTGGGTCAATGTAGCAAACCCCTTCTCCATTTTTTATATCTTGAATAATCATTGATTTTAAAAGGTAAGTTTTACCTGTACCTGTTTGTCCTATCACATAGTAATGCCTCATTCTATCCTCCTGCAAAAACGGAACCTTGGTTTCTTTTGCTCCAAATTGATTTTTCCCTAAAATTATCCCCTTTTCCGCGCCACGCTCCAAATCTGCGTAAGCGTTGCTAACTTCTATCGGCGCTGGCAGTTGTTTAAACCTTGATTTTTTAAGCTCACGCGACGCGTTTATTCCCGCAGCTGTCAGATGAAGCATTGTGCTAAGCTCCATCAAACTCAAGTTTATTGCTCTTTTTTTGTTGAATTTTCTAAATATAAATTCTTCTAGAAAATCATCTAACTCCTCTTTTTTGCTAAGTGTTTTAAATTCCAATTTGTTAATTCGCGGATTTTCAAATTGATTAAAAGTAGATGAAACTGCATCTAAAATAGCGTTTGCTTGATTTTTGTTTGAGGCAGATGCAACAACACGCAAATTAACCGGAACTATTCTTGATTTGGATTTTAAAACAACGTTTTCAAGAAAAACTTCGTCGATAGGGTCGGGTTTGCTGTTATCCGGCCCGAATATTGACTCTTTGAGTATATTTTTTAGCTCATCTTTGCTTTGCTGCATTGGATTTTGTACATATTTTACCGCCTTTTTAAATGGTTTATTTTTGCGCATCCAAGTTACAACCTTCTGCGCAAAATCATTGTGAGTTAATCCATCATCACCAATTACAAACTGCAACGCTGCGCCCTCTTCAAATTTATCAAGAGAAGAAAAAGCGTTTAAAATAACATTCATAGGGTCATGGCTAAATTCTTTATATGTTTTAAGTGGCGCTGTAAAATTATTTTTAAGTTCTGCGTATAATGCGCTGTGTTCTCCTCCGTACACAAATATATTGTAATCATTTTTCTGCTCAAAGAGTTTTGCGTCTGGATATACAGATTTTATATGCTTTTCAAAAAGCTCTTTTTTAGAACGTGGCACTGCAACAAAAAATTTTACCTCTTCGGTTCCAACGGGCTTTGCAAGCTCTATTGTAAAAATATTCTCCTGCCCTGTAACGGAAAGCATGCCTGCATAAAATTGGTCCATTGTGCTTAATAACCTCTCCAGCTGTTCTACCTTTTGCTGTTGTATTCCCTGCTCTTTCTCAACAGGATTTGAGGTCCCAGGCTGAACCTCATACAAAATCATGTTTAAAGATTTCCAGAGTTCAGAGCCAATTTTGAGTTTTGGCGTTGGAAGGCCAGATAAAACATACTGCACAAGCGCCCTGTGAAAATCATCTTCCAAGTGTTTGTCTTTTAGCATTTTTGCAATACCAAGCGCAACACGCACGCCTCTTCTGGGTATTATGTTTAAAAGTTCTTCTATTTTCTCATCATGCTCTTCTTGTTCCAACTTTAATATATCTCTTAAAATATTTTTATCTTTGAATTGAGAAGCTGAAACATTGCTTGCGTACTGCTGTATGGTAGAGTGAGCTATTCTTTGCTTCTCTTCTTCACCAGCACCCATTGCGCGCGCCCTTTCCTCTATCTCTTGCTTTAAGCGATTTATCTCATCTAAAACTTCTTGTTCTTTCTTGGATTCTAGAACCTCCTCGGCCACATCTTCACCAGGCAAAACGATATCATCTATATCTGCCAAATCGTAAGAATCAGGAGCTACAGAGCTTGACCCGGAGCCTGTAAGCTGATCTAAAAATGCAAGATAATCATCGTTACCAGATGAGGAGCCTGTGGGGTTGTCTGCATCACCTCCTCCCTCCATTTGTTTTGCGCTTTTTTCCGCCTCTTTTTGCGCGCGAGTTTTAGTCGCTTCAAACTTTTTAAAATCCTTCCCGTCAGAGCCAGACTCTGCGCCAAAGTTTGGCATCTCACCCATTTTCATATAAACATTATACCACACTCATTATTGCTCAACCTTTTATCTTACCTACTGCTCCTTGATTTAATTTATAAACCCATTTACCGGATATGTTTTGCACTGTGGCAATGCGTATCTTGCAATTTGGACAATATATGGATTCTCCGCGATTTAAATCATCTTGAAACAAATTGTAAAAATCTTTTGATATCCTTAATTTGTGAACCTTGATCCACCTGCCCTTACCCCGCTTTCTATACTCAAGAATCTTCAAACCACATTTGCAATACAAAGTTTTATTCCTCCACATAAAACACAAAAGCGTTGCTAAAATTTTAGCAACGCTTTTTGTATTTATCAAACCACCGCGCTTTAATCTCTCTTCTTTCTGTAATAAACGTAGACAAGTACAGCTACAAGCACAAGAACTGCAAGCAAAATCCAAGTTAGGAATTTGCCAAGCCCTTGAGCTGCGGCAAGTTGCGCATCTGCGTTGCCGGATTCGTTCGCTAATGGAGATGGTGTATTGTCGCCTTCCGCAGGAGAATCTCCTCCGTCGTTCTGCGGATTTTGATTTAAGTCCGGATTATTTTCAGTTGTAGCACCTTCGGTATCGCCACCTTGCTGAGATGTTCCAGACGAAGGTGTAGCCTCATTATCTAGTGATGATCCGCTAGACGATGGTGTGCCACCATTTGTTTGTGAACCGGAACTGTTTGAGTTTGCCGGCGGAGTTGGGGTTGAAGGTGGCGCCGGTGGTGCTTGTGTAGGTTGAGGATTTGATATTGTAAATACCATCTCTGGATTTGTAGCCACTTTCTTGTTTGAGTTGCTTGCATCCAAGATTTTTGCATCGTTTGGTACAGATACAGTTGCCGTTCCTTCTTCTTTTGCTTTGAAGGTTACCGTTGCAATCTTTGTAGATTGTGTTATAGCCGGCAAAAACGCTACGTTATCAATTATTTTTCCGTTTGTATTGTCTGTGTTTGTTCCAACGTGTGCCAAAATTGGAGTTCCTGACAACGGTTGATAAGACAACACCTCCAGCTTATCAGCCGGGAAGTCAAGAATGACTTGAGCTGTTGTTATACTCTCACCTGATGCTGGGTTAACGTATACATTTACATTAAACACGTCCCCGGGTTTATACGAACCTATAGATGGTGAGAATGTAAAACTGGCGGCCATTGTTATAAAAGGTATAAACAACACAAGCAATAATGCCGTCAGTGCTATATTCTTTTTAATTTGTCTTATCATACTCATTCTTTTTAATTAATAATTAAATTATCCTGTCCATTGTACTGTGAGCGCATTAAGGTCAAAGATATCAACCTTTCCATCGCAGTTGCTATCCCCTGTGCTTTCTGTGGCATTGTTTGAACCCCAATTTACAACCAGTATATTCAAATCAAATATGTCAACCTTGCCATCGTTATTAAAGTCGGCATCTGAGTTACAAACTGTTCCACCCGACCCGGAAGAACCTGACGCACCGCCTGAAGAGCCTCCTGTTACTCCTCCGCCAGACGATGATCCGCCGCCCCCACCGCTTGAAGGAATGCTAATGGTGTAGGCAAAACTTGCAATTTGCGAACTTGCATTTTGCGGATAACAAGATACAGCCTTTATGGTTGTTGTGTTGTTAATTGTTATAGGACCTGCGTATACATTATTGTCAGAACATGATGGATTGCTTCCATCTGTTGTATAGTGAACAGACAATGATCCTGCTCCACCTGTTAGAGTAACCGTCTGCGCGGAATTATAAATTCCGGGTGCCGGTGATGCGCTCGGCTCTTCCACGACGACACCGTTTACGCCTGTTTGAATTCCCGTTGTGAGTGTCCCGGTGGTTTCGCTAGCATTTGCCACCATAGCGACAAATGCTAGCATCACACCGAGAATTGTTGCTTGTAATATCTTTTTCATAGACTTTTACGCTTATTTGGGATTAATTTGTTTGGATACCGTAGCTTGTTGAGTATGAACCACCGACTGTGCCTGCAGGAACCTTCATCTCAACATATACTTTCACCTGCCTTCCTCCCCTTGATGCGTCAAGATCAACCGCGCTGACATCTATTGTGTTACCATAACTTGAATTTGCTGTTATGTCAACCCAGTTGCTTCCGTCTATTGAGTAGCGCATGTTGTTTGCCGCGTCAAGTGTGTTTGTGCCGTTTACCCATTGGTCAAACTTCATCGCAAGATTTGTCTCTGCCATGTCGTTTATTGTTATATAGAATACCCATTTCCATCCGTTTGCATATGTATCATCGGCTATCGCATATGTCTTTACGGCCTGAATAGAATCTACAGATATTCCCGTATCCGCGCTTGCAGTCTTGAATGCAACAGGTACGGATTCTGCAACTTTTCCATTCTTTATAAATCTTACGGTGTAGTAGTACGTTGTAGATGGGTTAATACCGGTTATGTTTATTGTCCCTGAGTTTGTGTTGGCAACAACGCTTGTGTAAGATCCGCCGTACGCTTGTGTGCTTACTTTGTATTCGACAGAGTCTACAGCTACATCTGTACCCCAATTTATAACTGCGCTTGTGCTTGTTATATTATCTACGTAAAGCTGAGTTATAACAGGCGCTGCTATATCTTGTGTTGTAAAGTATACAACAGTATCAAGAGTTGTTGCGTTTCCTGCATTGTCTTGAACCGCTCCCGCCTCAAGCATGACTTTGTATGCTGTGCCATATTCAAGAGTATTGTAAGGTATACTTAGAGTATCCCCCGCTACCGTTGCATTTCCATTTTTAACAGAGCTTCCATCACTTACTTTTACCAACTTTATCTTTGTTTGGTCCGCAATCGTTATACCTTCATCAAACTTTACCGTCACAGCTCCAGCTGATACCGACACATTTACCGCGCCTGTTGTTGGTGTTGTAGATACTACACTTGGAGCTGTTGTATCTGCGCACGCATTTGTACTTACTGTTTGCTCTTGCGTGAATGATGAGTTTCCAACCGCATCCTCCGCTTCAATGACAAACTTATATGTTGTACCACAAGCCAATCCTGTTATGCTCATTGAATTGCTTCCGGCGCTCATTGTTCTCCAACTTGATACATGCTCGTTAGCCGTTGCAACACCGTAGTTAATTCTTGCCCTTCCTGCCTCAGTAGAGCTAAAATCAACCGATATGTCTGTGTTCCCTTGTGTTACGCTTGTGATTGTTATGCTTGGAGGTGTTTGATCAGCAGGATCGCATGCGCTTGTTGTAAATGTAGCATCTGCGCTTGTTGCAACATTTCCGTTTGTATCTTTTGATATCACTCTGTAGTGATATTCGGTTCCGCAGCTCAATCCAGTACTTATTGTTACTGAATGGTTTGTATTATCTGCCGTTGCATCTGTCGCGCTTTTGTGTCCGTAATTTGCATCCAATCCATACTCAACCTCGCTTGTTGCGTTTTCATCGGTTGTCCAAGTGATTGTTGCGCTGTTTTTGCCTATGTTTACAACTTGCACATTGCTGATTTGTGGAGCTGTATTATCGGATTGCTCATTTATTGTCAATATACCACTTACAGCGCTATTTAGATTTAAATCATGAGCTTCAGCGTAGAACTTTTGAGTTGCATTCTGTTCTAAAGGAACAGTTACTTGCCAATTTGTCTCGCTAGGTCCAAATGCGTAGAACCCAACTTGAACATCGTTTGAACTTGGCGCGTTGCCTATCATCTTAAACACTTTCACGGTTTTGAAATTTGTGTCTGTAACTGAACCTTCTATTGTGTAAGTATCAGCGTCAACAGTAACAGTAGTTCCTTCGCCTACTATACTTACAACCGGCGCTGTTGTATCAGAAGAAATTGACAATGTTTCCGTTTTAATATCATGTATGCCGTCACCATCAATGTCAACAGGTTCTATATTTGCTGAATCTTTTCCGCGAACATACAAGTTGTATACTTTGCCTGCGCTTAGATTTAAGAGCTGCGGAATTATTGTTATTTGATAAGTTTTTGTTTTTCCACCATTTGTAACATTTGACTCTGCCATAGGTATAGGACCGGCAACTAGAGTTCCGTTTAATTCAATGTAAAGATTGGCCCCTTGTGGTTCGAGATCATCGTTTACAGTTGCCGTAACTTCAACAGGAATGTTTAGTCCTGAACTTGCCGGTGTAACTTCCAGACCTGTTGTTTGTGGATATCTTGAGTCTATATTAAAGTCTAGATTTACACCGCTTGCAACACCTAGCGCTGTGTTTCCGTTAAGATCTTTTGCGCTACCCCATGATGCTGAAAATGTATGTGTTCCGCTTTCAGGGTTTCCAACCGTTACTGGGTTTCCATCAAATGAACCTTCCCACTTATCTGTATTAGTTGAATTGAATGACCCTGTAACTGAATATGGCCCAGATGAAGGGTTCTTGTCAAATTGTGTTCCGCTTAAATTAGCACTTGTATCCATTGGCTCTGAAAAGGTCAATGTAAAGTTTAGATTGTCACCAACGCCTGCCGGATTTGGAGTTGCAACAAAGCCTACAAGTACAGGAGAAACAAGGTCCTCAAGATCATACTGGGTTTGCAATGCATCCAATCCCTCTTTGTCCACAACTGGAGATGAATTTTGATAAGAAATCAACTCAAATTTAAATTCTCCCGTGTAGTTGTCAGGGTCATTCGGATCAAGAGCAAACACTAATGTATCGCTATTGTTAGGGTCAACAGATACTGAAAGTAAATTAACCTCTGCGCCAGTAGTCTTATTTATAAACTTATATCTTGCGGTATCAGTTGAGCTTCCCGATACATCCTCCGTATATTTTACATATGCGTATGTTGTTTGACCTTGGCCGTTGCCTGTATTCGTTTTTGCTTCTTTTATTATAGGATTAGCCTCATCAACATACTTTACATCACTAGCTATAATATCCGCACCTGTAGATATATTTCCGACTTGGTCCTGCAAACTTGGACTTTGACCTGATTTTACTTTAACGCTCAAATTACCACTATCGTCTCTTGTATCCATAACACTTGCCTCCGTTCCAAGACGCAATATTGCATATTTTGATCCGACAACGGAATTCATTGTTGACACACCAAAGCTTGCTCCTGTAAAATCGCCAACATTCGTAAATTCCAAATCATTTGGAGACAAGGTTGAATTTGAGCTATTATGATCTATATGCTCACTGAAATAAGCATTTATTGTATCTATTTTACCATTAGCATCATCATCAAGATAAGTAAACATTACTATCTTCGGAGCTGCATCATCTTGTGCGTCTTTATCTTGAATATCTTCTAATTTGTTACCATGATGATCTGCTGCTGCACCTTGAGTATAGCTGTATTGCATGACACCCGTTCCGCTAACATTTGTTGGGTTGTTTATCTTTAAGGAAACATATTCATCATTTGAGGTACTTGTACCACCACCTAAAATAGTTGTATTTGTACCCAAACTATCAAATGAATCATAGTTAATTAATCCTGCGGGTTTCATTTTCCAGTCAGAAGCAACTATTGAGCTATCATCAATAGGTTCTGAAAATGCAAGTTCAAGAGTCTCCGCCGTTCCGTCAGTATCCGAGTTTATTGTTGTTGCCGCAACAACAAGCGGTACAGCTTTATCTTGCATTGTTTTTGCTGAATTTAAGCTGACAGCCCAAACATTTCCTGCATCATCTTTTAGTCCATTTGTTCCGTCATATGTATAATCCCAAGTAGGCTCTGTACCTGAGCTACCCACACCTGTTTTGTTTACCGCTTGGCCACTTGCCGCAAACAAAACTTCGTTGGTATTATTTACAGCCACGTCAGACACATTATTTCCCAAACCTGACAAATCATTCTCTGTAATTGTTACATCAGGCAACAAATCTGCTTTTGATCCCACGATTCCTACTATAGGTTCAGAAAATACTACTTTAAATTGGCTAACATTTGCCGTTGTATTGCCGTTGTTTGTATCATTAAAGTAGTATGAACTTATGGCAACCGGAGCTGCTCCGTCTACAGCTGTAATTTGAGATCCCGGATCGGAATCTGTCAATTCATTACCGTTTAAATCTTTAATCATTCCTCCTTGTGAAATACGAACATCTGGTGTAACCCCGGTATCGTAATCAGCGCCTTCTTGCAGCTCTATTTCAACAAAGCCTTGCACCGTTTCGGAAGCGGTATTTATCGTATATGACGAGCTGTTTGCAGTAACATCAAAATCAGCCCCTGATACGGTAGTTCCATTTAAATCCTCTGAAAATTGAACATAAATTTTGTCCAATTTTCCGTTACTATCAAAGTCGATTGTTTTTGCTCCAACAATTGCAGGCTTTGCGCCATCTGTTACATTCCCAGCGAAATTATTCAATTCATTTCCTGCGAGGTCTGTTAACACTCCTTGTGTTGAATCATATGTTATAGAAGATGTATCATCAGTATCACAACCGGACTGATCTGAATAATTACATGTATTTGCGTTTTCAGTTACATTTATTACAAACTCAGAATCAGAATTCCACGTACCTGAGCTTGCAAGTGTGTAGGTTCCGTATGTAAATCCGCTTGTGCTTGTTTTGCTTTGGTCCATCGCTTCGTTAAATGTAACGATTATCTGATCAATCTTTCCATTACCATCATTGTCTTTTGTAACGACAGATTGAATATTTGGGTTCGTGTTATCTACTGTAAAGTTTGCATCCGACTCGTCGTTATCACCATTTGGACCTGAAGTAACATTCATTATGACTTTGATTCTACCTTGATTTGATTCTGTGTTTGCAGTAGTTCTCCAAGAAAAAGAACCTACAGAAGCCGACAGTGAGTTTGCCACATAAGGACTGCCTGTATTGTCATCCACCGCTGTTTCAGTATAACTAGCGCCACCGTCAGTAGAATACACTATATTTGAGATAGTGGTATCAGAACACTTTGGTGTTACACCGTTATCCTGACAGTCCCACTTTATTGTATAAACACCTCTTATGTATTCACCACCATTTGGTGATAATATGTCAAACTTTGTAATTGCCGCATTTGCGCTACCTGTAAACGCAAAAAATACTAGAGCCAAAAGTGATAAAAACACAAATGGCTCAAATAACGCCTTTATAAAGCTTGTTTTGTAACTCATATGCGTAAAAATCTTACTTATAATTAACTTATAATAATGCAAATTAAACTTAAATCTAAAATACCTCAAAGTCAATATTGACTTTGAGGTATTTATATGTTGCAGTACACAAATGATGCTACGTAAAGATTAGAACATTCGCCTTATTGTCGGAAAATTCAAAAAGCGCATCTTTCACCAAAAACTCTTCTTCTTTATCTTTGGTTTTTACTTTGATTTTACCCTCCTTTAACTTTGCCACTACAGGCTCGTGGTTAGCAAGGATTGTCATCTCTCCCGTTTCGGCCGGTAAAGTAACGGATATTGCTTCACCATCAAATACCTCTTTGTCAACTTGCGCTATTTTTAGGTTAAATGTTTTCATACAAAGATATTTTATGCTTTTTATACTTCTGCAATAGAGCCTTTCATGTAGAAGTCTTGCTCGTCTTTATCGTCATGCTTACCTTCAAGGATTTCCCCAAAACCTTCTATTGTCTCTTTAAGTGTTACATACTTTCCGGGCTTGCCTGTGAAAACCTCGCCCACAAAGAAAGGTTGAGACAAGAAACGCTGAATCTTGCGCGCTCTGTATACCAGTTTTTTGTCATCTTCTGAAAGCTCTTCAATACCCAAAATTGCAATTATATCTTGCAAATCTTTATATCTTTGAAGGACTCTTTTTGTCTCATTGGCCACGCGATAATGCTCACTACCCACTATCTCAGGATCAAGAGCCGTAGAGCCTGACTCAAGCGGATCAATTGCAGGATAAATTGCAAGCTGAGCCAGAGCGCGAGAGAGAACAACCGTTGAGTCAAGGTGCGCAAAGGTTGTAGCAGGCGCAGGGTCTGTCAAGTCATCCGCAGGAACGTATACAGCTTGAACGGATGTAATTGAGCCGTGTTTTGTTGATGTGATTCTCTCCTGCAAGCGCCCCATCTCCTCGGCAAGAGTCGGCTGGTATCCTACGGCAGATGGAACGCGCCCTAAAAGAGATGAAACCTCAGAGCCTGCCTGCACAAAACGAAAGACGTTATCCATGAAAAACAAAACGTCTTTTCCACCTTCTTCGTCACGAAAGGCCTCTGCCATTGTAAGCCCTGTAAGCGCAACCCTTGCGCGCGCGCCGGGAACCTCATTCATCTGCCCGAAGACAAGCGCGGTTTTATCCAAAACCCCTGACTCTTGCATCTCATAGTAAAGGTCATTACCTTCACGAACACGCTCTCCAACTCCCGCAAAAACCGAGTAACCTCCATGCTCTGTCGCAACATTTCGTATAAGCTCTTGAATAAGAACGGTTTTCCCAACACCAGCACCTCCGAAAAGACCAACCTTGCCTCCTTTTATAAAAGGAGTCATAAGGTCAATTGCTTTGATCCCGGTCTCAAAAATCTCAGCTTGTGTTGACTGTTCTTTAAATGCAGGTGGCGCTTTGTGTATAGGCTCTCTTTCTGCGTTATCTGTTATTGGCTTTTCATCAATTGGCTCGCCTAAAACGTTAAACATTCTGCCGAGCGCATCTTTGCCAACAACCGCTTTGATAGGCGCTCCTGTATCTTTTGCTTCCATACCCTTTTTAAGTCCGCGTGTATCTTGCATTGAGATACAACGCACAGTATCCAAGCCCAAATGTTGCGCCACTTCAAGTGTTACTTTGCTTCCATCCTCCTTCTCTACCACAAGCGCATTCAAAAGCGCAGGAACATTATCCGAAGGAAATTTCACGTCAACAACCGTTCCTATAATTTGTGTTATTTTTCCCATGTTCATATGCGTTAAATAAACTTTACCAATAAACTTTATAACAATTCATATAAAAATCAATCTTTCATAGCTTCTACACCACTTGTAATCTCTGACACCTCTCGCGTAATCGCCGCTTGGCGCGCTTTGTTAAATTTCAACTTTAATTCATGCGCAAGCTCTTTTGCCTTGTCTGTCGCTGACTTCATAGCAACCATACGCGCGCTATGCTCTGATGCCTTATGCTCCAGCATGGCATGATGTAAAAACACATTTATAAGAGCATCCGCAAGCGACTCTAAAATCTCTTCTTTATCTTGCGCTTCTATAATGTATTTTGCTTGAGGTCCACTATTTTCCTCATCTTTTAACTCCGAATATTTTCCTTTATTAGGAATAATATCGCTTATAAGCGCTTGATATTCTTTTGTGTTAAGCGGCAATATTTGTCTGCTTATTGCATTTTGCTCAAAAGTTGAGACGAAGTTCATATATATAGCGGTCCATGAACCGACCTTTTCTTCTCTAAATTCTTTTTTTATAATATCTAAAATTTCTTGACTATCCTGCAAATCTATATCATCTTTTTTATTTTCTTTAAACAAAATCACCTCTACACCTTGCAATGTGAAAAAATCATTTGCTTTTTTGCCTATTGCTATTGCTTTTATGTTTTGAGTGCCGTTTTTTTCTATAAACTCAGATGCTTTTTTAAGCACCGAAGAATTAAGAGCCCCCGCCAATCCTTTGTCACTGCTTATAAGTATAAGGCCCAGCTTATCGCATTTGTTGGATTTCATATATTTCAAATCCAGTTTGTCAGCCCTTGACGACAAAGCGAGTAAAATATCAAGAGCGGTTTCCGCAAACGGCCTTCCTGCAAGCGCTCTTTCCTGACTCTTGCGCATCTTAACAGCAGATACCGCCTCCATGGCTTTTGTAACCTTTGAAGTTTTTATTACAGACTGCCTTTTAAGTTTTAGCTGTTTTAGATTTGCCATATTTATTATTTATGATATAATGCACCCATGTGCGGCCTTCGGGCTCCCCCTGCCATATGGCAGGGAAATTATACTTTACAATCTCCTCTAATAATTTTTGAAACTTTTCATAGTTAATGATTGATATTTTACCAAGCATTCTCGCAAAAGACACAACCCGCATTTGAGACAAATTTACCCGTGCGTTAACAGATGAGATTTTGCCTAAATCCATAAGAAAATCTCTTTCTTTATCGTTACTTGTTATTGGCACGACAAGAAAAGTATACTTATTATATTTCCTTAAAATAATACATGGTCTTGTATATGATTCACCTTTACCATCTGTCTCATGACCTATGTTTTCTCCAAAAACACACCACCGCACTTCCCTTTCCTTTATATACCTCTCACTGCTGTTGCGTTCTACAACATATTTATTGTGTAAATCAGATTTTAATCTAGACCATTTTTTATAATCTTTGCGTTGCATATGTAATTAATTAAACAATTCCTCATGCGCCAACTTAAACTCTTCTGCGGCAGTATTTAGGTCTTCTTGTGTCTGCTCATCTATTTCTTTGCTTTCTTTTATCTTATCTAATACTTTATTGTAGTTTGTGGATACAAATTTTATCCACTTTTCTTCAGTCTCTTGCACTCTTGATACTTCAACATCATCAAACAAGCCGATATTTGCGGCGTAAAACACAACAGCTTGCCTGTAAAACGGCATTGGCTCGTTTTTGTTTTGTTTTAGGAGCTCCACCATTTTTGCGCCCTTGTCCAGCTTTTTCTTTGTGGCTTCATCTAAATCTTGCGCGAATTGCGCAAAAGCCTCCAATTCTCTAAATTGCGCAAGCTCAATACGCACAGAGCCTGAAACTTTTTTTATTGCTTTTGTTTGCGCGCTTGAGCCTACGCGAGATACAGAGTTTCCAACATCAATTGCCGGTCTTATACCTTTGTTAAATAGTGAGGTGTCAAGAAAGATTTGCCCGTCTGTAATTGATATTACGTTTGTTGGAATATATGCAGATACATCACCTTCAAGCGTCTCTATGATTGGAAGAGCTGTAAGAGAACCTCCGCCTTTTTTCTCGGACAACTTAGCTGCTCTTTCAAGAAGTCTTGAGTGAAGATAGAAGATGTCTCCCGGATAAGCCTCCCTTCCCGGAGGACGTCTTAGTAGCAAAGAGACTTGCCTGTATGCCACAGCCTGCTTTGACAAATCATCATATACAACAAGAGCGTCACGTCCTCTATCCATAAAATACTCTCCTATCGCCGCGCCTGCATATGGGGCCAAAAATTGCATTGTTGCCGAACTGGATGCCGGAGCAGACACAACTATCGTATAATCCATTGCCCCCTCTTCCTGAAGACGTGCCACAATGCGGGCTGTCTTTGATTCTTTCTGACCTACCGAAACATAAATGCATATCGGCCTTTTATCTTCAGGTTCATTTTTTTGGTTAAGTATTGTATCTATTGCAAGTGTTGTTTTTCCTGTAAACCTGTCTCCTATTATAAGCTCACGTTGTCCTCTACCAATTGGAATCATTGAATCTATCGCTTTTATACCGGTGTGTAAAGGTTCATTTACAGACTGCCTGTCCAGCACAGGGTAAGCATCTCTTTCAAGCGGCATATAAGTTTTTGCGTCTATCTTACCCTTGCCATCTATCGGGTTTCCTAAGCTATCTACCACTCTACCTATCATTTCTTCACCTGTTGCAATGGACAAAAGCTTACCGGACGGCTTGGCTATATCTCCTTCAGATACCGAATTGGGATCTCCAAGCACAACGGCTTTCACAGACTCTTCTTCAATATTTAAAACCAGCCCGTATATGCTATCGCTATCTATTGCATCCTCTACGCTTTCACTTGCACCCTTTTCAAAAACAATCATCTCGCCTAAGGCTATCTCATCTAATCCGTCTATCTCAACAACCCCGTCTGCAGAATAGACAACCTCTCCTGCACCACTTTTGCTTGCAGATGGCGCAAAATCTTGCATTTCTTTTTTAATCTTTTCTATTAAGCTTTTGTCCAACATATGCTAACTGTTAACTATTTTTTTATAAAGTTCCAATAAATGATGCTTGTAAGAATTATCCAAAATAAAATTTCTACCTTTTATTATAAAACCGCCCACAATGTTAGGGTTTATTTTTGTTTGCGGATTTTCAACGCCGTAAGTTTTGGCCAATTCCTGCGATTTTTCTTTAAAATCTTCTGACGCAACGATTATTTTTGGCGCTCTTTTCTCTTCTTTTTCGTAAATACGCAAAAGCTCCCCAAAAATCTTACTAATCATTTTTTTCTTTGATTTCTTATTCAAGAATTCTTTAAAATCTTCCAATATTTTTTCTTGCTCTGCTTGCGACTTTGCAGATGTTAAAAGTTCATATAATGCTTTTGCGTATTCTTTTGATTTCATATGCACCAGTTGTTATTTTGCCTCTTGAATAATACGCTTTGCAAGAAGAACGGCTTCTTTTGCCAGCTCCTCCTTTGCCTCTTGCTCTATCTCTTTTTTGGCTTCCTGCGCTTCTCTTTTTGCCATAGCTATGGTTGAGAGCGCCTGAGCTTTTGCATCTTGAACAATCTCAGCAGCTTCTTTTTGTGCATTATCTTTTGCAGAGTTTATTATTTCTTCTGACTCTTTCTTTGCTTTTGCAATTATCTCTTTTTCTTGCTCTTTCGCTTCTTGTAGCTTTTTTTGCGCTTCTTCCGCGTTTTTTACGCCTTCTTCTATTTTCTTTCTTCTTTCGTCAAGCAATTTTATTGTTGGTTTGTATAAAAGGTAACTAAGTGCAATCAAAAGCACAATGAAATTGAAAAGATTCACCAAGAGCAGCTTCCATTCTATGCCGAATACATGAAAAATTTCAGCCATATAGAATTTTTAATTACATGAATTTTACAATAAATCCGACAACGAGAGCGAAAATTGCAAGCGCTTCGGCAAACGCAATTCCTATAAACATTGTTGCCTGGATTTTACCTGCAACTTCAGGGTTTCTTCCCATAGCCTCAAGAGCTTTGGAGACTATAAGACCTATTCCAAGTCCCGGGCCAAAAACTCCTAAACCTACCGCAATTGCCATTGCCAATACTTTTGCTGCTTCTAATTCCATACTCTTTTATTATTACTTATAAACATTCAGGACTTTACCAGCCCTTCTCAAAAATGCAAGAGCCTTGCATTTTTGAGAAGGGCTAGTGCGCATGCTCAGGCTCCATAATCGCAAGCTTTACAAAATACAAGGTGAGGAGCGCAAAAATAGCAGCTTGAACAAATCCGACAAAAAACTCAAATGCAAGTAAGGGAACAGGTAACAGGTAAGGAACAAAATACTTTATAACCAGGATCAAAACTTCACCTGCCAAAATATTTCCAAAAAGACGGAATGAAAAAGCGACAAGACGGGCAAGCTCTGATATAAGCTCTATCAACCCTATAATGAAATCTAGTGGCGATGAAAAATTAATAAATTTTCCCATGTATTTGAAGAAACCGAG
>Ga0256839_1003137_pt1 | contig 17381 bp, 9 predicted proteins | sample 354166metaG_FD_185968 | JGI IMG/M metagenome (GOLD analysis project Ga0256839, IMG submission 185968) | Hydrothermal vent microbial communities from Mid Atlantic Ridge, Atlantic Ocean - 354-166 | ecosystem: Environmental > Aquatic > Marine > Hydrothermal vents | place: Atlantic Ocean: Mid... | reverse complement strand
CCTGCCAAACAATCCCGTGCATGCTCTTGCCCCATTTCGTCGGACGATTGCAAAGCCAGTGGAAGGGAATAGCGCGTTCTCGCAGCAGAGCAGCTATGCGCTTGCCCTTTTTACCCGCTCCGTACAAGACCAAAGGACGCGAAGCATCGTAATCCAGCTGAAGAAACCAGGACACTTTCAAATCCAAAAAAGTGTTGTCGGCATAAGCCGGAAGCGTACGGCTGATGCGACGGGTGTGATCCCGCCAGAGATGAACGATTTCCGGCACTGCAATAACCTCCAGCTTGCTGCGATAGAAGCGAAAGCAAAGGTCGTAATCTTCGGGATAGACCTCCGGTTCGAAAGCTCCTGCAGCCAGGAAATCTTCCCGCCCACACATCCAGGCCGAAGAGGGAATGGTACACTCTTTGTAAATTTCGCGATAAGTACCCCCGCTTAAAGTCAGCTCGTTGAGCCAGCGGGCATAACGCAGATAGCCCGGCCCCACCTCGCTACCTTCGTTGGCAAAATAGCGAACCAAACCCACAGCTATTTGCCCCGGCCCTGTTAAAGCTCTGCGCAACAATTCCAGTTTAAACGGTGGCATGAGATCATCGGCATCCATGCGAGTAACAAAGTACCCCCGACTATGTCGAAAGGCGGTGCGCAAAGCGGAAATCAAACCCTGCCCTTCATGGGTATGCGGGCGTATGCGCGAATCCGATTTGGCGAAAGCCTCTAAAATTTCCAAGCTCCGATCCGTAGAATGGTCATCTACAGCTATCAACTCCCAGTCGATTTCCGTTTGAGCCAATATACTGTTGAGACAAGCCGGCAGATATGATGCGTAGTTTTTTACCGGCATGAGGATGCTGATGGCAGGCGCTTTCACCTCCGTATGAGCTTTGTTCTGTCTGCTCCGGTAGAAATCAGCCGGACCGGAACAGCCAGCTTTTCCTCCACAAACCGAATAAAACGACAGCAGTCAGCGGGTAAATCTTCAAAAGCTTCACAACCGTCGAGGCTTTGTTTCCAACCCGGAAAGCTCTCGTACACCGGCTCTACCGGAATGGCGCTGAGGTCAAAGGGCAAGTGCTCGGTCATTTTGCCCTGATAGCGATAAGCCGTAGCCACTTTGATTTCTTCAAAGTCGTTGAGCACATCGATTTTGGTCAGGGTCAGTTGCGTTGTTCCGCTGAAGTTCACAGCGTACTGTAAGGCAGGCAGGTCGATCCAGCCACAGCGGCGGGGTCTGCCCGTGGTGGCGCCAAATTCTCCTCCCGCTCTGCGCAGGCGTTCTCCGGTTTCGTCTTCCAACTCTGTGGGAAAAGGCCCCCCACCTACTCGGGTGCAGTAGGCCTTTGAAATGCCAATCACTTGTTTAATAGTTTGTGGTGGCACGCCCAGACCGGTGCACACTCCTGCAGTTGCCGTGTTGGAAGAGGTGACGAAGGGATAGGTGCCAAAGTCGATGTCCAACATAGCCCCCTGGGCACCCTCTGCCAGAATGCTCTTGCCTTGATGGAGCTTCTCTTTCAGGAAGTAAACGCTATCCACAGTTTGAAAGCGCTGCAAAACCTCAAGGCTGTCGAACCATTTTGCTTCCTCTTCTTCAAGTCTAAAATCGACTTGCACCTCATAGAGCTTTAAGAGCTGAAGGTGCTTATCCCTCAACTCTTCATAGCGCTGTTTGAAGCCCGGCAGTTGAACGTCCCCTATGCGCAGGCCGTTGCGGCCGGTTTTATCCATATAAGCCGGGCCTATACCCTTGAGCGTAGAACCGATTTTTTGCCTGCCTTTACTGGCCTCCGAAGCAGCATCGAGCAGGCGATGAGTAGGCAAGATGAGATGTACTTTTTGCGCCAGAAAAAGCCGACTGTCAAAGTCTAATCCCGTCTGATCCAGCTTTTGTACTTCTCTTGCAAAAGTAATGGGATCGAGAACTACGCCATGCCCGATGAGATTTTGTTTGCTTTCGCCAAATATGCCGGAGGGAATGGTGTGCAAGACATGTTTTTCTCCGTTAAAGACGAGCGTATGCCCTGCATTAGGCCCGCCTTGAAAACGAGCGACCAAATCAAAATCGGGGCTAAGAGCATCTACGATTTTTCCTTTCCCTTCATCGCCCCATTGGAGGCCTAAGACTACGGTGATCATGGATTTGTTTTGTTTTGGGTGAGGCGGCGGAGCGATGTCAGACTTTGTCTTTGGAAGTTTTGTCGCAAGCGCCATTGCAATGGCCGTAGAGGGTGAGTGCGTGACGCTCTATATTAAATTTGAGGATGCGCCCCATGCTTTCTTCGATTTGATGCAAGCGGGGATCACAAAATTCAAAAATTTTGCTACAATCCAGGCAGATGAGGTGGTCGTGCTGTGCATTTCCGTAAGATTTTTCGAAGATGGTAGCATGTTGGCCAAATTGATGTTTGATAATCAGACCGCATTTTGACAACAGTTCCAAGGTGTTGTAAACAGTTGCTCTACTGATGTGGTAATTGTTTTGTTTCATAAAGTCGTACAGCTGATCGGCATCGAAATGGTCTTGCCGGCGGTAGATTTCCGTCAAGATGGCAAATCGCTCCGGCGTACGACGCAGCTTGTTTTCGAGCAGGTAGTTTTCGAAAATTTGCCGAACCTCGCTGAGGAGTTTATCTTGATTGGCTGTTTGTTTCATGTGTTTTCATCCTGTTCCTCTTCAATGCGAGAAACAGCTGTGATGTTTTTGAGTTTTCGCAAAGTTTGGATGATGAGATTGAGTTGATCGGTGTTTTGCACCAAAATGCTGATCATGCTTTCAAAATAACCTGCATCTCCGGAGATGTTGAAATTGCGAATGTTAACGCCCAATTTGGAAATTTCATTGGACAGGCGCGCAATCACCCCGGGTCCGTCGTCTATACCTGTAACGCGCAATTTGGCCACGAAGTTGGTGTTCCAAGCCGCAGCCCATTCTGCGCTCATGATGCGGTAACCGTAATGAGACATGAGGTTGGTGGCATTGGGGCAATTGCTGCGGTGAATTTTAATACCGGAATTGGTGGTAATGAAACCGAAGATTTCATCCCCCGGCACCGGGTTACAACAAGACGCAAAAGAATAGGTGTATTTGTCGGCCGGTTCTCCTCCGACAAATAGTTTGAGCTTGGGTACTTTGTTTTGTCGGTTTTTACGCTCTTTTCCTATGCGTTCTAATTCCGCACCTTTTTCCTCCTCTTCCTTGCGGGGTACGAGCAAACCGTTTTCTATATCAAAGTGGTTTTTGATCAAGTCCGTGGGATTGATCTCGCCCATAGCAATGGCGTAGTAGAGGTCTGCCCAGGAGGGAAGTTTGAGGAAGCGCACCAAAACTTCCACGTTTTTGTCGAACTCCAATTTGAGGTTGCGCAACTTGCGTTCCAGCGTTTCTTTACCCGTTTCTCCTTTTTTGCGCCGCTCTTCCTTCATGGCCGAGCGGATTTTGGATCGGGCCTTGCCGGTAACCACCATTTTCAACCAGCTTTCACCGGGTTTTTGTTTTCGGCTGGTGAAAACCTCCACCTGGTCACCATTGCGCAACTCATAACCCAGGGGTACCAACTTACTGTTGACCTTCACTGCCGTACAGTGATAGCCCACATCGGAGTGGATGTTAAAAGCAAAATCCAGGGCCGTGGCGCCTTTGGGCAAAATTCGCATATCCCCTTTGGGCGTATAGACGTACACCTCTTCTTTAAAGAGCGTAGTTTTGAAATCGCTCAAAAACTCCAGAGGGTCGGTATGGGGGTTTTCCAACAAATCGCGCATGCTGTCCAACCAAATTTGATAGACATCGCGCTGGGTAGATACCCCCTTGTAACGGTAATGCGCGGCATAACCCTTTTCCGCAATTTCATCCATGCGCTCACTGCGGATTTGCACCTCTACATAGCGACCCTTAGGGCCGATAACCGTAGTATGTAAAGATTCGTAGCCGTTGGATTTGGGCGTGGAAATCCAGTCCTTGAGACGCTCGGGTATGGGTTGATGAACAGCCGTAACGATGGAATAGACCTTCCAACAAATATCCTTTTCCTCTTCGGGCTCTACATCCACCACAATGCGTATGGCAAACAGGTCGTAAATCTCCTCAAAAGAAACACCCTTGTTTTTGATTTTACTCCAAATGGAATAAATGGATTTGGGGCGCCCGAAGATGCGGTAAGGCACTTTCAGGGCATCCAATTTTTTGGTAAGCGGCTTAATAAATTCGTTGATGTAACGGGTGCGCTGGCGCTGGGATTCTTTCAGCTTTCGGGAAATTTCCTGGTAGGGCTTGGGGTCGGTAACTTTCATGCAGAGGTCCTGCAATTCGGTTTTGATGTTGTACAGCCCCAACCGATGAGCCAGAGGAGCGTAGATGTAGCTGGTTTCGGCAGCAATTTTGATTTGCTTGTGATGTGGCATAGCCCCTAAGGTCCGCATGTTGTGCAAGCGATCGGCCATTTTGATGAGGACTACACGCACGTCATCCACCAGGGTACTGAGTACTTTTTTGAGGTTTTCTGCCTGAGGCGAATTGGAAGTATAAGTGCCATCCAACTTGGTCAATCCATCGACAATGCGGGCAACTACGCTCCCGAATTGCTCCTCAATTTCCTTCAGGCTGACCTCGGTATCTTCCACCACATCGTGCAGCAAGGCGCATGCCACAGCAGTGGGCCCCAAACCGATTTCTTCGGCACAAATGCGGGCCACCTCTATCGGATGAGTGATGTAAGGTTCCCCCGATTTGCGGCGCTGCTCTTTGTGGGCATCTACGGCCAGCTCAAAAGCCCGGCGAATGGTATTGGAATCTTCCTTACTAAGCGGCATCTTGATAGAGCGCAACAATTTTCGATAAGCGCGTTGGATAAACTGCCTTTCTTCCTTATTCGGAACGGAACTCTCCAGGGTTTGTATCGTGCTGGCTGTTATAGACATAACTGCAAGAATGTGAAATGCGCAAACATCTTGAGTCAACAAAAATAACGCTTTATCCGGATATCCCGTTCACTTTTTTGCCTTTCGGCAAATAATTGACCCCGCAAAAAAAACTGTCGCATAAAAGACCTCTCAAGATTTGGCGAAAGCCAATACGTCAACTAATATACATATCTTTTATTTTTTTATGCCTGACAAGAAAAAGCAATCTATTTTGCCCGCAAAATGAACAAATGCCAATATATTTGGGCACCCAATTAATCGATGCCCGTTGACCGTTTTTGCCATAATAAAATTTTTTCCACCATGAAAAAAACAATTCATTTCTGTTTCCTTCTATGCCTTTTTCTGCTTCCTGCATGGCTTTTGGCGCAAGCCAACGAAAATCCCAAACCCCTTAAAGCGCGTCAAACGCAAGCCCGCTTTCTCGGAAAAACGCTCCCCGTACGCGAATTGATCAAGAGAGCTGCCATAGATCCCGAGAAGAGAAACCTCAGCAAAAAACGCCGTGAGCGCGAAGTGCCGAATTTCGAAGGACAGGAGCAACTCCAATGGACAAAAAGCCAGGGTTTGCCGAAAGGCAAAGACCCGCTTTATGCTCCCCAAAGCTTAAAAAGCAACGAACTGCAATTGGAGCCCTTGCTCAACTTCGACGGCATGGATGAAAACACAGCTCAAGCAATTTTTCCGCCGGATGTCAATGGAGAAGTAGGTGCCTCTTATGTAGTGGAAACCATCAACGCCTCTTGGATGCAGGTCTTCGACAAAGAGACCGGTGAAGCGCTTTCCGATCCCATTTCCACTGCTACCATCTGGAACACCCTCAACACCAGCTCTATAGGAGACCCCGTCATAGCCTACGATCGCGAAGCCGGCCGTTGGTTGCTCATCGAAATCGGCGACTTTGTGGGAAACACCATTCTCATGGCTATTTCCGATGACGAAGACCCCTTGGGCAGTTGGACGGCCTACGAATTGATTACCCCTTATTTCCCCGATTACCCCAAACTATCCATCTGGAAAGACAGCTACATCATCACCACCAACGAATACGAAATTCCGGAAGCGGTTCTCTATGTGCTCAACCGGGAAGATTTTCTCAACACCACAGCCGCCCCTCAAATGCAGCGCTTTGAACTACCCGGCCTGGGTATGGACTGGGGCATAGAAGTAGCCACCCCGGCCGACTGGGACGGCAACAACCCTCCTCCGGCAGATGCGCTCCCCATGGTACTCCGTATGGTAGATGATGCCTGGGGCGTATATCCCGAAGACCTCATAGAAATCTGGAGCATGGAAGTGGACTGGGACAATCCCAACAACAGCCAGCTGATAGGGCCTGTGTTGGTTACACCCCAGCCTTTTGACACCAACCCCTGCGAATATGAGGGCAGCTTATACACCTGTGTGCCCGGCACAGGAGATGCCATTGAAGGCTTGCCCGGCATCGCCACCTATCGGGTACAATACCGCAACTTCGGCAGCTACCAAACACTACTGTTCAATTTCATTGCCGATGTGTCCGGCAACAACGACTCGGGCATACGCTGGATGGAACTGCGCAAAGAGCCTGGCCAGGAGTGGACCGTCTATCAGGAAGGCATCATCGGTACCGAAGACGGAGAACACCGCATCTTTGGCTCTCCAGCCATGGATGGCAACGGCAACATTGCCATCGGTTATTCCGTCAGTGGTGAACAAACCCACGTGGCCACCCGCATCACCGGCCGGCGCTATTTCGACTTGCCGGGTGAAATGACCGTCCAAGAATTCGAATCCGCTACGGGCCAAAGCCCTTACTACGAATTGCGCTGGGGCGACTACACCGCTATGGTACTCGACCCGCAAGACGACCGCACTTTCTGGTATTTCGGCGAATACGCCAAAGACAACAACATTTTCGGCACGAAAATCACCTCTTTCATCCTGCAAAGAGACACCAACGACATCGGCCCTTATGCCTTGCTCAACCCACAAGACGCTCCCCTGCTCAGCGAACAAGAGACCGTAACCCTTAACGTGCGCAATTTCGGCCTGGATACCCAAATGGTCTTTCAGGTGGGCTATCAGTTCGAAAATGAACCACCCGTCATAGAAGACGTCAACTACCTGCTGCCTCCCGACAGCTTTTACATCCACACTTTCACGCCCACCGTGGATATGTCCACCATTGGAGCATACCAATTCACCCTCTTTACCAACATGGACACCGACCAGGCCAATTTCAACGATACCCTGCGCAAAGTAGTCCGACATCTGCCTCGCTTCGACGCCAGCCCCATAGAGCTGCTGAATATCCCTGCTGTCGCCTGTGCCGAGGAGCTGCAAGTCTCTGCCCTGCTCAAAAATCTCGGCACCGACACCCTCACCTCCCTCAACCTCTACTGGAGCCTCAACGGCAGCACACCCCAACTGATTGAGTGGACCGGCAGCCTGCCCTTTGAAGAAGAAGAAGAAATCACCTTCACGGTTTCTCCCCTGCAAAACGGCGACAATACCCTCCTCGTTTACACCGAACTCCCCAACGGCATGCAGGACGAAGTGCAGGACAACGACTCCATTACCCGATCCATAGAAGCCAATACCAACGGCGGAGAAGTTACCCTGAGCCTGCTAACCGATGACTATCCCAACGAAACCAGCTGGGAACTGTTCGATGAATTCGGCAACTTGCTCTACGCAGGCGGGCCTTACGAAAGTCCGCAGACCACCTACACCCACACCTTCTGCCTCAACAGCAACAGCTGCTACACCTTCGTCATCTACGACAGCTACGGCGATGGCATCACCTATGGAACAGTAAGTGGCTCTTACCAAATCACCGATGCCTCCGGCGACGTACTGGCCTCCATCATCAATCCGGCTTTCGGCTCGCAAGAGCAAAACGACTTTTGCACCAGCTTCGGCTGTTTTGTAGAGGCCGAAATCACCCTCACCAACGAAAGTGCGCCCGGAGCCCAAGACGGGGCCATCCTGATCGAGCCCACCTCAGGTGTGGGGCCCTTCCAATACAGCATAGATGCCGGCCTCAGTTTCCAAAGCGAAGGCCTGTTCGAAAACCTGTCCGGCGGGGGCTACAGCGTCGTAGTCATCGACGCCAATGGCTGTGGCTATGTGGAAGACAGCGTCATCGTCCATCAATGCCAGGTCAACATCATGGTCGAAGTAACCGACGAAAGCAGTGCGGGTGCCATGGACGGCAGCATAGAAATCCTGGTCAGCGGACTGAGCATTCCCATCCAGTTCAGCATAGACGGCGGCCAGACCTTCTACCCCTATTCCATCTTTGAGAACCTCCCGCCGGGAACCTACGACATCGCAGTAATCGGTGCCGGCGGCTGTGAAGGTGTGCTAAACGGCATAGTCGTCAATTCGGGGCCTACAGCTACCAGCTCCAACACCTATGGCTACGACTTGCAGCTCTACCCCAACCCCACAGACGGCTTTTTCTACCTAAGCATCAAGGGCTTGGAAGACACCCCATGGCTCAAGTTTGAAATACTCGACACCCAAGGACGCGTGGTCGGACAGGGCGCCCTGGCGCGTTATGACCAAATACTGGAAGGACAAGGCTCTCTGCTTGGCCTGCCGGCAGAAACCTACTTCCTCAAATTCGACGATCGACGACTGCCCCTGCAACGAGTCATCAAAGAATAAGCCAAGCCGAGCCGCCCGGCTCCACCAGCCGATGGACACTTTTTTGCCTTTCGGCAAATCAAAAAAGAAAAGGGAGTAAAACTCCCTTTTCTTTTTTTCCTATCTTTGCCGCCCCAAAGCACGAGAACAAGGGCTACAGCAAACCCAAACCGAGCTCGTGCATCGACCAACATTTGCCGAAAGGCAGAAAATAAATATGCGGGTGTGGCGGAATTGGTAGACGCGCCAGACTTAGGATCTGGTGCCGCAAGGCGTGGGGGTTCGAGTCCCTCCACCCGCACCTAAACACCGAACAGCTGCCTTGAACAAAACGACAAGCAGACCTGTAAAAAGTACTCTATGGCACAGATAGAAAAAAAGGAGTTGAGCCAGCAAGAATGGGAAGTACACTTGACCATTGAACCGCAAGACTACCTGCCCGAACTGAAAAAAGATCTCAAAAAAATCAACAAAAAAGTCGCCCTTAAAGGCTTCCGAAAAGGCAAAGTACCCATGGGTTTCCTGCGCAAAACCTATGGCGGCAACATCATGTCTAATCTGATCTCAGAGCTCGTCCACAAAAACATCGGCAAACTGTTGGAGGAAAACCAACGCCAAATGTTGTATGCCAACCTGCCCCTCGAATCGGAAGACGAAACGAATAACCAAATAGAACCTCAAAAGGACAAAACTTATCAGCTCAGCTTCCTCCTCTCGCTTCTACCCAATATCGAACTGCCCGAAAAACTCTTTGAAAATTTCGATACGCCGCGCTATATACCGGAACCTCCCGAAACAGAAATACTCAGCCATTGGAAAAACTTTCTGCACTCCGTCCTAAGGCAAAGAGAACAGCAAGCTGCTGAAAGTGAAAAACTCGACACCCGAAAAGCCCTCCATGTCTCCGCCCTAGTCCATACGGCTTCCGGCAGAGAAGTCCCGATAGGGTTTACCCTGCAAATGGCTTCAAAAGCTATCTTGGAAAAGCTCGAAGGCCTCAAAAACGGAGATGAAATAAAGCTCAAACCCAATGAACTGCTCCCACTCATCACGGAAATAGACCAAAAACCTGCCTCGGAATTCAAAGAAGAAATAAGTGAAATCTTCGCCGAAGGCTTTAAAATTCTTTTTACCAAGGCCTCGTATGTCGATGAGGAGGAAATCAAACCCAGCCCCGAAGAGTACAAATCGTATTTCGGCGAAGAAAGCGCAGTCGGCAGCAAAGAAGAAGCCCTGGCCTACATACGCAAAAGCCAACTCGACAAAATGGCAGATGAACCGGCCAGCAAAACCATACTGCTCAATCAATTCCTCCTCTACCTCAACAAAGAAATCGGAGAGCAGATTTCCCTGCCTGAAGCCTACTTTGCCCGCCGAAAACAATTGATGTCCGACACAAAAACAGAGGAGGGCCATCACCGATACAGCGTCTTATCCGAACTTCTCAAAAAGCATCTGGAAGTCGAAGTCAGCAATGAACTCCTGGAAGAAGCCCTGGCAAGCAAGCTCGGCTTCCACTACCTACCTCCCAAAGAGAAAAAAGAGCTGGTGAAAAAGCTCTACGAAGATTCCAGGTTCAACTCCTTAATCACCCAAACTTATAACGAAACGGAACAATACGAACTGGCTCATGCCCTGGACAAGAAAGTCCAGCCAAAACTCGAAGCCGTTTCTCCAACAGCATTTGAAGAGCTTTACACTGCAAGCTTTGATCAAGTAAATGCCACCTTTTTCCCTAAATCCAAAGAAGACGAAGAAGAATAAAAAGACAGGCTGACTCCCTCGGGCTTGAAAAGAGCTAAACCAGTACCCTTTTGAGTTGTTACTATTGCGTAAAAAGGAAAAGGGCGTAGAGAAAGCATGCCTTTTTTGCCTTTCGGCAAAAGGAAGGAAAACAAGACGCCCCCTTGTCTAAGCCCGTTTTCGGTAGCCCCTAACCACAAAAATATTTTTCATGAAGAAGGACTCATTCAAAGACTATGCCGTCAAACACCTGGGCCTAAGCAGCCAACGCTTGGAAGATTACGCCCGGGCTCAGGCCCCCGGTATTCTCGGCATGACACCCTACATCATAGAAGAACGCCAGCTCAACGTCAGCGTGCTCGACGTCTTTTCCCGCCTCATGATGGATCGCATCATCTTCCTGGGCACGCCCATAGGTGATGAAGTCGCCAACATCGTGCAGGCACAGTTGCTGTTCCTGGAATCGGTGGACCCCAAGCGCGACATCACCATGTTCATCAACAGCCCGGGGGGATCCGTCATGGCCGGCCTGGGCATCTACGACACCATGCAGTACGTCGCACCCGACATCAGCACCATCTGCACGGGTCTTTCTGCTTCCATGGGAGCCGTCTTGCTTTCTGCCGGCACCCACGGCAAACGGGCAGGCCTGCCCCACAGCCGCGTGATGATTCATCAACCTTTGGGGGGCATGCAGGGCCAGGTCTCCGATATGGAAATCTCCTATCGACTCATCAAAAGCCTGCAAAAAGAACTGTACGAAATCCTCGCCAAACATACGGGACAGCCCTACGACAAGATCGAAGAGGATTGTGACCGAGACAACTGGATGAAAGCCAAAGAAGCCAAAGCTTACGGCTTGATCGACGAAGTGCTAACCAGCCCCAGTCCAAACAAAAAAGCCTAAACCATGCCGGCCCAAAAAAACACACCTCATTGCGCCTTCTGCGGACGCAGCAAAAGCGAAACCCTCATGCTCATCGCCGGCATAGAAGCCGAAATCTGCGACGAATGTACCCTGCGGGCCTACGACATCGTGCATGAGGAATTGGGCCTGTCTTCCAAGCAAAAAGATTTCGGAAACTTCCAAATGCCTCCCGACCTGACGCCCAAAAAGCTGAAAAACTTCTTGGACGAATACGTCATCGGACAAGACGAGGCCAAAAAATACCTCAGCGTTGCCGTTTACAACCATTACAAGCGCATCGCTCAAAATGCCCAGGAAGGCGAAGTCGAAATCGAAAAGTCCAACGTGCTCTTCGTCGGCCGTACCGGCACGGGCAAAACCCTCATGGCAAAAACCATAGCCCGCTACCTCAACGTGCCTTTTGCCATCGTCGATGCCACCGTCTTTACCGAAGCGGGCTACGTAGGCGAAGATGTGGAAAGCATCCTCTCCCGCCTGCTCCAGGTCTGCGACTACAACCTGGAAGCCTCCGAAAAAGGCATCGTGTATATCGATGAAATCGACAAAATCGCCCGCAAATCCGACAACCCCTCCATTACCCGAGACGTCTCGGGCGAAGGCGTACAACAGGCCCTGCTAAAAATGCTGGAAGGTACCGACGTCAACGTGCCTCCCCAGGGAGGACGCAAACATCCCGAACAACGCCTCATCAAAGTCAATACCCGCAACATCCTCTTCATCTGTGGAGGAGCTTTCGACGGCATCGAAAAAATCATCGCCAACAGGATGAATACCCGAGTCATCGGCTTCAGCAAAAACCAAAAAAATCTGGAAATCGACCGCGACGAACTGCTGCAGTACGTCAACCACGCCGATATCCGACGATATGGCCTCATCCCCGAATTGGTGGGCCGCCTTCCGGTATTGACCTACCTGCAACCCCTAAACAAAGAGGCACTTAAACGCATCCTGGTCGAGCCGAAAAACGCCTTGATCAAGCAATACCACAAACTCTTCGAACTGGAAGGCATTGAACTGAGCTTTAGCGATGAAGCCATTGATTTCATCGCTCAAAAAGCTATGGATTACAAACTCGGGGCCCGAGGCCTGCGCTCCATCTGCGAAGCCATCATGACCGATGCCATGTTCGAGCTGCCCTCCCAAAAGAAAAAACAAAAGCAGTTTGAGGTAACCTTAGAATACGCCCGACAAAAACTCAGCAAATCCAAACTGGCCAAGCTGCAAGCTGCCTAAAGCTCCCTCAAAAGCAAAACCTCGCCAAACCTGCAAGGCTGTTGTGGGCAAGCTGCTGCTCCGCCGAACTAAGAGGTAAGACAGAGCCGGCCCCACCCCATCTGTAACATCACGGCCCCGACACCACCAATTTGCCGCGGGCCAGCAGGCGGCCCTCACTGTCTTCCAAGGTCCACAGGTACATGCCGCCAGCCAAGCCTTCCGGCAAAAGCAAACCGTATTGACGACTACCTGCTGCCACAAAGCGCTCCACAAGCGCTCTACCATGCACATCCCGCAAGCGCCAATTGCAAGACCTCGACAAGGGTGACCCGAAAGACAGATACACCTCCGAGACCACAGGATTCGGGTACAACAAACATTCAAAACTTTCTCTGCGGTATTCAGATAAGCCTACTGACGAACCATACATCCACACACTCCCTTGGCCCGAATTCAAACCATTTACGTCGTTAAAGGGTGCTCCTGCTGCGACAACATCCCCATCTCCATTCAAGCTCACTGAATAGCCCAATCTGTCGTATTCCCATACTCCATCTATAGCCATTCCTCTTTGCTCCCACGACATACCATCCCACCCATATACCCGTACTTGACCCGACTCCTTGCCCGATGCATCACTTCCAGGTGCACCTATGGCCACTACATCTCCCAAGTCATTTAAGCTCACCGCATAACCTGAATAATCTCCCGCTGACTCCCCATCTATATCTTCTCCTAGCTGATTCCACACCAAACCATCCCATTCATATACCCGCACATGGCCTGCATCAGCAGCTTCCCCACCATCGTTGTACAAAGCTCCTACTGCTACTATAGAACCTGTAGCATTAAGGCTTACTCCAGATCCGCTTAAATTGTTTGGGCCTTCTCCTTCTATGTCTTCACCCCTTTGTTCCCAGGCCGTCCCATCCCAATAATAAACCCGAACACTGCCCGCTGCAAGTCCATTTGTATCGTCATAGGGCACTCCTATAGCCAACACATCTCCTCCTTTACTCAAGGCTATCTTCGTTCCAAAAAATTCGCCTTCTGCCCCAACCAGAGTAGATCCACGCTGTACCCAACTCTCTCCATTCCATTCATACACCCTCACCATATTCAAGTCAATGTTTGGTCCTATCAAATAAAGCCCGGATGCCGCTATAACATCTCCATCCCCATTTATATCAACATCATACCCAAATTCTTCATACATAAACAAACCATCCATATCTTCTCCCCGCTGTTCCCAAATAGAACCATTCCATTGGTAAACGCGCACCTGACCAAAATTCGAGCCATCTCCCCCAATGCCATCATTCCCAAATGCACCTATTACTACCACATCTCCTTCCGAATTCAAGGCTACAGAATAACCTGAAATGTCAAAAGCATCTTCTCCGTCTATATCCTCTCCCCTCTGAACCCAGCTACCATTTAGCCACTCGTATATTCTAACATGACCTGAATAGGTGCCATTGCCACCGTTGTGATGAGCTCCTATCGCAAAAACATTCCCACTTTCATTCAAACTCACCGATTGACCGAACATGTCCAACTCCGCTTCTCCATGAATATCTGCGCCCAACTGCATCCACTGAGCTTGTGCCCTTGGCAACAACAAATAGAACACACACCACATCAACAACAGAATATACGCAAATAGGAATAGTTTGGGATATTTACGACTTTCAAACGGGCAAAAGATAGGGAGTTTGGGAGGCTGATGCCTCCCAAAACACTTCACTATGAGTATACCCAAACCGTTTCGGTTTGGGATATTTACAACTCGCAAACGGGCAAAAGATAGGGAGCTTGGGAGGCTGACGCCTCCCAAAACACTTCGCCATGAGTATATATCGAATATTGACCTACCTACATCACGCTGCAACAAAGACGATTTACCCAACTTCAACATCGAGACCTCCATAAAAAAATTTAGCTTCTTCATTATCCCAAGTTTAAATCAACAAGAATCACTCCACAACTAACCTCTTGTACCTCACCTCCCCAACACTATTTTGAATTTCCAACAGATAGATCCCGGGTATTTCCGGAACTGAAAGGTAAAAAGTCCTAGCCTGTAGCTCAGCATAGCTACCCAACAACTTCCCGCCTATCTCATACAAGCAAAGTTTCCTCTTCCCATCTTCTGTGTTTCCAAAATCAATCTCCCACAGCCCCCCAGCTTTGGCAGGGTTCGGCCATACACTCCAGTCCGGTTTCTCAAAAGGCTCAGATAAACCCACCGTACCCAAGGTGTCGCAAGGGCTTCCCTCCCATGCTCCCAAACTGTAATTGGCGAAATTGGGCAAGGATAGATTGTAGGTAGGCAAAGTCAGTCCCATTTCTTCAAAATTACAGGCCTGGCCCGCCTCATTGGGGTTGTGGATGACGTGCAAACAAACTGTACCATTTCCAGTAGCCATATAAATCTTGCCATCCGGAGCCAGCCGCATAACATAAAAAACTGCTGCCAATGGTGGCACCATTGAAAAAGCTCCACTCCACACGGCAATCAGCTGTCGAGTATTTCCAAAATCCTCCACTGCAGTATCATATTGAAACAAACTGTCTTTTACACTGACATACAGATAACGAGAATTGGGGGCAAAGGCCAATCCCCCGGGAATAACCCCTTCTAGAAATATGGTCTCCCGCACATCACTCAACATACCACTACAACGATCAAAATCATACAGTTTAACGGATTTTGGCCCCCAAAAAGTAGTACCATCAAGACGGGCATACTTGGTGCCATCCGGAGAAAACACAGCTTGACCGACACTGCCTTTTTCTATTAAAGTACCTATTGCCTGACTGTGATGCAGGTAAATCCCTGTTGGATCTAGCAAAAAAACACGAAACACATTAGAATCACCCCCTCCTCTTACGATCCACCAATCCCGGCCATTCCCGTGGCGTACTGCTGTTATGTACCCCATATCAAGGGTATCGGAAGAAAGTAGATTGTTTTTTGACAAAACCTCACCTTCTGCTGTGGACATATCAACCAAGGTGTAAAAAAAATGGACGGAAATATAAGTCTCGTCTTCTTCACTATACTCCATATCCTGGTGAAGCAGGTAATACAAATTTTCGTTTCCTGGGGCCGGAAGAATCAACGCGCCATCAACAATCCAATATTCATGCCAATCCAGTATCTGAGGCCATATAGCCGGTGCTAAACTGTCTCCATTGGGTATGGTGTCACCAAACGCATTGCAAATACTCATACCGTTTGTGTAAAAAAGCAGATGACCTTCTTTGTCGCAAATACTCGCATTGGTCCGGCTAAAATCTAAACTGCGAAATTCATAGTTCACCGCTACCGGCCTTTGATTAAAGTCCAAATCTGAACCTCCGAAGTGAAAATCAGGAGGAAATCCACTGGAATAACCCAATAACCAATGGCGATCCCGCAAACTATCCGATTGCGACCAAATCGAAAGCACACAAAAAAGGTTCAGCAAAAAAATCAACACGTTTTTCATGGCTATAAATCTTTAACATCCACGCCCCCAATATGAGGCGTGGATGCAATGAATAAAACAAAAGCGGGTTACTTCTTAACAAAAAACTCCGAAAACACAACCTTACCTCCTTCCAAACCAATTAGCAAATAAGTACCCGAGAGCAGTTTACTCAGGTCTAAAAGCTCCCTACACGGTTCATCCACTGAAAACTTTAACACCAAATGTCCGGAAACATCCCAAATTTCCAACGCTTCAACATCTACATATTCGCTCAGATTTACAGACAAAAAATCTTCTACAGGATTGGGATGCAATACAGATTCCCCAAAAACACCTCCCTGTGACATACCTCCGCCTCCCATTCCAGGGCAAGTGTCCGAATAGTTCAAAGACTCTACCGAACTCAACAAAGCCCGGGCCTTATAAACAGTGCTACCACCTGACAAGGGGCACTGAGTAGCTACATCTCTTAAAATCGCTATTTGGTTTGCTGTCAAAATCAAAGAATCCTGTACCAACTGCTCTATAAGCACCTGATTGACCAGCTGATGATTTGTTTCAAAAACTTCAACACACGAAATACCGGCATTTGCCGGCAACAAATCCGATTGAACCTGCTGACGATGAGCTGCCATCTCTGACCAAATGGATAAACTACTGTCTTGTATCCAGGACAGAGAAGAAAAAATTTCTTCTTCTGACGACAAAATAGCACTAAGCTCTGCTCCACTTGCCTGTGAAGCAGCATCAACCAGCAAACTAAGACTATCTAAAAGCCCCTCTTGCAAGTTCGCATAAAAACTCAACTGCTCTTTATAGCCAGCTTCAAACCAAACAAGCTCCTCCAGAGATTTCTCAATTTCAACCAAATCGGCCAAAGGACGACCTTGATGTGAAAGAAAAAAACTTTGGTATATCGTATCTTCATTCAACAGCTCCGGATACAACAACAACTTTTTGTACAAATACCGCTCCTTTTCAAACAGCATCGCTTCATCATACCCATTCTCCACGACAAAGCCCCCTTGTGCAATGGCATAATCGTCCTCATACAGAGCATTGTTCCTTAAAAGTTCCATTTCCTGTTGCCAGGGATCCGATAAGTTACAGGACAAAAGCATCGAAAAACCAACGCCAGGTGGAAACCAGAAGTCAGGAATAGGGGCGGGAAAAGGGTAATCCTGTTGCTGAACATTGACATGAAATGCTGAGCTCATCACAACATTAGGATCTGGGTCTAAATGGTGAGCGCTTTCCGGATAGCTCGGTTCCAGCCATTTATTATCCGTATACCATTGGACCCCTATGATCGATTGCTTCCGCATCAACAAAGCCGTATAGTGCGAACCCATCTCATTGCGAACCATCTGAGTACCCAAGCTAATCCCTGCATAATCAAAACCGCGATATGTACCCTTCGTATGATTGCAAATTATTTCGCTATTCGGCGATGCCTCAACAAAAAC